>ERZ808054.519-NODE-519-length-34839-cov-6.062367_pt1 | contig 34839 bp, 24 predicted proteins | sample MGYA00380201_ERZ808054 | MGnify/ENA primary metagenome ERZ808054 (study PRJEB31490, sample SAMN06133419) | mouse gut metagenome | isolation source: Z5_2 | host: mice | place: China: Chengdu | collected 2015-05 ...
ATCTGGCACTATTTAATCTAAGTGAGGAAACCCGGGAATTGTCCCTGTCCCTGGAGGAACTGGGATACGGGGAGAAAGTTGCCTTAAGAGAACTGTGGACCGGAGAGACCGGTACGGTAGATGCGGTACTCTCTGCCGCCGTAGCGCCTCATGCCTGCGTGGTGTACGCCATTGAAAGCAGATAAATCATTTTCTGCAGCCGGTATAAACTTCATGCCGGTGCCAAATGTATGATGAATTTGCAAAGGCCATCACATATCTGACATGATAAACGGGAGAAAGCAGTCCTTCTTGCAGACTACTTTCTCCCGTCTCTGTTAATATGCCGGCCTCTTCCGCTTCCGGGACGGTTCCCTCACTTTCTGCTCTTTCTGGTCCTTGCCCGCAGAAGATCCGCATACCAGAACACAATCTCCGCGACCCGGGGCAGTTCCGCCTCCTTGCCGCTCTCCCGCCATACCTCCTTATAAGCCATGAACCATTTTTCCAGCCGTTCTGCCAGGGCAAAGGCGCCGGCGGGCTCCGACCCAGCCAAACTCACGGAGAGCCGCCCACCCACATGATTCCAGACGTTCATTCCCTCCGCCACCATATCCAGATCCTGCATCAGGCCCCTTCCCGTGCTGTCCATCTTCGCTGCCGTCCGCCCCAGTTCCAGACGAAGGGCATGTATCTTTTCCCCGGTTTCCTGTATCGTTCTCTCTGAAAGCCTTTCATTTCCCGGGATTTCTCCTATGGAAAATTCCACCTTCGTCTCCCCCAGCGCCGTAGATTCATAGTACATCACCGCGTCATGCCAGCTAAAGAGGCTGCAGGCAGACAGTTCTTCCATCAACTCCACCAGATGCCCGCTGCTGTCCCTGTACTCAACCACGGAAATCCGCCGATTCATCTTCTCTTTGGAAATCTCCTCTTCATTCCAGGAGAAGGCTGCCCCATAGATTATGCCCGGCACGGAGTGGGCGGGATGGTTGATATGTCCAAAATCGCCCCAGTCCGTGTTCAGCACCCCCGCCGCATGGTATTTCCGGGCGTAGCCGCACATCCTGACAATATTTTGATAGCTGTCGCCGATCAGATTCATCCATTGGTTCCAGCCGCCCACTCCCGGACAGAGATACTGCCTGATCCCGGCCTCCGCCATCTTGCGGCTCTCCTCCTCCCGCTGCTCCGGCGCATATCCCCAGGTGAGGCATATGCTTTCCTCGGGAAGTTCTCTGGCCAGCCCGGGTTCACCGCAGAGCACATCCCCCCAGAACATGGGCTTTTTCCCGTGCTGTACCAGAAAATCGCACAGTTCCTTCAGGTAATCCACATAGAGCCGGTGGGTTCCCTTTTCCGCCGCCAGTTTTGAAGATTTGCCCTTCCCCAGGTCAAAGGTCTCATCCGCGCACAGGTTAAATTTGTCCGAGCGGAAAAGGCTCATATACTCTTCCAGCATACTTTTTATAAAAGGAAGCGTCTCCGGATCCGATACGTTCACCGTGTGATGCCGCATGCGGTCCAGAAAGGAAAAGGGCTGAGCGGAAGCACCCGGAAATTCACATAGATCCTCATGGCTTTTGGTGGAAAGCAGCATGTACAGATGCCCGAAGCTGGACAGGGAGGGCACCAGTTCAATATGCCTCCGGGCACAGTAATCGTCCAGTTCCATAATCTCCTCCGCCGTCAGGGGGGCAGTATCCCGCCACATCTCGGACAGATCTCGGAACAGATAAGTGTGCTCCACATACAGTTGAAACTCGTTGAGTTTATATCGGCAGAGCCTGTCGGCAACGCGCTTTAATTCCTCCAGTTTCAGCACCCGCCCCCTGGCCTGGTCCAGATAATAGCCCCGCCGGGGAATCCGGGGGAAATCCCTGATCGTCACCGCCGGAAGCAGCGCACCGTACTGCTCCACAATCTGGCACAGGGTCTGGACCCCATACAGCAGCCCGGCTCCGTCGCCGCCCTTCACCAAGACCTCTTCCGTTGTAATTGTCAGGCGGTACGCCTGCTCCCCCAGTTTCGGGTCCAGCCCCAGGGCAATATCTCCCCTGCGGGCCTGCCCTCCCGCCAGGTGAAGCCCCAGTCCCGCCCATTGCTTTACACAGTCCCTGAGCTGCTTTGCGGAGAAGGCTTCCATCCCTTGCCCGCAGACAATATTGGTCTCAAAGGTGCACTGAAAAATACCTTCCTCTTTTTTTATCTCCTGTGGTTCCGGAATAATAATCATATTTACCTCTTTCCCGCGAAACGGGAACCTGGCCAAAGCCAGGCTCCCGGCATTCTGTCCGCTCTGCGGCCGCCCTGCGGAAATCCGCAGGACTATGCTATACCAGCTTCACTGTCACTACTTCGTAAGGCTTGCAGGTCACAGCTACCCTGTTTCCGTTCACCGGAGCCTCTTCCTGAACTTCCTCCAGCAGATTACAGATATAGGCCTTTGTAAAATCCAGGTTCACCGTGAGTTCCGCCTTTGTGAGGGCGTTTTCCGACTCGTACATTCGCAGAATAACGCCCTGCCCGTCTTCCGCCTTCTTCACTGTCTCCAGAATTATATTCTCCCGGTTAATGCCCGCCAGGGAATACGCCGTTCCAGGCTGTCCGCCTTTGGCCGCGAGGGCAGGCTGATTCAGCCGATAAGCCTCCCCCACTGTCCCGGCCTGCCGCCAGCCCTCCGCATGGGGATACAGAGAATATGTGAAAAAGTGCTCTTCCTGATCCGTGACAGGATTGGGTTCAATTCCCGACTTAATCAGCGTCAGCCCTATGTCCCCGTCCTTCACGGAATGTCCGTACTTACAGTCGTTCAGCAGACTGACCCCATAATGCCCCTCGGACAGGTCAATCCATTTCTGCCCGCAGCTCTCAAACCTGGCCTTGTCCCAACTGGTATTGGTATGAACCTTGCGGGTCAGATTGCCGAACTGTATGTCGAAGGCCGCCTCGTCCGTGTGCACTGCCACCGGGAAATGCACCTTCAGCAGATGCTGATGCTCCTTCCAGTCCACCCAAGTGTCAAAATCAATCCGCCGGATATCCCTGTAAAAATGAATCTTCTGGCAGATCCGGGAATTGCTGATCCGGCGTTCCAACTCCAGCGTTGCCCGCACCGGACCCAACTCGGTCCATTCCATCCGTTCCAGATTCTCCGCATCCCAGTATTTTTCCGTATAGTATATGTCTATGTCCCAGTTATCATAATAAATAGGTTTATCTTCGTACATCCGCATCAGATTTGCCCGCCGGCCCTGCTGGATCACCTGACGCTGGTTTTCCTTGTCGTAGATATCCGTGAACATTCCCTGTTCATCCAGCCAGATGATATAAAAAGGCGTTTCCAGACACAGCCGGTCTTTCAGTACAAAGGGCTCGGACTCCCGGACCTGACCGCAGGCTTCGAAGGTCTTGTATCCCTTGGACGGCAATCCCTCCACATACACGATTCCGCCCTCTTCCGTATTCTGTACGGGATACACCTTTCCGTCATGGTCTTTCAGAGCTTCCACATGGATTCCTTCCAGCTTCACCACATCGCTTCGTACCTTCCCAGTGGTATTGAACAGGGTAATTCCCTCCCCTTCTGCTGTCAGGGCATGTATCCGCTCTTTCTTCAAAGCGTCCAGCCGCTCCGCGAGCCAGGCATATTCCTTCTTGGTAACCTCGTATACCTCATGGATGGAAGAGCCGGGCAGAATGTCATGGAACTGATTGAGCAGCACTTTTTTCCACAGAGCATCCAATTCCTCCCAGGGATACTCCACATGCTCCTGAGCCATCACTCCCAGGAGTTCCAGATCCATAAGGCCCAGTTCCGACTTGCGGTTGGAGCGCTTATTCCGGGCCATGGAAGTCAGCGTCCCCCGGTGATACTCAAAATACAGTTCCCCTTCCCACACGGGAAGCCTGGGATGATCCTTCACCCGCTGTTCCAGTTCCTCAAAGTATTTACCTGCGAACGCCTGACGCACCCGGGGAATCCCCTTGACGCCCTTCTCCATGCGCAGTGAAGTCTCCAGCATCTCCCGGGTGGGGCCGCCGCCCCCGTCGCCATAGCCATAGGAGATCAGGATATCATTGTTAAGATATTTGTTCTGATACCGCTTCCATCCGCCCATAATGGCGTCAGGATGCAGCATGCCGTTATATGTGGTAAAATAGTCTGTCTCGGGCTGGCCCACCCCCAGAGTGGTGATCAGATGGGTCAGGATTTCCGTGCCGTCGATTCCCCGCCAGCGCATGGTGTCATAAGGCACTTTATTAAACTGGTTCCAGGCCAGCTTTGTGGTCATGAAATAGTCGATGCCGCATTTCTTCATAATCTGAGGCAGCGCTCCCGAATATCCGAATACATCCGGCAGCCACAAAATGCGGTTGTCCACGCCGAATTCTTCCCGGAAAAAACGTTTGCCGTGCAGGAACTGGCGCACCAGAGACTCGCCCGAAGTCAGGTTACAGTCTGCCTCCACCCACATGCCGCCCTCGGGCTCCCAGCGCTTCTCCGCCACCCGCTCTTTCAGCCTCTCATAGAGTTCGGGATACCTTTCCTTCAGGAATGTATACAGTTGGGGCTGGCTGGACATAAACCGATATCCCGGATATTCTTCCATGAGTTTCAGCACAGTGGCAAAACTTCTGCCCACTTTCTCCCGGGTCTGCTCCACGGTCCACCACCACGCCACATCAATGTGGGTATGACCGATACAGGTAGCCACCACCTCCTGCCAGCCTGCCATGTCCGTATACAGAGCCTTTTCGAGATACTTTTCCGCCTCCTCCAGGGAGTCGTAGAACGCCTGGGAATACGGGCTCCGCAGATCGAGATAGTTGACGGCCCGGTTCAGTATCTCCTCGATCTCCTTTCTGTTCCTGTCCTCCTGCTCCATACGGGGAAGGGCGTACAGCGGCACCCAGAGATCATAATACAGTTTTTCTATGGCAGCGTCAACCTCACAGATATCCACTTTCAGAGTGAACTCATCGTGGAGGGTTCCCGTGTAGGCCTGCAGATCAAGCAGCCAGTTTTCTCCGGCCCCGGCCTCCAGATCCAGCAGCACATCCCTGTGGTTCATGTCGATCCCCTGGGTCGCCTTCCCGTTCACAAAAAGCAGGAACTGGGGATTCTTCCCGTCATCCCACTCATCAATTTGGGTGCAGACATGCATCCACATCCGCTTTCCGTCCAATTCTTCCGGCACGGCAAATTCCGTGCGGAACCAATAGTGCCGGTCAGGCCCGTACCAGCGCATGGTATGCGCGTCAAACGCCTGCCACCCATGACTGTCGGCCTCCACATCCACAGGATGTATGAAATTCCCTTCCTTATACTGAAATTTGGTGATGGGAAATTTCTGCTTCACCTTCAGCTTTTTCAGTTCATTGCAGATTCCCATAACCCGCTTGTCTAAAAAGTCCATGGCTTCTCCCTTCTAATTTAAGTTCCGTATGTTCCCATAAAGCACACATCCCTCATGATCATACCACGGCCGCTTATGCGTCCGTGATATGATCAGTGCACTTTATGGGAACATACTGTTTTAAGTTCCGTATGTTCCCATAAAGCACGCATCCCCTTTGATCATACCACGGCCGCCATAGCGTCCGTGCTCTGATCGACTTTTTTACAGGGAATGCTCCTTCACAAAATTGATCAGTTCGTCCACTGTGGTGAAGGCCAGGCCTGTGACTGTGTCGGCACATCCGTAATAAATGGCAATCCGGCCTGTGTCCCCGTCTGCCAGCGCCGCGCAGGGGAATACCACATTGGGCACATCTCCCACGCACTCATACAGTTCATGGGGCGCAAGGATATAATCCCTTGTCCGATACAGCACCTTCCAGGGCTGTTCCAGATCCAGCAGCGCCGCTCCCATGCGGTACACAAAACCGTTGCAGGTGGTGATCACACCGTGATAAATCAGCAGCCATCCCTGGTCCGTCTCAATGGGAACAGGCCCCGGGCCCACTTTGGTGCCCTGCCATGCGGACAGATCTCCCTTAACCGGGCTCATTACATGATGATGCCTCCCCCAGAACTCCATATCCCTGCTCTGGCTGATAAAAATATCTCCGAAAGGGGTATGGCCATTGTCGCTGGGCCGGCTGAGCATAAGGTACATGCCGCCGATTTTCCGGGGGAACAGCACCCCATTGCGATTGCAGGGCAGGAACGCATTCTCTAACTGCACAAACTTTTTAAAATCAAAAGTGTACGCCACGCCGATGGTGGGACCATGATAGCCGTTGCACCAGGTGATATAATAGCGGTCCTCCAGAAAACAAACCCTGGGATCATAGCGATACTCCCTTGCGAACCTTTCCCTGTCGTCATCGGAATTTTCCGGGGTTCCCATGCCGCCGGCAGATTCCCCCCTTTCCCCCTGCCTCAGTTCGGCGGCTTCTCTCTCAAACTGTATGGGGGTATCCTCAATGGTCCAGTGGATGCCGTCGCTGCTTCTGCCAACGAAAATATCCATGCTGATGGAAAAGCTGTCGCAGCGGAAAACTCCGGCAAATCCTCCCTCAAAGGGCACCACGGCGCTGTTAAAGACACTGTTGGATACCCGGTTCCCCTCTCTTCCGATAATGGGATTGCCCGTGTACCTCCAGACCGGCCTCTTGCAGCCCTCCGGCTTATCCTGCCACGGGATATGGGGCAGTGCCCCTCCTACTATTCTGCTCATTGCGTCCTCCTGTTATAGCTTGGCTATGGTTTTGCTGAAATTCCACACATCTTCCGTTACACACAGCCGGAGGGGCTGTGAAAATATACATTGCTTTATCTCTTCACAGCCCCTCGGCAATTAAACTTTTCTTTTGGGGAATATTAACATTTAAAACGCAGCGTCAATCTGCCTCTGAGCCTCGGCCATAATATCGTCAAAGCCCGCCGCACGCATCTCACTCATCATCGCCGCAATCGTGGTCTCCGGATCCACGGTACCCGTCATCAGCTCGGGACGGTAGCGAAGCCAGATTTCGTTGCAGGAGGAGATCTGATCCCTCACGCTCTCCATGTCAAAGGCAAATCCCAGAACCGGGGAGGGCTTGGCCTGCTCGTTCAGCGCCTTTACCTCGTCCCACTGGTTGTAATCTTCTTCGTCCGTCAGAGAGATGTTGAAGAACGTGCCCTGGGTGTACCCTGCCATAGGCCATACCTTATCTTTATCCACATGCACTCTTCCGTCCTCGGTGTAGGTGAAGTTGTCGCCTTCCAGACCGAACCGCAGAGCATCTCTCACATAGGAGTCCGTATTTACCAGCTGCAGCAACTGAAGAGCCTTGTCAGGATGCGCGCTGGAAGCGGAAATGCAGTTGATGGAACCCAATACGGTGTCATTGGAAAGCACGGTGTCGCCATACTGAGAGGCCACGGCTTCTACTCCCATGTTGGGGCCCCAGGTGGACTTGGCTGCATAAGGCCAGCCCTGGGCGATGAAGCAGGCACGGTAGTTGGGATTCTCAGCCAGAGTAGCCGCATCCTTGTTGATGATACCGGACTGATACCACTGCCGGATCACACCCAATTCCTCCAGAATATCCTGCTGCTCAAATACCGCCACAACTTTGCGCTCCTCACCGTAATAACTCACGCCGAGAGCGGGAATCCCGGTTCCGATATTATCATACCGGCTTCCGTAAATGGCGTCCAGTCCCATATTGGTCAGAATGAACGGAGTGATGTTCTCTCCTTCTTTCAGCTTGGTCAGCGCCTCTGTAGCATCGGCAAGGGTATGAATATTGTCGTAATCAATACCGTACTTATCAGCCAGTTCCTTATCCCATACAAAATACTGGGTGGAAGAACTGTCCTTGTAGGTGGGTACACCATAGATCTTGCCGCCGATGGTAGTAGCCCCCCAGTAATCCTCGGGAATGAAATTGTACAATTCCGGTGAAGCCGATTTTACCAGTTCGGTGATATCCGCAAACGCACCGATACTCACATCATTGCTGTAAGTTCCCAGATTGGTGAACATAATATCATAGGGCTCGTTGGTGCTGACAATGGTATTTCTCCTGCCATCCCAGTCTGACCAGGACACCACCTGTACATCCAGATGAACGCCGATCTTCTCCTCCAGATACGCGTCCAGGTTCGCCTTCCATGCGTCATAGTTGTCAGGCATTCCGTTTCCCACCGAATACCAGACCAGATCCACGATCTCCTGAGGATCGGATGCAGGTGTCTGTTCCTGCGTGCCCTCCTGAGATGCGCTCTCCTGGGGCTTACTCTCGGATGTGCCGGTGGATGCAGGCGTACCGGGACTGCTGCCGCATCCGGCCAGAGCCGTACAGGTGAGTACCGCCGTTGCCAGTAAAGCCACCGTTTTCTTTAAATAATTCTTTTTCATGTTCTCCTCCTTTATGTCTTTGTTTATGTGATCAAGCGACCGATACTGCCGCTTATATCCCAGATCATCCTTTCACTGCTCCCACCGTCAGGCCGGAGATAAAATATTTCTGGAAAAAGGGGTAGATGCAGGCTATGGGAACCGCCACCACCACCGCGATGGCCATACGCACGCCCTCAGTGGGCATGGCCCGCTGGTATGCCTGCAGGCTCAGGCCCGCAGTAGGGTTCTTTGTAAGAAATTCTATGTTTCTCTGCATATTGTTCAGCAGCGCCTGTAAGGAGTACAGATTGCTGTCGGAGATATACAGGGAGGACTGGAACCAGTCATTCCAATACCCGAAAGCCAGAAACAGGCCGATGGTGGCCAGCACAGGCTTGGAGATCGGCAACACGATCCGGGTAAAAATCTGAAGCTGGGAAGCTCCGTCTATCTTGGCCGACTCTATAATCGAGTCAGGGATGGTACTTTGAAAGAAAGTCCTGCTGATCACCACATTGAACGAGGACACACAGAGGGGAAGAATCAGTGCCCATATGGTGTCGCTCAGGTGCAGCATCTGGCTCACCACCACATAGTTGGCCACCATGCCCCCGCTGAAAATCATGGGGATGAACACCAGCATGGTAAATACCCTCCGCAGCTTAAATCCTGGCCTGGACAGCACATATCCCATGGTAGTGGTCAGCGCCACACCGATGAGAGTACCCAGTGCCGTTACCTCCACGGATACCAGCAGCGCCCGCAGGATCATCTTGCGCTCCCCCCACAGGAAGCGGTACGCGGAACCGGAGAATTCTTTAGGGATGAACTGATACCCGTATGCGGCAATGGATTTCTCCGAAGTGATGGATATTATAAATACAAAAATAATAGGGACGAAAGCCATCAGGGCAAGCAGCACAAACAGGATGTTAAAGACCCCGTTGGTGACTGGGTGGATTCTGTTCAGACGGTTTTCCTCGTTTGCTCTCTTCATGATTTTCTGTCTCCTTATATTAATGCGCTGTCACTGTCCACTTTTCTGACAATCAGGTTCGCCGTCAGAATGGTGACGCAGCATGCCACCGCCTGGAAGAAGGACGCCGCCGCTGTCCTGCCCAACGGCACATTGGTCTGCAGCATATTGAATATGTACACGTCAAATGTGGTTACTGTCTTGAACAGGGAATTGGTCACTCCTCTGGGAATCTGATAGAACAATCCAAAGTCAGAGGAGAAAATGCGGCCTACGCTTAAGATAAACATAATGATAATGATGGGCTTCAGCGCAGGCAGGGTAATATATCTCGCCTGCTGGCTCTTGCTGGCCCCGTCCATTACCGCCGCCTCATAAAGGGTGCTGTCTATGCCCGAAATACTGGCCAGGTATACCACCATATTGTAGCCCACACTCTTCCAGGTCTGCATAAAGATCAGGATGAAGGGCCAGAACTTTGCTTCGGAGTACCACATCACCGGTTCTTTTCCAAAAGAAGCCAGAATGGCATTCAAGAGTCCCTTATCCGGGCTGAGGAATGCAAATACGAAATAGCTGACCACCACCCAGGACATAAAGTGGGGCATGAACATCAGCGTCTGGTAAGTCTTGGACTTCCGCTTGCTGTAGATCTGGCTGATCATAATTGCCAGCCCCACGGGTATCACAATGTTCAGAATAATGAACACCACATTGTACAGCACCGTGTTTCTCAGAATCACCGATAATTGGTTGGACTTTAAAAAGAACTGGAAATTGTCCCATCCGCTCCATTCGCTGTGCAGCAGACTGTAGAGAAAACTCTTGCCCGCGGAAATCTTATAATTCTTGAAAGCCAGTATCAGCCCGAACATGGGGAGATACGCGAAAGCCAGATACCAGATCACTGTGGGCGCGGCGAGCAGGGTCAGTTCTGTATCATCCCGCACCCATTTCCTTCGCACAACGGTTTTCTTCTTTTCTCTGGATTTGGGCACTTTTTCTGTCTTTCCCAATTTACAGCACCGCCTTTCTCGACTTTATTCGTCGTTTTGTATATTTTTCTCTTGCTTTTATATGACTTATTATATATTTTTCCGCATTTCCCAAAAAGTCTATAGAGGATTGTTTATAGTATAAAAAGGAAAGGGCTTTGGCTGAAAACCGCCAAAGCCCTTTCCTTCTGTTCAATCTATCTACTTTTGTGCCATCCATTGTTCTATCTGGCTTTGTAATTCCTGCCGCAGGATATCAATTCCCGCCTGCTCCAGCGCCTCCCCCAGGGCCGGCAGAAATTCCCGGGGATCCACCGTGCCCGTCATCAGCGCACTCTCATACTTCTCGCAGACCCGGCTCACACTGCCGCATTCTTTCGCATAGGCAGACAGATCCGGAGTGAATCCCAGAAGGGGAGACTCTATGGCATACGCGTTAAACTCCCGGTACAGCTTCCACTTGTCCGGATTTTCCCCCGCCACAGTCCTCAAGATAAACCAGTTTCCCTGGGTATATGTCACCCCCCTGTAATCCTCTGTGAGATATTCCACCTGTCCGTCCTCATTCAGAACATAATGCTTTCCCTCCACACCGTAGTTCAAAAGATTCCGCACATCCGGGTCCGTATTTACCGCATTCAGAAAAACGGCGCATTCCCTGGGGTGTTCAGTCCTGGCATTGACCGCCATGACGCCTCCCAGCGCGGACTCCGAAGTCACCACCAGCCCGCTGACCCGCTCCGTCAATATGGGATAGCCGAAACTGGTGGAAAAGCTGATCTCGGATTCCGGGCCGCCGTTGGCAAGCCTCAGAAAGACCTTTTCCCCCTGGAACCGGGAAAAGGCGGTGCGCATGGATGCGTCCTGATTGATATAACCCGCCTTATAATATCTATGAAGCGTATCCAACAATCCTGCGCAGAACTCCGTCTCAAAAAAATTCACCACCGAAGCCGAAGCATCGTCGGTGCTGATTACCAGAGGGATATTGGTGTCCGTGATATATTCATACCCGCCCATAGCGGCAAAGTTCACATGGCTGTTGGACAGAAACAGGGGAATATACCCGGGTTCCTCCCGGGAGACCATCTGCAGCAGCGGTTCCAGAGATTCCAGCGTATGATATTTCGAAAGGTCAATCCCATATTTCTCCGCCAGTTCCCTGTCATACAGAAAATACATGGGAACCGCCAGCTCCTTGTTGGTGGGGATTCCGTATATGCCGCCGTTCACCGTGGCCCCCTTCCAGAACTTTTCATCCACCGCCTCATAGGTTTCCGCGCAGAGGTTTTCCATATAGGGAGTCAGTTCCAGCCAGTTCCCCGCCAGAGCGTTTGCCAGGTAATTTTCCGTCCAGGCAAAGGCAATGTCAAACTTTCTGTTGGTATTCATAAAGGAGTTAAGCCTGGTCTCATAATCGTTCCATCCGATCTTGTTATAGCTGACCGTGAAACCATACCGGGACAGCAGCAATCGGTTCAGCGCCTCCTCCACGCAGGATAAATCCGCATCCGGCTCCCCTATGGTATAATAGATCAGCCGGACAGGCTCCTCCCGTCCCGCCGCCGGGAGTTCCTCCTCCCTGTTTTCACCGCAGCCCGTCGCCAGGGCCGTCCCCAGTCCCAGCAGCAGTATTCGGAAAATTCTTTTGCAGGTCCGCATGATCCTCCCCATTGGCCGTCTCCTTCATATCCCGCAGCGCCGTGGGGGATATGCCATAGTATTCTTTGAAATGTACATAAAAGTTATTAAGCTGGGTATATCCCACCCTGCCCGCCACCACCGCGATCTTGTCCCTGGTGGTCTCTATCAGCATCCTGGCCTGCACCATGCGATAGGCCATCAGATATTCAGAGAATTTCATTCCCGTGTCCTGCAGAAATATTCTGCCGATGTATTTGCTGCTCATGCAGAACATCTCCCCGATCCCCACCAGGGAAAGAGAACTCCTGTAGTCGCTCTTTACAATCATGATGATTTTATTTGTGATCTTGGAAAGCCTTCCATACTCCACTTTCAGCACCGGGTCCACGTCCGGGGCACTCCCCCTTTTTTCAGGCAGTTCCCCCTTCAGTTCCTCCACAATCGCCCGCTCCACAAACCGCTCCAGTTCCTTTACGTCGATGGGCTTGAGCAGATAGTCTTTGGCAGAGGCCTGCATGGATTTTTTCATATATATGAAGTCGTCATAGCCGCTGATGATTCCGCACACTGATTTCAGACCCGCGGCCCGCAGATGCTCCAGTAGTTCATACCCCCAGCGCCCGCCTCCCAGATTTACATCCATCAGGATAATATGGGGCCGAAAGTCCAGCGCCTTGTTAACCGCCTCCTCATAGGTTGCGGCTGTCTCAATCTGATTGATCCCGTAACGGGCCCAGTCCAGGAGATACCGAATGTTTTCACGGATATCCCTCTCATCATCCACCACCAGCAAACGGTACATCAATCCTCTCCTTCCTCTCTCAGCAGCACCTCTATGCACACCCCTGTGGGCGCATTGTTCCGAATTTTCATACGCACCTTATCTCCGTAATAAAGCCAGAGCCTGTAGTATACATTGCGCAGGCCGATCCCCCGGGCATCCTCTCCGCCCTTCCTGCCTTCCTCCGGATTGAAACGCCTGTTCAGGAGTTCCATCTGCTCTTCCCCGATATGGCCTATATTGTCAAAAAAAGTGAACCTGATGCCCGCCCCCAATCTCTCGCCCTTCAGTACGATAATCTTGATTCTGTCGTCCTCCTGAAAATTATGCTTGAAAAAGTTCTCCATAATGGGCTGCATCCATATTTTGGGCGTTAGTACCGCCATCAGTTCCTCCTCCACATCACAGTGATAGAGAAACTGGTCGTCATATAAAAAACGCATCAGCTCCAGATACTGCCTGGTGATGCCGATCTCCTTCTCCAGCGTGATCACCGGCTCGGTCTTTACAATATTGCGGTAGAGCAGGCCCAGATTCGCCGTGGCCTCCGCCACCTCCACATTTTGATCCCGCAGTGCCCGTAACCGAATTCTCTCCAGTGTATTGTACAGAAAATGGGGATTCAACTGGGTGCTCAGCATCTGCATCTCCGCCCGCTGCTGGCTGATGGTCAGTTCATACTTCTGCCGGATCAAAGTCTCCAGATATTTATATAGTCCGTTCAGCTGACGAGCAATAGCGGCATACTCATCATTGTGTCTGTTGATGGTGACGCGTCTGAAAGAACCCGAACTGGCGCCCTCCATACTGTGCAGTATATCCTGCAGAAACCTGCCATCCGCCGAAAACTGACGGATATAGAGGGCGGTGATCAGCACGAATGCCAACAGCAGCCCCAGAAGCAAAACCCATAATTTCCGAAACTGTTCCAGCATATATGGGCCTGTCCTCCCTGCAGCCACCACCATATAGGAGTAACGCTCCGAGGTGTTCACCGCGTGAAAATACTTTCCCGCTTTCCCCAGGGGCAGCAAAAAGCGCTCCTGCATACGCTCCGCCTCCGCAAGCAGGTCAGCCCCCATATCCCTGCCGGGCCCCTCTCCCAGAAACCGGCCTTCCCCCTGAATCTCCAGCCACACCGCCTTTTCCCTGTCTCCGCAGAAAGCGTTCTCTGCGGAGATGCTTATGTCAAGCACAAAAGACACTTTCCCCACATACACCGAATCTCTGTAAATATCCTTGGCATAGACATAGCCTGTCCTGCACAATGCCTCCCCCTCCCAGGGTTCGATCATCTTATATCGGGAATACCCGGACTGGTTGTATTCCATACACAGAATGTTCTCTGTGCTGTAGTATAATATGTACCTGATCAGGTAATTACAATCTGCCACCAGATTGTCACAGTTCTTGAGATAACTCTCATAGAGGGCAAGCCCGTTCCGCAGTCTGGCCTCCGTATACTCCGAAGGGCTGGCCCCGAAGAAATCAAAAAAATCCTCTTTCTGGGAGGGACTGCCGAAAAGCCTGGCAAAGAAATTATCTATCGTCCCTGTGACGCCGTCCAATTCATCCTCTACCTGCAAAAACGCCCTGTTCATCTGCTCCGTAAAAGCCTGCTGTCCTGCAATCAGGGCATTCCTGTAGCAGTTGTATACAATCAGGGCATAGAAAACGGTCACGATGAACAGGTATATCAAAAATGTTCTTCGGTATATCTTTAACTGTAGGAAGTTTGACACCTTCATTATGGCTGGATCCCCTATTTTAAGACAATTCGCAGCATGTTCATTATGACACAGTGCCGCAGCCTTTTGCAACATAGTGTATCCTTTACATACTATGAAATATCCATGGCATCCTGAATGCCCTATTTATCAAATGCCAAAAAATCTATTTCATTCATATGAATGAAGTGCTATAATAAAGTCAGCGAAAATCAAGATTCAGTGAGGATAAGCACATGAATAAACAGGAATGCATACAATTATTTTACTGCTTACACCCGGATTTTTTTGGAAACGAGTTTGTTAAGTCCCTGCCGGAAGAATATGTTTTTGATGAAATGATACTTTCTCTTAACGAATTTGATATATGCAAGTATGATAAAAAATTTGACGGCGGCATTTCGTTCGGCTTTTATGATGGCGACCTTGACGAATTAAAGAAAAAAGTAGAAAGGGTTGAGGAACATTGGACGCCGTTTTTTAACGAAAAGGACAGAATATTTTGTGGATATGCAAACGGAAAAGCCGCAAGTTTCTGCCTTGTCAGTGACATGGGAACGCACAAAATAAAGGGACATGAATTTAAAATAGGCGGTCCCGGATGCGTAGGAACACTTCCGGAATATCGTGACAAAGGAATAGGACTAACAATGGTTAAGCATGTAACACAAATATTAAAAGAAGAAGGCTATGATTACAGCTATATACATTATACATATTTAGCGCCGTGGTACGAAAGGCTTGGATATAAAACGGTAATCAAATGGAACAGGGACGGTATTCTGTAGCGTGACATTTCTTTTGGGATGTGAATTTGTGAAATGCAGAATAAAGGATAAGCAGTAAATCCTATACCGGCCTTCACCTCCTATGATTCAAACTGAGCACAAAACAGTCTATAATATCCCCCCTGCAAATTCATTAAATATTCATGTGTTCCTTCTTCGAGGATTTTACCATGATCCATAAATATTATTTTATCACAAGCAGTAATAGAAGACAGTCTATGCGAAATAAAAATAACCGTTTTTTCCTTTAAATTTTTAAATATGGTATCATAAAACTGCTTTTCAAAGAACACATCCATTGCTGCAGTTGGCTCATCCATAATAACAATATCGCTGTCTTTGTAAAAAACCCTTGCCAATGCCAAACGCTGTAATAAACCTCCCGAAAAAAGAATTCCATTCTCATCAAATTCTCTTGTCAGCTGCGCATTTAAGTCTTTTATGCTGTCGGACAATCCAGCTTTATTCAAAGCATCAAGCAGCCTGTCCTCATCCATATCATCTCCCATACATACATTATTTCTTATGGATGTCGCATATATGTTAAAATCCTGAAACGCAACACTGAATTGTGACCTGTACGAAGATATATCATAAGTTCTTATGTCAATTCCATTCTGTAGGATTTCTCCAGATGCAGCGTCATAAAAACGCAGCAACAGCTTTATCAATGTAGATTTTCCAGAACCATTGCTTCCAACAATTGCTATTTTGCTCCCTTTATGAATAGTAAGATTAACGTCTGACAATCCCAGGGTTCCATCAGGATAAAAGAAAGTAGCCCCCTTCACTGATAATGTCTGCATACTGTCAACAGGCCCTCCTACAGCAGCCTCTATATTACATTGAATTTTATCAATATTTTGAATTCTTTCAGCAAACCTGCCATTTTTCAGAAAATCTGATATGATATCTGTCAAGGCTTCCAGTTTCTGCTGAATTTGAGCGCCGGCATTAATCGCAATCACAAATTCCGAAATCGATAGTTTCCCAAATAGCAGAACGACAACGCTCAGATAGAAAGGTATCAAAAAGTCAATGCAAAATGCATTGCAGAACATTTTCTGTAAAAAAGACAAATTTGCAATCTGTTTTCCGCTTCTTGCCGCAATTCTCTCCTTTTCTTTCACTGTAACATTATAATCTTTCAGAAATATATCGTGTACACGACTTAACCTGTTGTCTTTAGAATACTCTGGCAGATATAAAAGGCAGCGCAGCAGGGATATTTTTTTGTCTTTTATTCTCATATCCTCATCATATTGAACTACTTTCTTCGACTGGACATTTGTAATGAATATCCCGACAACAAAAGAAACTATGCAAATTCCAAACACAAATCCATTGGCAGGAATAATTCCAATGATTATTGTACCTATGGAAATCAGACATTCAACCCCACGAAACAAATTATCCATTGCATTCAACGGCCGCGTTGCAATCTCATCGTTCGCCAAAGCGACTATAGTATACATCTGTGCAATATCATAATTTTCCATATCCGAATTGTGCAGCTTATCGAAAAGCCCCTGCTGTAGCCGATTGACAACCCGCTCTCTATGGACAGGCTTGAATATATGATCATAATAAGCCTGCAGCGCAAATGCAGTAGCAAAGAAAACCATACTAAGTGTCAGGAACAAAAGAATATAACTAATACTCTTCTCGTTTTCGATACAATATAAAACCATACCAAGCAAATATACATACAAAAAAGAGGTACATATCCCAGATAACATCCGAACCAACAGGGAGAAAATAAAGTATCCGGCATCTGCACGACACACTGCGCCAATCATATGAAAGTTGTTATTAACGATTTTTACAATATTTAATCTGCTTGATTTCATACGCTTTTTCCCTTATACATATTGCTTTGCGCCTGATACATTTTGGAATAGAGTCCCCCCTGCTTCATCAGCTCCTCATGGTTTCCGTCCTCAACGATCCTTCCATTGTCAAAAACTAAAATCCGATCCACCAACTTTGTGGTTGACAGCTTATGGGAAATAAATATCAAAGTACTTCCGATATCTCTCAGCGCATTCAGTATCAGCTGGTTTATATTTTTTTCTGTAAGCGCATCCAAAGCGCTGGTGGGTTCGTCCAATATTACAACCGAAAACTTATTTGCAGCTACACGCGCCAAAGCCAGTCTCTGGCGTTCTCCACCAGACAGCACCAGCCCCTTATCGTTGATTTCTTTTCCGATTGCAATGTTTATGTCATTAATCCGGTCTGCAAGCCCTACCTTTTGTATGGCATCTATTATATCAGCATCTGCAATCGGACCGTTTATAGATACATTGTCCCGTACGGACACGGGATAGATCTGATAATCCTGACAGACCACTCCAAAAAAAGATTTTAGTTCTCCCCTCTCGTAAGCATTTATATCTATACCATTCAATAAAACCCTGCCGCTGCTGCAGGAAATCAAATTTACCAGCAGCGAAACAAATGTTGTTTTTCCTGCCCCATTTTCACCAACGATAGCAATTTTCTCGCCGTTTCTGATATCTACAGAGACATCAGCAAGCGCCAAAACATCCTCCGGGGCTCCGGGATATCGGTATTGCGCATGCTCAAAGGCAATATGGAATCCCTTCGTTACATCAATTTTTTTCACTTTTTCTGCCTGATGCTCCTCCCGCGCCAGGTAATCCATGTAGTCACTTATATATAGCGACGCCGTTTTCAGTTCAAGTGCCGTATCCAACAGCCACTCAACATCCGAGCTGAATATTGTGATTGCCTGTGTGATCCCGATAAAATCCCCCATCAGATATCGCGTGCCGCAGAGCATGCGGATGATGACATATACCAACGGCAGCACCATGGATACCGCATCGCCCAACAGCAGTTCAAAAAACGCGATCAGCGTAATCTTTTTTCCGTCTTTTTTGTATGCATCTACTGTCCGTCTAAAGCCTTCCTGATAAATCTCTCTCATAATACGGTCTATCTTTGTAGTCCTCATTTCCGCCGTATAGTCACGAAGATAGTACACACGCCTGGCATATTCTTTTTTTCTGGTTAAAGAAGAAACCTTTTTGTTCAAATCATATTCCAATTCCGCACTCTTTTCAGCCAAAAAAAACGAATACAGCAGTGGAAAGCCCGAAAGAACTATCGCAAATACATCTACATTAATTATGTAAAATAAAACCATGACAAATGCTTCAATTAACCCACACACCAAACCAAACGACTGATATGCCTGCATTACCATTTTTGACGAATTCTTAATTACTCTATTATACTTATCCAATTCGCTGGAGGAAGTTGCTTCTTCATACGGAATTGAGTTTGCTTTCCGCATGATTTCTTCATTTATGTAACTGTCGACCTTCAACTTAAAAATAGGCAGATAGATATTCTTGTAGTACTGGTCAAATCGACCGAATAAAACGTTAATCACAAACATAAACAAGATTATAACTAAAATATGCACAAAACTTTGCTTTGTCTCTAATCCTGCCAGTATCATTCTGATAAAATACACTCCATAAAAAACATTCATAAGCTGCTTTATCAGGTTATACACAACACATATTATTACACTTTTTTTCTCTATATAAAATGCTATTTTAAGCATAGCTTTAATTGATACAACACTTTTCTTCATTTTAAGCTCCCATAATATAAGTGCCTACATTAAAATATCTACATAAACCACACTGCGGCAACTCCATTACCAAGAATAACATATATCAATACCAACAACATATATTTTGTTGTCCTTCTTCCAATTTTTATTTATGGGCAAGCCAAACAACATCAAAACAAGGACTGGCCAAAAACTGCCTCAAGCAAATCATGACAAAAGTTTAACGCCTGTGTTTCAAGACGAAGTACATTTTCAAATTCCAGACAACAATAACGAAAAAAAGGGTTTCGTCAACAAACTCAATATCAAATTTTGACTCCAATGCTACCAATATTTCAGTTGTAACTATTGAAAACCGCCGAACAGGCAAAAGGAAATCTGGCTGGAACCCATTTCTCCAGACTCGGATTTACGAAAAGAACTACAGGGATGGTACCGTGTCAAGGATCGGTTTATCGAGAATGAGTATGGGAACCGGTTTTATTTGGATACTTATGACTCCAAATGGCTGGCATTTAGCCTGGAAGCTGAATCTTAATAAAAACTTCCGATAGACTTATGAAAAAGGGACACTGGCCAGTATATGGCCAATGTCAACCTTTTTTTACACTTTCGGCATAATCCAGAACTTCATTGCAGGATAGCTGAGTGCCGCAATTTATCCCCCTGTCCGCAGATCTGTTCTATATGGCCGTCCCGGATGCGGTATGCCTCCCCATACAAAGTCTCCTGTCCGTTTTCCTCCCGCAGAATGTAGCTGCCGTCATTTAAGGCAATAAACTCCCTGCCCGCGCTGTCCGGAAATGCGATATCCTCCATCACCCGCAGCCCGTCCAGCATCTCCGTTCCTGCTTTCTGAAAATGGGGGATTATCTGGTGTTTTGTAACGCCCAGCCCCGGCAGAAAACGCCTGTAGCCCGGATCAACGCCCTCTCCCTCCAGTTCCGGCATGGCATAGACAGTCTCCGCGCAGTTCATGGAACCGGCACTCCAGGCGATCAGCAGACCGCCGAAGGTTTCCAGACGGCGCTTTAAATCCAGCTTCTCAAAAAACCGATTTTGGGTGGGAACATGCCCTCCCGCCAGCACCAGCACGTCAAATGCGTCTATCCCCCGAACCAATTCCTCTGTCCGGCTGTCGCACAGGGCAAATTCCTTTACAGCCAGCCCGCTCATGGGAAACGCCTCCCGCTGGCAGCCCAGGATACTGTCGTTTCGCTCATGCTCCTCCGGAGAAGCGCTGATCAGCAGCACCCTGGCATTTTCCCTCCACACCTGCCTGATCTGCTCCGCCAGTCCGTTTTCCTCCATAAGCGGAGCCGGATACCTTCTTCCTTCGATCTTCCGGGAGCCACCCAGCGAACTTGTCATAATTGCAATCATTTTTCTACCTCCCTGTCTGTACCAATCGGCTCTGCACATCCGTCTCTTTTGGTCCCGCACTGCTTCCGGGTTCTGCTGCCCCGCAGCAGCATAATCCCCACAAACGCCGCAATGCTGACCACACTCAGCAGGATCCCCTGCTTCAGGCCATAGGGCACATACTCCAGGTCAATCTGATAGCTGCCGGGTTCCAGATCCAGCGCCATCAGGCAGCCTCCCACCAACACAGGCTCCCGCTCTTCCCCGTTGACCTTCACCGTCCAGCCCTTCTCAAAGGGGATGGACAGGATCAGCCGCCCGGCCCGGTCCAGGTCCAGCCTTCCGCTCACATGGGTATCATCATGGGACAACTCCTCCAGATGCCGCTCTCCCAGCACTTCCAGAGCCTCCGCCAGCACTTCCTCCTCCATCCGATAGGCTGTCAGATGGAACCCGGGTGTCTCGTCCGTCTCGTCGTCATTGCTGAAAGTCACTGTGCGCCCCTTTTCCAGATAGCCCACATACAGTACCGAATATATTTTAAGATCGCTGTACTTGCGCTCCAGCGCCCCTGTCATGGCAATCTTCCTGGTTCCCGAACCCGTGAGCAGCATATAATAATAGCCGTCCTCCTGGGCCGTCATAGTCACCTTCTCCCCGGTCTCCTTACATTCGCAGCGCCGGAACAGACTTTCCTCCACCCCCAGCAGATGAACCATCTCGTTCTGCAGCTTCAGCGGTTCTCCCTTGTAGCCTTCGGGCAGATCATAGCCCTCCGGAGCCACATATCCAAAGGGCAATGTAGCCTCACAGGCATATAGTGCCACTTCTCCCCTGGTATACAGCAGAGAGTAAAGGCTGTTTTCCTCATTCTGTGCTTTGTCCTCCGGCTCCCCGGCGGCCTCCCCCAGTTCTCCGGCAGTCTCCTCCATATCTCCGGCAATCAGTTCCCCGGCTATTTCTCTGTCAGCCTCGCCAAAAAAGTAATTCACGTTCAGCAATGCGGAGAGGAATGCGGTGGCCCCGTCAAAGCAATAATACACCTTGCTGTGGCGCATCCCCAGACGCTCATAGAGATCTGCCACGGGAGAATTCATGGTGGAAGAAAACACGGATGCAGTGGGATATCCCGCCAGCGTGCCGTCATTCTTGGTGGTGCGGGCAAATTTCTCCATGCGGAATATGCCGCCGTTCCCTGCCTCCCGCTCCCTTTGCAGAGCCAGATTATACAAATCCTCATAGCTGCTCAGTTGTCCCAGATACGCGCTGCGGCTGGTGGTGCCCACACTGGTGTTGAAGGTGTTGATGCCCGTTTCCAGCACCACGGCCAGCAACGCCATGGCCGCCAGCCAGATGCGCCAATCTTTCTTTCCCCAGCCATGACGCCGGGGTGCTGCCTGAGACTGACTTTCCTGCTCCTGCACGTTCTCCGCAGTCTGAGACAAATGCTCCCCGGCGGCCACGGGCGGGCTCTCCTGTTCCTGCACGTTCTCCGAAGTCTGCACAATGTCCTCATCGGTCTGCGTTTCCTTCGCATTCCCTGCAGGCAGGCATAACGCCTTTGCCCGCCCCTTCTCACATCGGGTACGGTACAGATGCAGCAGAACGGCATCCACAGTCACAAACAGCATTGTGCCCAGCCACACCTCCCCCGAGAAATCCTCATGGTCTATGAACTGCTGACAGCCCAGCAGGAACAGCACCGTGCCCAAATAGCTGTACAGGATATATTTCGGCTCCAGATCCCGCAGATGCAGAAAACACTCAAAACACATGGTCAGAATCAGAAAAATATAGAGAAAGGTCTGTCGGCCCGGCAGGGAATCCGGATAATTATATCCATGCCAGAGAAAGTCCAGCACATTGGTGCCGAAGCTGACCAGCATAAAACCTGTCAGAGCCAGACGGGCGAACCGTCTCCTCAGAGGAATCCCGGGATTCACTGCGTACAGGGGAATCAGCAGGAACGCCGCCACGCCGCAGTAAATATTGGGCCAGTGGTCCAGCCCCCGTTCCGGCGAAACACTCATACAATGCCTTGCCAATTCCTCCAATACGGAAAAATAGGTTTTTGCCTCCGCCGGAAAGCTGCTGTGACCAAAATCCGTGGCAAAAAGGGCACAGGCCTCCGGCACCAGCAGCACAGCCGCCATGCCCCCTGAGAGCAGGGAAAACAGAGCAAAGCGCCACAGAATCCGCAGACTGCATTTCTCCGTGGAAATCAGTGTCAAAAAATACAGTACCAGAAAAATACACACCATTATGGACAGATAAAAATTGGTGTAAATGCACAGGGCCAGAGCCACGCAGTACAACCCGCAGCGTCCTTTCTTTACCAGCATTTCCAGCCCCAGCAGAATCAGCGGCAGCAAAATCACCGGGTCCAGCCACATAATATTCCAGTTATATGCCGCCATAAATCCGGACAGGGCATAAAAGCAGGAGAATATCACACAGCTGAAAGATCTGGTATGATAATGCCGCTGCAGATACAGGCAGGATGTCAACCCGCAGAGCCCCACCTTACCCACTACCAGATAGCTCAAAAACTCCAGAATATACGCTTTGGGCACCAGCGCCCCCAGAAAATGCAGGGGGCAGGCCAGATAATACACATAGAGCGCCAGAAAGTTAGAACCGATACCCACATTCCAGGTATAAAACAGGCTTCCCCCCTCCCACAGCTTGTCGTGAAGTTCGCTGAAAAAGGGCATGTACTGATGGTACATATCCATATAGAGGAAGCTCCTGTCTCCGAAAGGGAAGATGGATCTCAGGAAAAAGATGGCCAGCATAATACCGGTGGGAATGGCCCAGGCTGCCGCCAATCCACCGTTGATCCGAATCCTAATATGCCTTTTTCCGCTTATCCCTAATTGTTTCATACTCTCCTCATAACTTCAGGCCCATCCGTGTAGATTCCGCCCTGCTCCGTTTTCATTTTTCCTGTTTCCGGCAATTATTTATTCCTGTGCCTAATCTTATTTTGCAAAATCCGCGGCGGTGAGCACCACACTCTCCCCTGCTTCCAGACGCAGAGGCAGAACGCTCTCCCCATAGCGGATTCGGGTATCCAGTTTGCTGCCCGCCTGAATCCGGCAGCGCTCCAGAATGCCGTTCTTCCAGGACAGGTCTGTCACTGCGTTGCCCTGCAGCCTGAGCCCGCTGACTCTGCCGCTCTCCCAGGCATCCGGCAAGGCGGGCAGCAGCACCACTCTCCCTCCGCCGCTCTGGACCAACATCTCCGCCATGGCCGCGGCTCCGCCGAAGTTACCGTCAATCTGGAAAGGCGGATGCCGGTCAAACAGATTGGGATAAGTGGAATTGCCCAGCAGCTGCCGAATATGCCGATAGGCAGTATTGCCGTCCCAGAGTTTGGCATAGTGATTGATGATCCAGGCCATGCTCCAGCCCGTATGACCGCCCCCATGGGACAGACGCTGTTCCAGGGTGGCTCTGGCCGCCCTGGCCAGTTCAGGAGTACCGTCCACGGTGATCTGCTCCGAGGGATGCAGGCCGTAGAGATGGGAAATATGCCGGTGCCCCGGCTCCCACTCCTCATAATCCTGCCGCCACTCCAATATGGTTCCTCTCTCGCTGATCTGCGTGGGAATCAGGCGCTCCCGGACTTCCCCCACCTGCCGGATAAAATCGGGAAGATCATTGATCTCCGCCTCTTCCAGGGCCGCCCTGGCCTTCTCACCGCAGCCTCCCTGTTCCGTGAGCACCCGGTAAGCCTCCAGGCACTGCCCGAACAGATCCCGCAGAATCTGATTGTCCATGGTCACGCCGATGCCGTTGGCTCCCTTTGCGCCGCCGGGCAGGATGTAGGTATTTTCCGGGGACACAGAGGGACAAGTCACCAGATAAGGCCCGTCCTCCACCAGGAAATCCAGGAAAAACAGAGCCGCTTCACACATGATGGGGAACTGCTCTCTCAAAAATTCCACATCCTGGGTATACAGATAGTGCGTCCACTGGTGGGTGCACAGCCATGCCGCCCCCATGACCCAATACGTGCCGGGAATCCACTGATCCTGGGGTGACGTATCCCCATTGATATCCGTGTTGTGGTGCGCCACAAAGCCCCTGCAGCCATACATCTCCCTGGCTGTCCTGCGCCCGTTGGGAACCATGGTGCGGATCAGATCAAACAGAGGCATATGACAGGAGGACAGGTTACAGCTTTCCGCCAGCCAATAATTCATCTCCGTGTTGATATTGATGGTATATTTGCTGTCCCAGGGAGGCGTCATATCCTTATTCCAAAGCCCCTGCAGGGTTGCGGGCAATCCGCCGGGACGGCTGCAGGAGATCAGCAGATAACGGCCATAATCAAAATACAGCAGCGCCAGTCCCAGATCCTGCCCGCTCTCGTCCTGCCGGCCCGCAGCCTCCCCCGGTTCCTTCCCGCTCTCGTCCTGCCGGCCTGCAGCCTCCCCCGGTTCCTGCTCCCCACGCAATTCCGGTATCCCGGAATTCTCCTGCTCCTTCTGGGAAGCCCCTGCCCGACGGGCTGCCAGTTCCACGCGCCTGTCCGTGGGCAGCTGTTCCGCCCTGTGATCCCAGTCCACCTCCAGGCGAACCCTTCCGAACAATTCCTGATAATCCGCCACATGGGCTACTAACAGATTCCCATAGCCCTGTTCTCCGGCCCGGTCCAGCCTGCGGCGCAGATTTTCCTGCAGCAGCTCCTGTATCCCCTGCTGTACCCGGATTTCCTGCCGCTCCCAGGAACACATGCGCCCTGCGCCCATCCATTCCTCCGGCCTGCCTTCCGTCTCCTGCATCCAGGACGCTGCTGCCGCCTCTTTTTCCTCCGGACCGTAATGCCAGCTGGTGTCGGCACTGAAATACAGTTCCGCCTCATCCGCGCCCTCCACCACAATATGTTCCCCCAGAAGCCGCAGGCTGCCGCCCCTGGTCCTGGCCCGCAGCGTCATGGCAAACTCCGTGCCGCCCCTGCCCAGATTGCCGTAGAGGCAGATTTCTCCCGGCCCCCCCTGTTTCACGCCGTCAAAGAAATGCCCTCGCTCCAGTCCGGCCCAGAAACTGATTTTCCCCGGCTTGTCCGCTGAAAAACGCATCACCATACAGTCTGCCGGACAAGAGATAAAATATTCCCGGCTGTAACGCACTTCCCCGGCGGAAAAGACAGTCCGGCACAGGGCATTTTCCAGATCCAGTTCCCGTTCATAGGCCGTCACCTTCCCAATCCCCTGAAAGCCGATTTGGATGTCCCCCAGGGTCTGATAAGGGTGCTGACCGTTGGGACATCCGGACATGGCATGCCACATAAGCTGCTCCGCTTCGGCGATTTTCCCCTCAAACAAAAGCCGGCGGATATGAGGAAGCTGCTCTTTCATGTCGGGATTGTTCCGGGCTACCGGCCCGCCGTACCAGATGCTTTCCTCGTTGACCTGGATGTGCTCATGATCTGTCCCGCCATATACCATGGCTCCCAGCCGTCCGTTCCCCAGAGGCAGCGCCTCTTCCCATTCCCTGGCCGGAGATGTGTACCACAATCTTCCCATCACTGTAACCCTCCTTACTTCAATTCCGCATTTTTCCTGCCTGTGCACAAAATCTGTGATTCCTGTCAGACTGTCTCAGGTAATCTCATGCCAATAAGTGTACCATTTTTTTCCTCCTTTGAAAATGAGTTCATAAAAAATTAAACTTTTTCATATAGTGTAGGAGCCATGACCCGGCAAAGCCCTTTGGCCCAGACAGACCCAGACAGGCTCTGCGCGCCCCGGTGAGCACGGAAGCTGGACAGAATTTATCATATAGTAATCATAAAGGCAGGGAACAATTCTATGAGAATCGGAATCGTAGGAAGAAAAAAAGATACGGGAAATTATGAGGCTTTCCTGGAGCGGCATGGAGCAGAACATCTGACCAGCCTGGCCATCAGCGACCTGGCCGCCTGCCAGGGCCTGCTCTTTCCCGGCGGCGGCGATATCACACCCGCCTTTTTCGGAGAAAGGGACAGGGGCTCCCGCTCCATCGACACGGAGCTGGATATCCTGCAGTTACAGGCGTTTGAATACGGCATCAACCGCCGCCTTCCCATTCTGGGCATCTGTAAGGGCATGCAGATTATCAATGTGGGACTGGGGGGCGGCATTATCCAGGACCTTCCCACCGCCGACTGCCACCGCTATCTGGGAGCAGACCAGTACCACAGGGCATATAATCTCCCCGGCAGTTTCCTGCACCGCCTGTACGGAGAGGATATGCTGGTAAACAGCGCCCATCACCAGGGGCTGGGTAAGCTGGGAAAAGGGCTGCAGGTGGCTTCCCGCTGCCCTCTGGATGAATGTGTGGAAGGCATCTGCCACGAGAGTCTGCCCATTCTGGGGGTTCAGTGGCATCCCGAGCGGCTGGACCCCGCCAGGACCCAGGCCCGGGGCATTGTACTCCTGTCCTACTTTCTGTCAATCGGACAGTGAGCCTTTGCCCTCCCTCTTCTGGGTGCAGTTCTTAAGTTCCTGCCGGATACGCAGTCCTCCGATCTCAAACAGAGCCTTCACCGCCTGTTTCAGTCCCTTCTGGGTATCTTCGTCCAAATCCTTCATGGCCCCCAGAATACCCGTCATACTGCGCTTTAAGTTGGCGGTAAAATCAATCAGATTGTCAGACTCCGATGCCGCCAGGATCTGGAACAATGTGTCCACAAAAGTCCGCAGGCTCTGCTCGTCCAGAGACAGAATCCATTCGTTTAAGGTATCATCCATAAAGCGCCGGCTTTCGTATATGTCGGAAACCGTTACAAAATGCCCGTCCTTCACCAGCCAGGTAAAGGGATTGTGCTGGGCCAGTCCAAAGGTACGGCTCTCCACCACCTGGTAGCGGATGTCCTTTTCAAACAACATGCCCACCAGGGAAGAATGGGGCAAAATCTTGCAGGTACGCTCCTCAATTTGCCCGAAATCGCATTTTTCCAGTACCTCGGGCCGAAAGCCGGGACCGTCCATACTGTATATCTTCCGTATCCGATCCCGGGCCTGGGGATAGCAGTTCATAGCAGCATAAACCGCCAGATTGCCGCCCTTGGAATGTCCTCCCACATAAAAGTCCCTGGGCAGCCGCGCCGTCACCATATTCAGATATTTTACGGCAAATTCCTGCCCCGGCACCGGGGAGAGGAATGCCATGTTAAAATCTTCCTTCCATCCCACCATGGTCTCGTCCGTGCCCCGGAAAGCCACGTACATGGTTCCGTCTTCCAGCAAGAACGTCACCGCGGAAAACTGGGTCTCGAAATCGGCCTGGGCCTCAATAATATTGATGTAACAATTCAGCTTCATATTGCGGAACCGCACACATTTCCGCATGGCTTCAAAAAGCGCCCGGTTCTCCTTTTCATATCGTTCATCCCCATAAAGTTTTTCATAGTCCGAATGCTCATAAAGCTGCTGCAGGGACACGGAGCGTCCGTTCTCCGTCACCAGCGGCACCAGGCCGTCGAATTTCAGATAGGAAAACTGACACAGCACCAGGCTGTCCACATCGTTCATAGGCTCGTCTTTCAAACTCACATCCGCGTATTCTTTCAGATAATCTATGATGGTACCTTTCATGGCTTCCTCCTGTTTTCGTTCCGGGGATAACTGTTTAAGGTTCGGCCTGTTCCCCTTCTTCCCCGTAGATCCGGGTTCGTATGAATTCCTTATTTTTCTCAAAATCCACCTGCAGTACCGACATTTTCCGAATCGTGACATTCTGGTAGCTTCCCGCAATGGGGATGCTGGCCTGCACCAGTTCATAGGTCAACAGCTTAGGCGCATCCAGGCTCAGCGCATAGCACTCGTTCTTGCTGATGTTGGTGGTCAGATTGGGCAGGATGCCGTCAATCATGTCGTTTAAATTGGTCAGCACCGAGGAGGGCAGCTGGTGGAACACCGCCTCCAGGATTTTGCGCTGGCGTTCCGTACGTCCAAAGTCGCTGCCGATATATCGGTTGCGGCTGTAAGCCAAAGCCTGGGGCCCGTTCAGATGCAGCAGGCCGCTGGCATCTGACGGAAGATAGTCTGTGTCCATGGGACGGTTCTCCAGCATATTGTACTCGTTCAGGTAAGCGTTTACCAACTGCACTTCCTCATTGGTCAGTTCCAACTCCACGCCCCCCACCGCGTCGATCAGGTTGGCAAATGCCTGGAAATTCACCTGCACATAACGGTTTACCTCGATATCCAGATTCTGCTTAATGGTCTTAAGCAGCAGCTCCGGGCCTCCAAAAGAGTATGCCGCATTCAGCCTGTTGCCCTCATGTCCCGGGATTTCCACATAGATATCCCGCAGCAGGGAGGTGAGATAAATAGTTTTGGTCCGATTGCTGATGGATACCAGGATCATGGCGTCGGAACGCCCATCCTCTCCTCCGGCCCGGGAATCATTGCCGATCAGCAGAATGTTGGTCACACCCTCTTCCTTCATGGGTTCATCCGCCAATATTTCCGTGGGCGCATATTCCACCTTGTCATACAGGTGGGATATGGTCAAATACCACAATCCTGTCACTGCCAGCAGAAGCACGATTACCGCCGTGAGAAAGCGCCGGAGTCCCCTGTGCTTTTTCTTTTGTTTTGCCTCCCGGGGCTGCTGTCTGCCCCCTGCCCGGGACTTGGAACTTTCTCTATCTGCCGAAGTCCGGAAGCCTTTTCCCGCTCCGCTTCCCCCAGAACCAGCGGACTTTCCTCTTCTACTCTCCCCGGAACCAGTGGACTTTCCTCTCCCGCTTCCCCCGGAACCGCTGGACTTTCCTCTTCCGCTTTCCCCTGAACCGCTGGACTTTCCTCTTCCGCTTTCCCCGGAACCGCTGGACTTTCCTCTCACGCTTTCCCCGGAACCGCTGGACTTTCCTCTTCCGCTTTCCCCGGAGCCACTGGACTTTCCTCTCACGCTCCCCCCGGAATCGCTGGACTTTCCTCTCCCACTTCCCCCGGAACTGGCAGACTTTCCTCTTCCGCTTCTGCCCTCACTCGAAGCCTGCTCCGGATTCTCCCTCTGCCTTGTCCTGGCGACATTTCCGTTCTGCTTTGCCATAGCCATCCTCACCGGCTCCTCATTATCATATACACTATCATTATATTCTTCTTCATATCCCGTATACACTTCCTCATTGGCATTTGGGTCAAATGCGAACTCCTGCTCTTCCCCGGGATATACCTCATCGGCTCTTTCTTTCTGCCAGGCCTCATAGACCCGGTTCCCGTTCTGATGCCCGTTTTCCCGCTCCTCATATACTTCTTTCTCCAGAAATGCCTCAAGTCCTCTGTGGATCTGCTCCATCTCCGACAGCTTCTCTCTGTTACGCTCCTCTGCCATGCCTGTTCCCTGCCTCCACATTCCATACAAACACAATAATCGGGTTTGGGTACTCGATTATTATATTGCCCTTTGATCCGCATGACAAGGCAGTTTACAGAAAATTTATTAATTTTTCTCAATTTTTATGGCTTTTCCGTCTCCAGTTTCAGAACGATCTGCAGCTTATCCTCCGCAAGTTCCGCGTTCACGCTTCCTCCCATCCGCTCCGCCAGTTCTTTTACAATAAACAGCCCCAGCCCGGAGGAACCTTTTCCCCGGGCCGAGTCTGCCTTGTAAAATCTGTCAAAAATATGTTCCGGGTCGGGCCTGCTGGTCTCAGATACAGCATTTTCAAATATCAGCCCGGTCTCCCTCTGCCGGATTGTGATCCCTCCGTTTCCGTGGAGCAGTGCGTTCTGGATCAGATTATGGAAAATACGGCGCAGGCATTCTTCATCTGCCCGGACGCGGAACCCTTCCTGCACAAAATCCACTTCCGGCGCGGCACCCTTATCCTCAAAACGGTGGTAGAAATCCACCAGGCAGCGGCCCAGCAACGGCAGCACCTGTACTTCCTGCATATTCAGCGGGAAATCCTGTCCCGTGAGTTTCGTGTACAGAAACAGTTCCTCCAGCATATCCCCCAATTCCCCCAGCCGCCGGGCCGCCACCTGCAGATAATACTCCCGGCGTTCGTCTTCCTCACACTCCCTGGCCAGCTGCACATACCCCGCCGCACCCGTAAGGGGGGTGCGTATGTCGTGAGCCAGAGCCGTGACATTCTGCTTTAATTGCTTTTCCGCCTGTTCATACCGCATCTGCCGATGGTACCCGGATTGCTGAAGCCTGTTCAATGTCCGGCAGAGAGCCAGCATATCCTTCTGCCTGCCCTGCACCCAAAGTTCCATATGGCTTCCCTGCTCCAGTTCCTGAAGCTGCCTGCACAGGGAACGTATTTCCAGAATGCCGCGGATGTGCCACACCGCCAGGCATCCGCAGATTATGCTCACTATCACCAACGCCGCAGCCATATCCGACCTCCTGTTCCTGTCTTTACTGTTTCTGTTTTTACTGTTCCTGGCATTTTTGTTACTATCTTTCGGTTTTATCTTCCTGGTTTTAATCTTTTGGTTTTAATCTTTTGGTTTTATTCTTTCGGTTTTATTCTTTTGTTCCTATCCTTTGATCTCTTATTCTTCTGCCTTTATTTTTCCTACTCTATCTTCCCGTCTCCATCTCTTTATCTTTCCGTCTTTTGCCTTTTATACTTTCAGCCTATAAATCCTATATATCCTGCTTCCTTAATACGATCCCTGCCGCTGCCGCATACAGGATCAAGAAGCCGCCTCCCACCAGGTATACATACAAATCCGCCAGTGAGCCGTAATGGCCGGGACCCATGCCAAGAGTAAAATAGATTGTATATCTGAGCCAGCCTCCCACATGGAGCATATCCAGCAAGGCGTACAAGGGCCCCACAATCATGCCCGTTCCCAACAACACGGCAGCCAGGGTTCCTGCTGCTACACTTCGGGTCCATACACTGACCAAAATGATCATTGACGCAAACGCAACGGTCAGCAGCCAGGCCCAGGTAAGATAAAAAAGCATATCCCCAAAAGACGCATACGGAACCACATTTCCCAACACCCTGTTCATCATCAGCACCGCAATACATTGAAGGACCAGATAACACAGGCTCACGATCCCCGCCGTCAGAATCTTGCTGGCCACATAATTCCACCTGTTCTGATGTATCGCCATCAGATTTTTCATAAAACCGCTCTGGTAGTCCATACACACAAACAGCATAACCCAAATACCGAATATCAGATTATACATCCCTCCGTCCATGCCGGTCTGGCGCAGCATCAACAGGGTATCCACTCCCTGCAGAATGTCTTCTGTCTGCGCCAGATCCTCCGCAGTAAATATGCCCCTCTCAACCGCCATTTCCTGCCCCTGGGGAGTGACCACCAGCGAAACCATGCCCAGACTGACCATTACCATTATAAGCAATATGGCAAGACATATATATACCGACTTGCTCCTAAGCATCCTATATAAATCCATACGCAGTAAATTCAACATATCACCCCTCCATCCGCTCCAAAAAATACTCCTCCAGGTCCATATGATGGAATCCCGACGCATATACAGCCACCCGGTTCTCCGTCAGTATCCGATTCAGTTCCGCCCCCTCCTCGAGCCCATATATCCGAATGATACGGGCGTCAAACACCTGAGCCTCCACCTGTGGAAAGGATTCCTGAACCAGAGGCAGCGCCTGCCGCACGTCCGACACTTCCACCTGAAAATAATCCTGACATTTCTCCTCCAGATCACTGCGGGCGATCTGCTCCATCAACTCGCCGTCCCGGATAATTCCATAATGGGTAGCGATCTTACTCAATTCCCCCAGAATGTGGGAACTGAGCAGAATGGTTTTACCCTGCTCCTGGAGCTTCAGTACCAGTTGCCGCAGCTCCCTGATGCCCTCGGGATCCAGGCCGTTGATGGGCTCATCCAGGATCAGCAGATCCGGGTTGCCGAGCAGCGCCAGTGCCACCCCCAGACGCTGTTTCATCCCCATGGAAAAATGCTTTACACTCTTTTTCCCGGTATCCGTCAGCCCGGTGAGTTCCAGCACCTGGTCCACGCTCTTTTTCTCCTCCGTCAGGCCCATACACTTTGCTTTCATCACTGCGTTCTGCCGGGCCGTCATATTGGGATACAGGCCCGCCGCCTCAATCAACACTCCCAGACGCCTGCGCGCCACCGGGTCGCTCACCGGCTTCCCGAACAGCCGCACCTCTCCCCGGTCAGGGCTGGCCAGCCCGCTGATCATCTTCAATGTTGTGGATTTCCCGGCGCCGTTTCTGCCGATAAAGCCGTAGATCTGGCCCTGCCCTACCTTTAAATCCAGATCCCTCACCACCGCCTTACCGCCATAGACCTTTGTCAGTCCCCGCGTTTCCACTGCAGGTATGCTCTCTTTTTCCGTAGTCACGCTTTTCTACTCCTTTCTGTTTACACATGCCATATGCTTTCTTACAAAAAACAGTATAAAACGCAGGGTTTCAAAAAGTGTTCAGGAAAGTTTAAGAAAGTTTAAAGCCCATTCCCCACACTGTCTGGATATAGCCGTCCGTCCCGCTTTTCTTCAGCTTGGAACGGATATTGCTGATATGTACATTGATGGTCTTGTCCTCCGCCAGATATTCCTCTCCCCAGGCATATTCGTAGATCATCTGCTTGGTAAATACCCTCCTGGGATTGCGGATCAGCAGTTCCAGAATGAGAAACTCATGCTTGGTCAGTTCCACCGGCCCGCCGCAGGCCGTCATCTCCTGCGTATCCGGATCAAGCGTCCAGTCGCGATAAGTGTATGTTTTCCCTGCGGTGTTCCCGTCCCGGGAAACGGCCGGGGTTTCTTCAGCCCTGCGGCGGCGAAGCTGCACCTGAATCCGCACCAGCAGTTCCGGCAAGTCAAAAGGTTTGCAGAGATAATCTTCCGCCCCTGCCGACAACACCTCCACTTTACTGTCCGTCCCGTTTTTGGCCGACAGTACGATCACCGGCGCTTTCCGGGAAAACAGGGTTACCAGTTCCTCCCCCGGAATGCCCGGCAGCATCAGGTCCAGGAGCACCAGATCATATTTCTCCATGGAAAACAACAGCTTTCCCTCGCTGCCGGAATAAGCCTGGGTGCAGACATACCCATGGCTCTCCAGATACTCTTTCAGCATCTGATTGTTGGAGGCATCGTCCTCCACGATCAAAATTTTCTCCATATATTCAATCCCTCCAGGTTTCATTCCCACTTCCTTTGCCTATGTGAGAAACACTCCTATCCTCGCTTGTCCTGACTCCACCACTTGATAAATCATGAGCTTTCCGATTCCGTGACAGCGGCGATTCTCCGATATGGCAATTCCTTTAATTTCATTTCTGCAAATCAATTGATTCAGAGCCAGTAATCCAACTTTTTCACACCCTGATTCACATACAAATATCTTTATAGATGAATCAAAAATATACTGCTTCATATGTCGGCTTTTACATGCAAGATGAATAGATTGAAAATGCTTTGTCCGAAAACAGCCACTCAATATCACCACATAACGCAACTTTCATACTTCCTTCGATTTGCGCAAATACTCTTTAATATCCTCGATAAACTACTTCCCCAAATTCTGATTTGCATTTCTAATAAAATACCACAATCACACTTATATTTCTACAAATTTTTATTTATACTTGGACTGCTGTATTTCGGCTTTCCACTGTTTCGGCATTATCTTTTCGCCATTCTGTAAAAGCTCTGCAAAGGCTCCTCTACTTCAGGGTACTTCGATAAACTGTCTTTATGCTCCTTATCATAGCGCATTTTTGTACTTTTAATCTTAGCGTACTGTGCGCTATGAAGTTCCTGCTTGGCAAGCAGGACCATTTCTTTTGCCCGTTCCAACAAAATGAAAAGCATCTGGATTATTTATTTTCCAAATGCTTTCTAATACTCTCATACTTATATTTAAAATCTACTCTATTTTCAATGAAACTCCTTTGTAAATTCCCACTGATATATCTTTATCAAAAAAATATTCTTCCATACTATCTTTTTCAAAGTTATATACTGTCACAAGTTCTCTTTCAGGAGCTGCATTTCGCTTAATAAAGTCTTTTATCTGATCTCTTACTGTTTTCCAATCTTATCAAATGCAAGATCTACAATAGCAACTGATACGTAAGCGCCAAATATTCCTGCGGATTTTCTAATTCTCTGGATTCCTCTATCATTGTAAATGAAAGATAGTTAGACTATTTCACTACAATTATGGAGGATAGGTTATGACATCTGCACGCAAAGTTCGTGTTCCCATGGGGGAACAGATCAGGATTATCAATGAATGCCGCCAGAGCGGTATGACAGATGCTGACTGGTGTCGTGAAAACGACATTTCTGTAAGCACTTTTTATAACTGGGTCAGCCGCTGCCGGAAAGCGGCAGCGGATCAGATCCCGCCACCGAATTATGGTCATTGTGAGATCCCGCGTTCAAAGCAGGACGTGGTTCCCATTGACATTGTTTCGGATCACCTTACGGAACAGAATACAGCATCACAGATGCACCTTGACAATTCACATACGATTGAAGTGGCCATGAAGGACACTGTAATCCGTATTCATAACAATGCAGATCCTATTCTGCTCACAAGGACACTGCGCCTTATACAGGAGACATTATGTTAGGTGATATCTCCGGCCTCGAAAAGATTTACATTGTCTGCGGCTATACAGATATGCGCAAATCGATCGATGG
>ERZ808054.520-NODE-520-length-34798-cov-4.361942_pt1 | contig 34798 bp, 32 predicted proteins | sample MGYA00380201_ERZ808054 | MGnify/ENA primary metagenome ERZ808054 (study PRJEB31490, sample SAMN06133419) | mouse gut metagenome | isolation source: Z5_2 | host: mice | place: China: Chengdu | collected 2015-05 ...
AGGAATAATTTCTGGCATCGGAAAAATCATCCGTCCAGGGATACGAGTAGACTCTGGGCGTATAATGGGAAACAATTTCCACAGTCCGGTCAGCGGAGCCAGTGTCCACGACAATCATTTCATCTACAAGTCCTGCCATGCTGTCGAGACAGCGGGCAATATGCTTTTCTTCATTTTTAACAATCATGCAAAGACTTATTGTCACCATGTTGCACTTTCTCCTTTCATTGGCGGGCTTATTGCCCTATTGTCTGCAAAGTTTTTCTATACATAGGTTCACACTGAATCTGGAATCCCACGCCGATGAATCCCATGTAAAATAAAGCGGGGACTCTCTGGAGATATCCGCAATAAAATATCTTGACATTTCGATCGTTTCTGTTCGTCTTGCTGTTTCTGCATACATTGCATATTCCATTTGCTCACTGCCATTGAAGCTCGGCGTCAGTTTAATGAATCTATGCTTTTTCAGAGTTGCAGACACATGGCAATAGACAGCGTAATAACCGGGAACCAGCGTGACAGAAGAATCGCTGCAGAGAGATATGCTGCCGGAATTATCCGGAATGTCAGTTTCCAGCGGAAGTCTGGCATTTTCCGGAATGACCAGCTCCCTGCCTGAAAACGTGGCAAATATGCGGTTTTGCGGATAGCCGGGCGGACCTGCCGGCCCTCTCGCACCCTGTTCTCCTCTTGGACCCATTGGACCGGTAGCGCCTTGTGGTCCCTGAGAACCTGTTACTCCCTGCGGACCTGGTTCCCCGCGTTCACCGGGACAGCCGGGCGGACCCGGTTCTCCTCTTGGACCCATCGGTCCAGGCTCTGCATAGCAACCACAATAGCCGGGCGGACCCGGCTCTGCACAGTCCTCGCAACAGCCGGGCGGACTAGACTCATTATAATGAGAAACATCGGAATGCGCTGGTGCGACAGTATTTGCCCCGGTCAAAAAATCAGAGGAAGACTGCGACGTATTTTGAGTATTATTTCTGCCGGAACCCCTTCCCATATTGAACAGGTCCGGCGGAACAAACATCCAAAACGGATTAAAATTGATCAATTGAAACCACCTCATTATTTTTTCTGTTGAGCAATGTTGAATTGCCATAGTAAATTATATGCATTAAACTTTATTTCGCTATAGCAGCCGACAATGCTCCAGAGGCAGAATAAAATCTGATTCTATGCTGGCAATCCGCAAAATGAAAAGGCTGTGCAAGTAGTGATGCTGCCAGCATCAGCCCGCGGAAAGAATGATGGCAAATCTGATCGTCTGTCGTATGCGCTGTGTTTGTTCTGAGCCAAAATTATGACTGATTGCAGGAAACAGGACATGCCAAACAAGCCGAATATGGCAGGAAATATTTGTATGATATTCTGGCAGCAAAAAAGAAACGGGCATTCCGTAACAAGATGTACGGTAAAAACCCATTTCTTCTGTTCTGTCAATCCCCAATTTCGATTTTTTTAAAACTGCACACCTCACCCAAAGTAACAATCACATTTTTCCTGAATATGAAATGAATGAAAATAGCGTTCTTCCAGCGGAATCCAGCGCTCCTGAAACATCCGGGCGCCGTCTTCACCGTTTCTCTGGCGGATACGCCGTATTTGTTCTGCAGCATCCACATCCAGAAAAACCGATAAATCATAATAATCCTTTAACGCTGGATGGCAAGAATAGGAGCCTTCTACGATGGTAAGCGGTTTGGGAGATACCCAAACCGCTTCTTCCATTTCCTGTTTATGGCAGTTGAATGGACGATAAGAAAATGTCTTTCCTTCATGCAGCGGAATCAAAACCTCTTTTAAAAACCGCTCGTAATCCACATTCCCGCCTGCCTGCTGCAAACGCTCCGTTGTGCGCTGCTTTGGGCGCAAAAAAAAATGATCCATATGAATGACATTGCAATCACACAGCCCGGCAAGGTGTGCCGCAAGGGTGGTTTTTCCTGCAGCACATCTGCCGTCAATTGCGAGCAGCAATGTGCTTTTGTTTTGCTGCCTGATTTCGGATAAGAGTATTTGGGCAATTTCTTCTGACAACATTTTTTCACCGTGCAGCCGCATTTTCTGCCGGCTGTTCCCGCCGGAACATTACCAGACCTGTCCGGTTCAACGCAACCATAATAGCTGGAATCAATATTAACTGTATGACGATTCCGGGAATGGAGTTTAGCAAAGCGCCTGCTATAAACATCTGCCATGTAAATGAGCTTCCGCTGATCCCGAGCAGCACAAGCTGGACGGCTCCCCAGACGATACGCCCCGCAAGCATGGCAGCGATCAGGGACCGGTAAAGTGCAATTATACACTGCCAGCGGGAACGCCCATAAAGCAATCCTGCAACCAGCCCATAAGCAGCCAGTTCAAAGGCCATTGCAGCAGCCGTCGGAAATAAAGGCGGCATTCCGAACGTGACAGAACGCAGTAACGGCAAGACAAAACCGACCACCGCTCCGTACTGCCAGCCGCAAATCAGTCCGCACAAAAATACAGGCAGGTGCATTGGAAGAAGCATGTTTCCAATCTGCTGTATCTGCCCTGTCAAAATCGGCAAAACCATGCCGACTGCCATAAACATGGCGGATAATGTAAGTTTTTTCGTTGTTTTACTCATCTCAGTCTCCTTTTAAAAGTACACGCAGGTCTGCCATCCCTGCATTTATTACATTGTACTTCATTTTTAGTATTTTTTCAATTCCCTCTATCATCGCTTGTGTCATCCACGGTTACCAGCGGCAAATCAAATATTAAAGAGACTGTGACATATGTGTTTTTCCTAATACCATCGCACTATTGGCAAATCATTGTTAACACGCCGCACAGGAGATCATCTCCCGCAGGCTCGGTACAATTCCACCCGGGAAAATATATTTCCTGATCCATGCATCGCCTGTAAGTTCTTTCAATCCACTGATAAAATGAAGAAGAAATATTCCCCCCGGTTCCATCGCTTTTTTAGCACAATCCATAAAAAGCTGATAGTTCTCACGCCCTACATGCTCTACCATTCCAACACTGACAATACGGTCAAACTTTTCCCATATTTGGGCAGGTCACGGTAATCCATCAGCTCAACTGTGAGCAGGTCTTCCAAATGTTCCGCCTCAATTTTTGCTGAAATGCCTTATACTGTTCTTTACTTAAAGTAATCCCTGTCCCATGTATCCCTTATTTCTTTGCCGCCTCTAACAAAAGGAATCCCCACCCACAGCCAATATCAAGCAGAGAAATTCCTTCTTTCAGATACAGCTTCTTAAGAATGTAATCTGCCTTGTTCACGTAAACGCAAGCGTTTCTCCGTCTGCACCAAACAGTTTGCAGAGGTTACTGCTCCAAAAAGAAGCAAACTCCGCAGAATATTATCAAATGTTATTATCCCAGAACGAAAACCAGAACATTTTGATCCATGACATCAAAAAGCACCTGCAGTCCATCAGTCTGCTGAATGATAAGGGGAACACGATAAGATCACCGCTTACATCCGGCAGCTCATGGTTTCCTCTGACCTGAAAGAGGCAGCCCGGCTATGCGACAATAAGCATATTTCTTTTCATGTTGATATACGGCATGGGACAACTGACTTTATCGCAGACAGCGACCTCACTTCCCTGTTTGGCAACCTGCTGGACAATGCCATAGAAGCCGCCAGCAGCATTCCCGAAGCTTTTATTGAAATAAATACAGTCAGAAGAGCCAATACTCCGTTTGTCGTGATAACGGTCATAAATTCCAGCAGAAAAAATCCATTTTCCAATCCACAGGGCGGCCTTGCCACCAGTAAATCTGACAGGCGCAGGCATTGCTTCGGCATAAAAAGTATCAGGAAAACTGTAAACAAATACCAAGGCGACATTAAAATGTATTATAATGACGATACCCTGACCTTCCACACAATCATTGGCATAAAATTGTCTCCGTGAATGGGATATTCATACATCTAAATCCTTATTCCATTTCCCTTGTGAGGACGACTTTTGGCATAAGCAATCGCTTCCTCACTGACCTGATCCAGATCCATCTTATCAAGATACTCTCTTCTCCCAAGCGTCTAATCAAAACTATCCCTTTTCTCATTGATAATATAAAGCAATTTATCATTAAAATGCTTCTGGACCAGTTCCGCCGGCGGCGGGCATATGCTGGGCGGATCGATGGGAACCGGCTCTATGCACTCAATCCCCTTATTTGCCATGGCATATCTCCATTCTGCATCGACCCACTTTGATTCTCTGGAAAACTGCGACCAGAAAAAAAACAGGATATCCCTCTTTTCAATTTCATGGTATAAAGCCTTTTCCCAGTTTTCCCCGCTCCTTAAGCTTTCAACATCAAAGAAAATGTCCATTTCCGGTCTTGCCTTTTTCATTCCCTGAATAATAGCCGCCACTTTTTGCCTGTCCTGACTTGCGTAAGAAATAAATGCTGAGAGGACATCCTCCCTGGCAACCTTAACTTTTTGTTCAAAAAGCGAAGAACACTTTACAATAAATTTCAACCGGTTCCTCTGCCTCGGCGATCAGTTCATCCACTACCTTTCGGAAACTTTCCTCGTACATGACGATTTCAACCATAGTATAATCGCCCTTGATAAAGGTTTTCGGAACAACTGCTGAAAATTGTACCTTCCTTAAATTAACGTTTCCCCCATATCAGACGGTGCACCAAATGGATCTGCCATCGGCATCTGAGGCGCAGGAACGCCGGGTACCGGGGCTCTTTCCATTTTTCCCGAAGAGCAGGTATCAAAAGCATCCATACCGCCTGGAGCGCCGGCACCAAAATCACCCATACTTCCCGGAGCGCAGGTGTCGAAATCGTCCATGCTGCCCGGCAGCGGAACCATCGGGGCGGGCGCTATCATGACCGGTTTTACCGGATACATATTCAGATTTCCTGCACCGCTGCTCTGTGCATCCGCAAGCAAAAGCCGTAACTGCTCCCTGCATTCTTCAAAAGTTCCAAAACGTTCTGTCACCTCATATGCGCAAGCACCTTCAATCACCTGCTGGAGCTTCGGCAAAAACCATTCGCTTCTGTAAACCTCTTCTGGAAGCGGCGTTCCTGCCAATCGCTTGTAAATGGCAGTCTCCTCGTTCCCTGATTCCATAAACGGCAGCCTTTTTTCATGAAAAAGGCAGTACAGGAGAATGCCCGCGGAATAAATATCCGACTGTTCGCTGCACAAACCTTTCCGGTACACCTCGGGTGCCATATAAGCCAGCGTTCCCCGCATATGCCTGTTGCTTTGCAGATCAGATAAAAAGAGAGAGGAACTGAAATCCCCAATTTTTATTTTTCCATTTTCATCAACAAACAGATTCTTTGGCTGCACATCGAGATGGGCAATCCCCGCCTGACGGCACGCAATGAGCCCGTCACACAGTTCGATCATCATTTCAATCACATGGCTGACTGTTATTGACGGTCTGGATAAAAACTCCGAAAAGGGCGTTAAATATTCTTCCAGAAGATATACTGTTTTATTTTCTTCCTCCGCCTTTTCTTCACAGTCATACAATTGCACTGCCTGCCTGATTCCTGAAAGTGCCTGCATAACGGCAATTTCATACAAAGCGTTTTTGTATTTTTCAATATCTTTTCCGCATACAATTTCCTTCAAAGCATATGTTTTTCCACCAATAATCTGATAAACAGCTCCCGAAGAGCCCTGCCCTGTTTTCCGCACGGCTCCAAGAGCCGCAAACCTAGCAGGTATATCGCTGCCCTTCTCCTTACAAAATGGGCACTCCGCATATCCTTCCGCGTCATAAAAATGTCTGTTGCCGCATCTTATTATTTTCATATCTGTCCCCTGACATAAACGAGTCTTTCGTGAACAATTTCAGCTAAATATGCCGCTATCTGCTATAGAAATAATTTGCTCTACAGTCTGCTCATATTCGACCATATCATCAATAAAATATTCTGTAATGCTAATATAATCTTGCCTGTAAAATTCCTTTTCACAAAATTGATGTATCAGTGCAGGAATATCAACACCTTCTTTAGCTGAGGGACATATCTTCATTTTTGCCCTATGATTTCTGACTTCCTTAATCAATCTGATAAATTCTTCATCAAAAACCACATGTTCTCTCAACTTATACAAATCATATAAATGCCGGGAATATCTCTTTGATTTTCCCTGCATATAATAATCACACAAGGCAAAAACCTTATCTATATATGTCCTGCTGATTGTTTGTAAATTCATTTCAAACAAGTCTAATCCAAACTCACCAATCAAGTCTTTATTATCTATCTCCAAATATTGCCGCACATAACTGTCTATGCTTATCCTTTCTGTCGGGAAAGAATAAGATGCCAATGCTGTCTCTACCTTAACACCTTGTGATAAACTATTTTCTACATATGCATCTAAAGGCACATACTGAAATATATAACAGTTATAATCTTTATCACTCTCTATCTTGTTCCAGTTTGAGATTGGCATGCCAAGTTCCTCCCTTTGAAAGCGATGTGCCGCCTTTAAAAACACATTTATCAGCCTTTCTGGATAATAGTTTCTAAATCAAAGTAACATAATAATCTTTTTCCACTACAGCAACATCCAAATTCATCCAAACCGCAGTATTAGCAATAACCTCCTGAAACAATTCCCTGTCTTCATGCAAATACATTTTCTAACCTCATTTCATAAATAGATTTATATACTTTTAATGGGAAATAACTGATATACAGATCTACAACATCTCTTGTAATCTGAAATCTCCTGATATAATCTATCACCTGCTGCCTTGCATCCTGTTCATCATCACTGTATTCATCAATATCCTTCAATAGTTCAAGCAATTGCAAGACAATATGATTTCCTTCATTTACCTCAACCGGTGCTTTACGAATTACGTACACTCTGTTTCCAACAGATACTTCACGGACAATGGCTGCCATATTATTGCTGGTAATTTTCTCCTTTACAGGTACCTGTGCAGATATTCCCATTTTATTTGCCAGCGTGTGTCCAGCATAATATCCCATGATGCGTCCCATTTGGGAAATACATTTGTACCGGGCTACAATATCAGGTGCAAGGGTTACTGTCCCTTTCAATCTGGAAATCTTAGGAATATAGTACACGCCTTGTTCAAACCGGATCACTTCACCCGCCTCTGTCAGCTTCTTTATTTTTTGTCTGATACTTGCATCTGACATTCCGTCTATTTTTATATCCTGCAAAAAAATAGGCTCCCCTGGTTTGTAATTCTCTTTTATATATTCAGACAGCATAATGAAGCAGGCAAACTCAGAATTTACATCGCCGGATGGTTATGCAAACAGCTTTCCAGCTCATCTATGCTATGTGTATGGTTATGCCGGTCATCACGGACCACATGATTATGGTCGTGGTCTAGTAATCTAAAAAATTGTTGTAACAATATAAAAACATAATCTTTTAAACGCTTTTCAAAAAGCAGTTTGTTTTACTCAAAACAAACTGCTTTTTGCTTTTAAACAATTTACGTATTTTTTAAAGATTGCATATGTTGCGCTTGGTTGCACAATATTTGTGCCAAACCTTGAAACAATCACATGCATCATAACAATTCAGAAATACAAACGTTCAGGTCTTCATAAATACATACAGGGATATGGTCATCAAAACTATATTGGTTTGATGACCGCTCATTTTCAAAATCAAAAACATTTACTGTTCGTGTCTTTGGGTTCACAATCCAATATTCCCTGACACCTGAAGAGCGGTACTTAAAAAGTTTTATCCCATAGTCTCTTTGCGGGTCAGAGGGAGATATTATTTCAACAATCCAGTCAGGCGCACCACTGCACCCTTTGTCGGTCAGTTTTCGCTTATCACATACCACGGAAATATCCGGTTCAACATAATTCCAGTCATCCTCATTCAAAAAAACTGCAAACGGAGCCGGGTATACTTCACAATCACCGTGCTTTTCATCAATATAATTCCCGATAATTTTAGTAAACTGGGATACTAATTTCTGGTGTATCCGGGCTGGCGGTGCCATCATATACATCTTTCCGTCAATCAGTTCTGCCCTTTGCCCATCTGGAAGAGCGTAGATATCTTCGATAGTATATTTTTTTTCCTGTTGTAGCGCCATAGGAGTCTCCTCTCAATTTAGGTGGTAGTACTGTTTTGTATCCACAGTTTAGCATAAAAACCGGCTTTAGACAATGGGTCGGTAGTTCACGTATTAGAATATTGATAGACTTCGCTTCTCTGTTGTGATATACTGAATGTGTCACAGGATAGATTTCCATAACTGGGAGGTGATACAATGAGTGAAAAAGAAATGATACAAAAAAATATTGAAGAATTTGTTCAATTACAAACTTACATGTTGTTAGTTGAAAAAGAATCTGAAGCATATAAAGTTATGAAAATCAGATATGACGCTTTAAAGGTCATACTTACCTCATCTGGCGTTAATCTGATGGATATTGACAGAATCAAAGAGTAAAAAATGAATAACAATAAATCATCCCATTCACTTGACTTTGTGAATGGGATATTTTATTTCTCCGAATGAAGCAGGCAAACTCAGAATTTACAAAGCCGGATGGTTGTGCAAACAGCTTTCCAGCTCAGCTATGCTGGTGAATGTGCTGATGGCTGTGAAGCAAGGTATCATAAGCAATGATCCCGATTCCTAAAATCATAACGCCAAGCGCAACAAGATAGCTGGCTGTAAGCGACTCTCTTAACAATATAAACGATAAAAAAACACCAAAAAACGGAGCAAGCGCATAATAAGCGCTGGTTTTGACAGCCCCCAGCATCTTCTGTGCCCTGATATACGTGAATATGCTCAGACCATATGCCACGAACCCCAGAACCAGGGTTGGCACAATATATTTTAGTTCCGGTTTTCCTTCCTTTAAAAATACTGCCATGTAAACAGGCGGCACATTCGCAAGCAGCATCTTGGAACACGGTACATTGACTGCGTAAAATAACGCTGCCGCAACTGCATACATAATAGCCTTGGTATTTTCGTTTTTCATTTAAAACCCTTCTTCTGGCTCCGCTATTGCCCCAGTGTCTCCTCCTGCAGCCTGTCAAATTCCGCCATGCACTCATCCACCGTAGCGCCGCTTAATAATTTCCTCACGATAAGGCAGGTATTGCCCCACTGTTCCAGCTTCATATTAGCATTGGCGCCGAGGACATAGATATTGGACTGAATTCTGTCATTCAGCGGCTTTAAGGCAGGAATGCATTCCACCTCCACATTCTTTGACGGCGAGATCACTTTATTGGTCTCCGCATAGACCCGGAGAGCCTCGTCGGACAGCATAATGTCCAGCGCTTTCAAAGCATCTTCCGCATGCTCCGCCTCCGCGCCGACGGCAAAGCCCGTCATAGGCATCACCGGCATCCGCCCCCTGCTGCTGGGAAATCCGATGACCAGCATCTCAAAGTCCGGGTTGCCATAAGCAGTATCCGTATTTGCTGCTCCCCAGTAAGCCATTACGATCGGCGTTTTCTGCGCCAGAAAATCGGGTCCTTCCCCTTCAATCGCCTCACTCACGTATGCCTTTTCGGCATCAATATATCCCTTGTCGATCATCTCCTGCAGGAACTCAAAGCCCGGGCGCATATAATCGCTGTATTTGCTTTCCCCGCTGTTTAAAGCCTTGATCTCCGCCTCCGTATTCCCGCCATTGTAAAGATCCGCATAGGCCTGTGCCAGCACAAAGGTCTCCAGCCACCACCTGTTGGCTCCTACCGGCGTTTCAATTCCGTTTTCTTTGAACACCCTGCAGCATTCCAGAAATTCTTCCGGCGTCTCCGGCAGTTCCAGCCCATACTGGTCAAACATATCCTTATTGATAAACAAGCCGTAAGCTACCACCTCCTGCGGAATCGCGACCAGCTTGCCGTTAACAACGTTCGCCGTCTTTACAACATCCCTCAGATTGTCGGCACATGAAAGTTCCGACAGGTCCATCAGCCTTCCTTCTTCTCCCAATGCCTTAATAGTATCAGGATTAAGAAGATAGATATCGTCCATATTGTTGCGCGCCCTGTCAAGCGCCACGTCATCATAGGTTTTATCCTGGTAATCCTCGGCTGTATAAGTCACATAATCCACTTTGAGGTCCAGCTTCTCCTCCGCCATGATGACCGTTTTATCCGTCGCACTTCTTGCCGTATTGACCGTGTTCGCTTCCGTTTTCTCCATGGGACTGAACATACTCACGACTCTTTTTGTATTCTTTTCCCCCGAAAGCAGATTATTTGTATTTTCCTTTTTCCCGCATGCTGCCGCCACAAGCATAAACGCGCACGCAAGAAACGCCGCCTTGCTTTTCTTGTTCATATTATGCTCCTCTCCCTATACTATAGCACAGATTCCTCATTGCTTTTTATCACATACTGTCTTATGATCTGCCGTAATAGTTCCACATCAACAGGCTTTGCCAAATGAACGTTCATCCCGGCTCTGAGTGCCTCTTTCTCATCTTCCGCAAACGCATTGGCTGTCATGGCTATGATCGGGATTTTTCCTGCATCCTCACGGTTCAAGGCTCGTATTGCCCTCGTCGCCTCATAGCCGTTCATCACCGGCATCTGCACATCCATCAGGATTGCATCATACTCACCCTCAGCAGATGCCGAAAAACGTTCCACCACCAGCTGTCCGTTTTCAACAATTTCGCAGGCAGCATTTTCCATGGACAAAATTTCCCTCAGGATTTCCGCATTGATCTCATTATCCTCCGCAGCCAGGAAATTCAGCCCTTCCATGCTGCCCTCTTCCGCTTTCTGGCTTTCCTGCTCTGCCCTGCCGCCGTTTTGCATCTTCATCAGCTTTTCTTTTAATGCAGATACGAAAAACGGCTTCGACATCATTCCCGTCATTTCCACAGGCGGCATCCGGACTTCTTCCTCTTCTTCATATTCCGTAACAAACAGGATCGGTGCCTCCGGCATGATCTGCCGAAACTCCTCCGCTGCCTGCCGGACATCCAGCCCCGGGATATCCCAGTCTGCCAGAACGAGCTGGTAGCCCTTTTCTCCATGGGCAGAAGCCTGCAGCAGCAGCCTTGCCTCCTCCATGCTCTGCGCCGTATCCACTGCCACATCCACATCCCGCATAAGCGCCTGAATGTTCTCCCCGCTTAACACATCGCCATCTATTACCAGCATTCTGGATATCCCGCTTTCTTTCCAAAACTCTCTGTCTTCCTGTTCCTCCGGTATCCGAAATTCCAGATCTACACGGAAAAGGGTTCCCTTATCCACCTCGCTGGAAACATCGATCGTGCCTCCCATGAGTTCCACGATATTTTTCGTGATCGCCATGCCAAGCCCGGTTCCCTGCACCTTATTCGTGGTACTGTTCTCCGCCCTGGTAAATGCATCGAAGATTGTCTTCAGATATTCCGGCGTCATACCGTATCCGTCGTCTTCCACTTCTATCTTTATATGCTCGAACTGGGCAGAGCGCTGTTTTAACCCTATGATCCTGAACCAGATGTTGCCGCCTGCCGGCGTATACTTCACTGCATTGGACAGCAGATTGATCAGAATCTGGTTGACCCGCGTCTCATCCCCCAGCAGACGTTCATGCTTCACACCGGTCACCGTCACATAGAATTTCTGCTCTCTGGCCTTTGCCATAGGTCTGATAATTGCGTCCACGGATGACACCAGATCGTTTAAAGTAAATTTCTCCACCGAAAGCACTACCTTGCCGCTCTCGATCTTGGAAACATCCAGAATATCATTGATCAGACTCAGCAGATGCTGTCCGGATGCCATGATCTTCTTCGTGTACTCCCTCACCTTATCCGGGTTCTGTGCATCTCTGTCTAACAGCATGGTGAAACCGAGCACTGCATTCATAGGTGTCCGGATATCGTGGGACATATTTGAAAGAAACATGGTCTTGGAATTACTTGCAGCCTGTGCTGCCTGAAGCGCCTCTGCCAGCTGCCTGTTGTGGAGCTCCCGCTCCGCCTCCCGCTCCCTTCGGATCCGGTTCTGCTGTCTCTGGTTAAAATAAAATAGTGCGCAGCACAAAAAAAACGCGATCAGCATCACAGCTACCACGATAAAGATATTATGATTGACCGTCCTCCCTTCCTGCTGGATCGCCTCAATTGGCACATAGCCGATCAGGTAAATGGTCCCATTGTTCACGGACCACATATAATTCAGTGCCTTTTTCCTCCGAATATCATGGTTAAACATAATATTCTTTTTTTCACTCAGGCAAGTCTCTACTTCTTTCAGAAGCCCTTCTTCATGAATATCATTTGCCCGATAGAAATCTTTCAGGTTCAGATGCCCCGCATCCCGCTCTCCCATTCCCTTGGGTTTCAGCACGAGACGCTCTGACTCTGCATCCATAATATACAACATCGCCTTCTTATTGTAGAACCCGGTGGGAAGAGAACTGTCTATGGAGTCATAAATATATTCCACATAGAGCATCGCCGCTTCCTCCCCATCCTTCATGACAGGGCATTTCATAGTGTATGCCCATGTGCCCATATAGTTCACGTATGACTGGGAAATCATCAGGTCATCCACTGTGCCACCAGCGGAAAAATCCAGCTCTTGCTCTGTAAATACTTCACCGTTATCAGAAATCCCCTTCGTTTCTCCCGCACGTATCATGGAAACCCTCGTCATCATCTTGCTGCCGCCATAGAAACGCAGATTTTCCTCAGGATTCTCCGATGACGCGATTTCCTGCGCCATTAGCTTCTGGAATTCCGCCTCTTTATTCAGGATCGCCTCGATCGTGCTCTTGATCAGGTCCAGACTCTCGCTCAGATTCTGGATTGCCGACTCCGACATCTCCACAGAAATTTTCCTTGATACAGAGAATACCACCGCTCCCAAAATACAAAATATCAAAATAATAGAAATCATCAGGGAAAAACCTTTATCTATTTTTCTTGCGTTCCGCTTCTCTTTCATCGTGCTCTCCATAACTATCCCATGATTTATAATACACATCATACAAGTTCTTGGTCTTATATTATCACGAATCAGTACTGGAAACAAGCGCAAGCCATAGTATCTCTGCACGGTGCATATATACTCGTCCGCACCAGATTACTGCTTTCACTATTTCATTCGAATGATAAAACGGAATCTTGCATCCTCACCATACCACATTGGGAAATTAGTACCCCAAACGTTATTATGCAGATTGCAAAATATTCCATTGTCCAGGTCAGCCTCTGTATCCGGGAACTTTAGTAAGCCTCTTTCCCCTATGCTGACAATCGGTGAATCCAGCGGCTCCACCGACATCGTCTCAAAAAAAACACCTCCATCTGTGGCATGCAGTCTGCGGTTTCCATGTAAAACAACCTTTCCCGGATCGACCACGCTTCCCAGTTTCCGAATTCCCGTTATCCTTTCAGGCAGTCCAAATGCCATCCAGGAGCCTTCCGCAACCCTTGTTGCTTCCTTTCCCCACCAGGCAAAATCTATAAATATCTGTCCGGCATCCGCACAAAGAACTGTTTCCAATTCCCGCATCCCGCCATAGAGTTTCACTGCTTCTTCCTGCAATGCCATCCTGATTACTGCCACCTTACCACAATGCCATATAGCTGTTACCCGGGGCAAATACTCCTGGTAATGGGAAATTGCCTTTTCCATTCCGATTTTGTCAAAATCCTCATGGGTCCACTGCAGGTCACAAGTCTGATATCTATTCAAAAAATCCGCATATTCATTCCTTGAAAAGACTTCATAGGAAAATCCAGCAAGCTGGTGGTTCTCATCCGCCAATATTTTTCCCTCTTTTTGCATGGAACAGACCGCGCCATTTTTATTTATCGAAAGGCTCCACCCATTCAGGGAAGGAATATGATATTTACCATCATCTGATGGTTTTATTTCTTTATATCCTCCAATATCCCAGCGGCTTCTGCGTTATCCTGCCATACATTCCTGCACTTTGCCATATGCTTCCTCCAAGGCAGCCTGCGCCGCACGTTCTACATAGGCTCTCTGCTCCCGCCATGATTCTTCCATCCGCTGGAACATATCTGTCTTTTCTTTCCTGACAAAATCTTCCTTTAAAAAAGTTTCATATTCTCCGTGAAGATAACCCAATTCCTTTGTCTTTCCAAGCCAGGTTTTTTCATCCAGTCCCCATGTATGCTCAGGAACCAGTATAAGCTCCCGATTCATTGCTTCTTTGACCGAAGCTGACAGTTTTTCTGTGTTCTGCAGCCGCAAAAGTCCCCGAAACTGGTTCATTTTCCGCGGGTCCGTTCCAACGCCATGAATCCAGCTATCGCCTATCTCCTGCGCAACTATAGGAAGCCCCTCCTGTTTCATGGCTTCCTTCGCAACATCCTCCAGGGTGCCCGCGACCAGTTCTGCTTCCGGGTATTTTGCGCGCAAATCATCATAAACATCCCGAATCTGTCCTACAGACTGAGGTCCGCAGTTATCTCCGGTATGCGCAAAGCATACTGCCACACCGCTGTTCCCGATTTCTGTCAACTGCCCATAATCATTATTGTACATTACCAAAATTCTTTCACCGCCTGGCGCCTGCCACCAGAACATCGTAGGAACATCAGGTCTTGTAGAAGCAGGATTAACACCAATATGTAAAAAACGTATTCCACTGGATGCCAAAATCGGCACCATGGCAATCGTATGTCCCGGTACATCTGTCATTTTCGCCGCAGCGGTCTTCATCCCAAAATATTTGTCCAGTCTCTGGGAAAGACTTATCCCATACTCAAAAAGCTCCTTATTCATACATTCTGTATGGGTGGTAAAGGGCAGACCATGCCAACGGATCTCTCCATGGCGAATGGCATCTTCCAGCAGTCCGTGGTCAGGACTTTCCTCCAGGTATTTCCAGATCAGCCAGGAACCCGTTGTCCAAATAAAGCGTTCCTTTTCGCCACGCATCTGCCTTGCAACTTTCATCGCATTAGGCAAAAAATTCTTCATGCTCATTCACTCCCCCAGACTACTCTTTTTCCTTCTCCAACACCATCAGCTCCATCATATAAGCTTTCGGAGTTGTTCCATATTTCTTCTTGAACATGCGGTAATATTGGCTCTCATTTTCTATCCCGACTGCTTCCAATACTTCATTGACGGTACCCCCCGTCTCCAGCATGATCTCAACCGATTTCTTTAAACGGAACTCATTAATATATTCTGCAACAGAAACACCAATTGTTCCTTTAAATATTCTTCCTACATATTGACTGGACATTTTTACGATATCGGAAATCTGCTGTAAACACAGGTTAGGATCTTCATACTCTTCCTGGATTATTTTTTGTACCGTGCCGACAAGCAAAATCGTTTTCCTTGCCTGCTTCTTCTCCGGTGCCAAAACATCCATCAGCATTCCATAAAGATATTCCGACATCTCCTCCCAGTTTTCCAAAGACAAAATTTCTGCATATCTTTCCATGATCGCACTCCCGGAATACACATTGTCTGCCTTCTCCTTTTTTCGATCATATGAAGAATATGTATTGCATTGCTGATAATAAATTCTATCAGATTGTCGCTTTCCTGTTTTTTTACTTTCAAAATTGTACATTTTATCTTAAAAGTACAAATTTGAGAGTATCTTTGATCCTGATCTTTTGAAACTTGTCAACAACATAACAGGCATGATAAGATATACAAGTAACTCAACCTACTGTCGAAAGAGGAGCTTATCGTGCTTAACAGACAAACAATCGAAGAAATCACCGGCACCATCACATACAACAGAGGGCTTGCGCTTTTCCTTGAAAAGAAAGTCCTGACTTTTAAATCCAAAGAAATAAATGAAGAAATTTTCATGGAGGCTGTAGTACTGGGAAGCGGACGGAAAAAATACAAGGTCAAGCTTGCCTACAACACTTTCTATGAAGATTTAACCGAATGTTTTTGTGACTGCCCTGCATTTTACAGCTATGACAGCATCTGCAAGCATTGCGCCGCCGTTCTCTTAGAATGTGAAAGCCGTCTGGACGAACAGCAGACCATTTTCGACTATATCGAGGAACCCGGACATACAAGCCGCAGGCTTTCCGATTATATTGATTATGAAAGCGGCGGACGCTTTCTTCCCAAATCCCGGTCCAAAGAGACAACGCCGGTCATCCAGGATCTGCTTAAACGCCAGCGGATAAAGTCCGCCGCTCCTTTCATGCAGAATGTCCCCTACGAAAAGGTAAATTTAGAACCCTTTTTCAAGTTCAATGAAAATAACATAGAGGTGGAATTTAAAATCGGGATTGATACCAAATATGTACTCAAGGATGTATTTGAGTTTGCCGGCAATATGGAATCGAATGCAGAATGTTCCTATGGAAAAAAGCTGAAATTCCTTCATACCCTAAGTGCCTTTGACCCCCTTTCCCAAAAGCTGGCAAGCTTCATACTCCGCTGGGTAGAAGAAAACAAAGACAGTTATGTTTCATTCAATTATTATTCCTACTCATCATCCTTCGTAAAACTGCGCCGGATTCCCTTAACCGGCACTGAATTGGAAATCCTTTTTGAAATATTAAAGGACAGCCCCATTACAATTGATTTTAACGGTTCCGGTGACAGCATCTGGCGCCAGACTGACCAAAAACCGGTCCGGCACATGATGATAACCGGAAAAAGAGACGGTATCAACGTAACGCTCAGACCTTTGACAGAACTATACACCATTCACTATATTTTTACTTTTCATGACGGTCTGATCTATCGGGAAAACCAGGAGGAGCTTTCACCGATTCAGGATTTCTTGTCCTGCCTGCCCGAACTGCCAAACTCAGCCTTTTATGTCAGCAAAAGCGACATCCCCATGTTCTGTCGGGAACTGCTTCCTCTTCTGGAAAAGCATTTTGAATGTGAATATGTGGATTTTCATGCCGCAGACTATGGCGTGGAGCCCGTTTCTTTTGAAATCTATCTGGATGCGCCGCAGAAGAATTTCATTACCTGCAAGGTTTACGCCCTCTATGGGGAGAAAAAGTTTGATGTCTATAAAAAAACCGAAGAATCCGCAGGCCGGGATGCCGTCCGGGAAATACAGGTTGGAAACACCGTTGCCGCTTACTGTAATGCCTATGATGAGAACGAGCATGCAATGGTCATTGCCAATGATGATGATAAAATTTATGAACTGCTCACCCAGGGCATCCCGCGTTTTCAGGAGCTTGGAACCGTGTATGTCTCCGATGCATTAAAGAAGATCAATGTGGTCTACAGCGGCAAGGTGGAAGTCGGCATATCCCTGTCAGAAAATCTGCTGGAGCTGACAATGAACGCTGCTGAATTTTCCAAAGAAGAGCTGATTGAGATCCTGTCAAAATATGATAAAAAGAAAAAATATTTCCGTCTGAAAAACGGCAGCTTTATCCAGACCGAGGATGACGGATTCCTGATGCTTGCAGATCTTAAGCAAAATCTGAACCTGACGGATGCACAGTTAAAAAAGGAAACCGTTACACTGCCCAAATACCGGGCGCTCTATCTGGATAACGAGCTTAAGGGAACGCAGAATTTATCGATCAGCCGGAATGAGACCTTCAAAAAACTGATCCAGAATATGAAGACCGTTGACGAAAACAATTTTGAAGCGCCCGCAAGCTTAGAGCCTGTTCTGCGCCCCTACCAGACCGCTGGCTTTGCATGGCTGAAAACATTGTACCATAATGGCTTTGGCGGCATACTGGCCGATGACATGGGTCTTGGCAAAACACTACAGGCGATTGCTTTTTTGCTGTCAGAGTATCTGGAGGCAAAGGCAACGGACAACCGGCGTGTTCTGATCGTCACACCGGCATCCCTGGTCTTTAACTGGAACAATGAATTTTCCCTCTTTGCGCCCTGCCTTCCCATCAAAATGGTTACAGGCAGCATTGCTGAACGCCATGAGCTCATACACAGCGCACAGAGCAGGGATATTTTGATCACTTCCTATGAATTGCTGAAAAGAGACCTGGAAGAATATGAGGGCATTCCCTTTTTCTGCCAGATCATAGACGAGGCGCAATACATCAAAAACCACAATACCCAGGCTGCCCACGCCGTCAAAGCGATCAATTCAGAATGCCGCTTTGCCCTCACCGGCACCCCCATTGAAAACAGGCTGAGCGAGCTCTGGAGCATTTTCGACTATCTCATGCCGGGATTTTTGTATGGATACCAGCGTTTCCGGACGGAAATTGAAATACCCGTGGTACAAAGCAGGGATGAAGCCGCTATGGGAAGGCTCCAAAACATGGTCAGGCCCTTTATCCTCCGAAGGCTGAAAAAGGATGTTCTTACCGACCTGCCGGACAAGCTGGAAAAATGCATGTACGCCAGTATGGAAGGAGAACAACGGCAGTTGTACAATGCCCATGTCCAGAGGCTTCGGATGATGCTGGACAAACAGTCTGAGGAAGAATTCAGAACTGCCAAGATCCAGGTTCTTTCCGAGCTAATGAAATTGAGGCAGTTATGCTGCGACCCTGCACTCATTTATGAAAAATATGAAAACCCCTCCGCCAAATCCGCCCTCTGCATAGACCTGATCAAAAATGCAGTCATGGGTGGTCACAAGGTGCTTCTGTTCTCGCAGTTTACTGCCATGCTGGAGCATCTGCAGGAAAAACTGGCAAAGGAGGGAATTTCCTACTACGTCCTGACAGGTTCCACCCCCAAAGAGCTGCGGCTGAAGCTGGTAGAGCGTTTTAACCGGGATGAGACCAATGTGTTTTGCATTTCACTGAAAGCGGGCGGAACCGGATTAAATCTGACTGCTGCGGATATCGTAATCCATTTTGATCCCTGGTGGAATCTGGCAGTCCAGAACCAGGCTACCGACAGAGCGCACCGGATCGGGCAGACAAATGTTGTAAATGTCTATAAGCTGATCATGAAGGATACCATAGAAGAAAATATCCTGAAACTGCAAGAGCGGAAAAAAGAGCTGGCTGACCAGATTCTCTCCGGCGAAGATCTTGGAAACGGAAGCTTTACCAGAGAAGAACTGCTGGAATTGCTGCAGTCATAACCGTAACCGGAAGCCGCGCCAAACTTGACAGACGAACGGAAAATGCTAAAATATATTTTGGGACCGTTACATGACAAAAGAGGTAGAATTTATGCAAAAAGAACAACGCTCTCTGAGCCTTAGCGAACAAACATTTCCAATCATTGAACAGATCACTGCCGGGATGCCCGGTGGTTTCTTCATTTATCATGCTGACAAGGATGAGCGGTTAATTTATGCCAATCAGGCTCTGATCCAGATGTACGGCTGTGAGGATCTTAAGGAATTTCAGGAATTTACCGGCTTCACTTTTCCCGGGCTGGTCCACCCGGAAGATCTGGAAAAAACCGAGCAGAGCATTAAACAACAGATATCCGCAGAAGGCAACGATTTAGACTACGTAGAATACCGTATCATACAAAAAGACGGCACCATCCGGTGGATAGAGGACTATGGACATTTTGTGCACTCAGATCTCTATGGCGACCTTTTTTATGTCTTTGTGGAAGATGCCACGGAAAAACATTTCAAGGCTATCAGCGACGCACGCATCGTCCGTCTGGCACAGGAACGGCTGGAAGCGCTGGAAGCCCTCGAACACGAAACCACAGCCTTAAAGCTGGTGCACGAAATCCTGCATTCAGGCATGTGGGCTATGGAATTCGACCGGCAGGGAAGCATGACCAGCGTTTTCTGGAGCCAGGAATTCCGCACCATGATAGGCTATCAGGATGAACAGGACTTCCCCAATCTCCTCTCCTCCTGGTCAGATCTTCTCCATCCCGAAGACCGCGACGAAGTTCTGAAGCAATATTATGCCGCCATTGATGATTATACCGGTCAGAGTCTCTACGATGCAGAATACCGCCTTTTGACAAAAAATCAGGGATACCGCTGGTTCCGTGCCACTGGCAAGCTTTCCAGACGGGAAGACGGCACACCTATCACTTATGTGGGTATGTTCGTAGACATCACACAGCGTAAAGAAACCGATGCGCAGCTTAAGGAACAGCACATGCTCTTAGAAGAAGCCCTGCTTGATGCCCAGCAGGCTTCCAGCGCTAAAACTATGTTCCTGAACAACATGTCACACGATATCCGTACGCCTATGAATGCCATCATAGGTTTTACTAATCTTGCCATCACTCACCTTGACAATCAGGAACTGGTGCGGGATTACCTGAATAAAATCACTGCTGCCTCCGACCATCTTCTCAGCCTGATCAATGACGTACTCGACATGAGCCGTATCGAGAGCGGCAAAGTGGTCATTGAGGAAGCTCCATGCGATCTGCATCAGATTTTGCAGGATCTGCAGTCCATGATTCAGACCGATCTCGAAACGAAAAATCTGAATTACCACTTAGATGACAGCAATCTGATCCATCCTTATGTTATTTGTGACCATCTGCGGTTAAATCAGGTATTGCTGAACGCTCTGAGCAACGCCCTGAAATTCACTCCTGCTGCCGGACGCATCTGTGTTTCTGCCTCCGAACAAGCCGGGGATACTAAGGACACCGCCATCTATGAATTCTCTATTGAGGATACCGGCATTGGCATGTCCCCGGAATTTCTGGAACATATTTTTGAACCCTTCGAGCGGGAGCGCACCTCCACCGTCAGCGGAATCCAGGGTACCGGTCTGGGTATGTCCATCACCAAAAATCTGGTCGAACTGATGAACGGCAGCATCACCGTAGAGAGCCAAAAGGGATATGGCAGTACTTTCCGCTTCACCTTTCATTTCCGCCTCAGTGAGCCTCCTGAAAATCAGAAAGCTCCGGACAGCCCCGCCATGCAGCTGCCCTCCTGCCATCATCTTCTGTTAACTGAGGACAATGAATTAAATCAGGAAATTGCCGTGACCATCCTTGAAGATGCCGGTTACACCGTAGACGTGGCGTCAAACGGGGCTGAGGCAGTTGAAAAGGTCCGCAATTCTGCAAATGCTCCTTATGACCTGATCCTTATGGATATCCAGATGCCTGTGATGGATGGTATTGAAGCTGCCAAAGCCATACGCGCTATGCCTGAACCGCACCTTGCCAGCCTGCCTATCGTAGCTATGACCGCTAACGCCTTTGAAGAAGACCGCCAGCGCGTCCTCTCCGCCGGCATGAACGGCCACTTAGGCAAGCCTATTGATCTGGATGAACTGTTTTCCACCCTGCAGAGCATTTTGGGCGGCTCGCAGGGTTGATGCGCCTGCTTTTCAGGAAATTTCTCCTGCAAGCTCAAACCCTTTCTTCGCTGCGATTACCGCAATAAATTCATTTATTACCGCTGCTGCTGCAATCGTTCCCTGGACAATCGCAGCTAATTCCGGTTGGGATACAACCAAAACAGAACAGACAATCCCTGTAAATACAAGTGACACTCCCGAATGCGGGAGCAGCGTCAATCCAAGATACTTTCCGACAGTATCGGGCATTTTCATTGTCTTTGCTCCAATTCTCGCGCCAAAATATTTTCCGATTGCCCGTGATACAATATAAAGAACTGTATACAGTCCGGCTCCCAGTATCAAATGATAGTCAAGCGGCGCCCCAAGATCAACAATTGCAACCAGCAAACTGATATTCAGGACAGGCTGAAACCAGCCGACGATTTCCTCCAGCCTTTTCTTATCTACAATATTTGTAAAAACAGCTGAAAATGCAACTCCCATAAGCATATAATTCAGCGTGATGCCCGACAAAACAAATGAATTAAATACCCATCCGATAAATGAAGTTAACGTTATCCCTGCGATAACCAAGAACAATGTATTTGCCATGCCGTTAACCTTTTTCAAAGCTATGCCGACGGGAATCCCCACGATCCCGCCAATGCACACCGGAAGGATAATCATGACCGGTATCATAAGCAAAGAAACAGAGCCCCCGGAAACCGTCCGCGTCACGAAGGAATTCACTGTAAAAAACACAATGATCCCCACAACATCATCCAACACAGCCATAGGTAAAAGAGTATCTGTTACCGGACCTTTTGCATGAAACTCATTAACAATAGACAATGCCGGGGCAGGCGCTGTTGCAAGGGCGATTCCGCCAAATACAAAAGCCAGATAAATCGGCACATTCGTCAGTGCAAATATACTGGCAAATACAATACTGACAATAAAGAACGTTCCCAGCGATTGAAAAAGCGTAGTAACAACCAGTGATTTTCCATAATTCTTGAGCCTTTTCCACACCAGCTCCGTACCAAGCATCAGTCCAAACGCACACTGCATCCACATAATGACGACCTTGTACCATTCTTTTTCAAGGACGCTTTGCGGCAGCATGCCGACAGCATGCGGTCCAAAGATCATCCCGGCGATTAACCATCCGAGTATTGACGGCATTTTTATTTTAGTCATCAGTTTGCCTGCCCCAAAAGCAATCATAAGCACAGCAATCCATCGAATCAAATCAAATATCATTTTCCTTATCTCCTTTCGCGATCCCATAAAGCATATAATTGACAATCTGCGGAATACTTTTCTCATGCATTTTAAGCTTTTCTTCAAAGGAAATATCTCTGTACCCGGAACTATTGAAATAAGCATTAAACATGCCTTGCATTTGCCGGAAATACCGTATCGCTTCTTCTGTCGAAACACCATCCCGCAATGAAACCTGTTCAATGGTATTTCTATAGACCATTTCATTGATCTGCTCAAATTCCTGCATGATTTCCTGAATTTCAATTTTCAGGTGCTCTTGAGGTTCCAAAACTGCTTCGAAAAAAATGTAGGCTTCATTTGGGTATTTCTCAATAAACCTTGACCTTGCCTGCATGTATTCCAGAAAATTTTCTGTACACAATTCTCTATTTATATATTCTTTCATCTTATCCCAGCTTTTTTTCAAGCAAACCATATATAATTCATCTTTATCCTTGAAATTATGATAAACAAGTCCCTTATTGATGCCAAGCCTGCAAATGTTATTTATAATTCCATTTGCATAGCCATTTTTTCCAAACTCCTCAATCGCATAATCAAGTATTTTCGCCACTGTTATTTCTGTTTTTTCTGCTTTCCTCATAATCCCTCCTTTTTAATTATTGACTGCCTGGTTAATAATTATATTACTTATTGACTAATCAGTCAATAATATAATAATAGTATATAACAATATTTTGTGATAAGATAAATACAGATCAGTTGGTAATAATACCTGTAAACAGGAGGTCAGCATGTCATTTATCAGCGTATTTGATGTAATCGGTCCTAATATGGTAGGACCTTCCAGTTCCCACACAGCCGGGGCATGTGCCATTGCCCGGCTGGCGCAAAAAATAAATAACGGCACTCTGAAAAATGTGTCCTTCACCCTTTATGGCTCTTTTGCCAAAACCTATCACGGTCATGGTACTGACCGCGCCCTCCTTGGCGGGATCATGGGATTTTCTACGGACGATGTCCGGATCCGTGATTCCTTTACGATTGCCGGAAAGCAGGGAATCACCTTTTCCTTTACTCCAAATGATATGGATACGGATATCCATCCCAACACCGTTGATATCCATATGGAAAATACGGACGGCAGGGTAACCACTGTCCGGGGCGAATCCATCGGGGGCGGAAAGGTCCGGATCGTGCGGATCAATCAGGTCAAGGTGGACTTCACCGGGGAATTCAACGCCGTGATCATCATCCAGCAGGACAAGCCCGGCGTTGCGGCACACATCACCAAATGCCTGAGCGATCTGGATGTGAATATTGCCTTTATGCGTATTTTCCGGGAATCCAAAGGGGAAACGGCATACACCATCGTAGAATCTGACGGCATGCTTCCGGCAGATATCCCCCAGCGCCTTAAAGCTAACCCCCATGTCCACGATGTGATGCTGATTCAAAATTGAAATGAAAGGACACATTTATCCATATGACAGATTTTAAAAATGCAGAAGAATTATTAACATTATGCGATTCCAGACAGCAGCTTATTTCAGAGATCATGAAGCAGCGCGAATGCGACCTGGCAGAAACATCCATGAGCCAAAATCATGAAAAAATGGCACAGGCGCTGGAAATCATGCGGCAGTCTGCTTTTTCTCCTTTAAAAACCCCGGTCCGCTCCATGGGCGGTCTGATCGGCGGACAAGCCAAGCTGCTAAACACCCGCCTTGAAAATAACAATACGGTCAGCGGTAATGTCTTAAGCCGCGGTATCACCTACGCCATGGCTGTTTTAGAGGTCAATGCTTCCATGGGGGTCATTGTGGCGGCTCCCACCGCAGGATCGGCAGGCATCGTTCCCGGATTGCTGCTGTCTCTTCAGGAAGCCTGGTCCTTTTCCGATGAGCAAATGATCAGCGCCCTTTTCAATGCCGGAGCCATCGGTTACCTTGCCATGCGCAATGCCACCGTAGCCGGTGCCGTAGGCGGCTGTCAGGCTGAGGCAGGCGTGGCTGCCGCAATGGCTGCTTCCGCTTCCGTAGAGCTTATGGGCGGAACTCCAAGACAAAGCCTGGACGCTGCATCCACCGTCCTGATCAACATGCTTGGCCTGGTATGCGATCCGGTCGGCGGGCTGGTGGAATATCCATGCCAAAACCGGAATGCCGCCGGTGTTGCCAACGCTCTGGCTGCCGCAGAAATCGCCCTTGCCGGCATCCGCCAGATGATCTCTTTTGATGAAATGCTGGACACCATGTACCGCGTAGGCAAGAAGATCCCCTATGAGCTTCGGGAAACAGCGCTGGGCGGCTGTGCCGCTACACCCTCGGGATGTAAATTTTGCCATTGAGTCAATATTTCCTATAATCGAGCAGGGAAGTTTTTCCCCTACTCGCCGCGCGGGGCGCACGTTGCGCAAACAACAAATTCCTCTGTGCACCCCTGCGCATTATAAAAAGTGTAAAGCCTTTGATCATCATTCAAAAACTTTACACTTTTCGTCATTGGATACCATTTCATTTATTACATCTCATAATCTTCCGACGGAATGCCCAAAGAAGATAATTTGTTTTTATAAACTTTCAACTGATATTCCAATTCTGGATTATTACCAGTATCAGCTTTTTTAATGCGCTGCAAATTTACGTAATAATCGATAGTAACTTGCTTTAATTCATCAATCGTCATCTCTTCAACCATCCTTTCACCGCCTTTTCAACTAATAAAGTTTTATAGTACTGACCTTTACAACCTCATTATAGCGGATTGTATAAAAAGTGTAAAGCCTATTCAATTGTGAATTCATGCTGTTTATAATGGTTGCTCGGTATCTGACCTATATTTCCTTTTTAGGCTCTCCTACCGATTCCCGCTCTACCATTTCAACACCGATCACCGCATTTTCAGACAAGCTCTTTTTATGGGATAATCTGTAAAGCAGACGCTGCACTGCTCGCTTTCCCATTAATTCCTTATTGACATTAACGGTAGTCAATTTGGGACATACCTTTTCACAGATATCAATATTATCGAAACCAACCACTGAAATATCCTGAGGAACTTTATATCCCAGGATTTGTAATGCTACCATCAATGAGATTGCCGCCTTATCATTTGAACATACATAAACCTCCGGCAATGTCTGATGTGCCTTCACCAGTTCTACAATTTTCTTATTGTTGTTAGATAATACCGCTTCCTCCATACCTTCCAATATAGAATATTTATCAATATAATGTTCTATCTGTTTCTTTGAACCCATCGCCATAAATTCTGACAAAGCCTCTCTGTATCCCCAGTACCGCTCTTTGATACTGAGGGAATATCCCAGCTCTCCATAGAATCCGATTCTTGTAAATCCCTTTTCCAGCAAATACCGGACCAGCATATAACTTCCCCGCTTGTTATCCGTAATGATGCTATCAATGTTTTCCATCATGGATGCATGATCTGCGAGAACCATCGGTGTATGAGTGTCAGAGATTTTTTCAATATTTTTGTCACGTATTTTCCCAATCACAATGACTCCTGCCGCACCTCGCTGTGTGATTGTTGCCGGAATTTCAAAAACATCGTCATCAAAAAAATTCATAAGTGTATCGTATCCGTTTCTTTTGGCTTCCTCCACCACGCCAAATAAGACTTTTCCATAAAAATTCATATCCTGTGAATAACGCTTTTGCATCATCACACAAATATTTGTTCTTGCAAATGTCCTTATAAACTTTTCTTTTGTCTCTAAATATCCCAGTTCTTCCGCTGTCCTTAAAATCTTAATCCTCATCTCATTGCTGATTCCCTGCTTATTATTTAGCGCAAGGGATACGGCATTAACTGATACACCATGAATCTGGGCAATGTCTTTCATTGTAACTTTCACAGCGCTCCCTACCTTTTATAACTCCAATCCTAAATGTGCATAAATGTCTTTTAACATAATTTCTGCCATACAGATACTGTTATCTGCTGCACCATAATATATCTTAACACATTCTTCCTCCAATAGCGCCCCGCAGGTAAAAACTACCTGACCGAAAAATCCCTGTGTTTCATAATCCATTTCTGGCTCCAACAATGGCTCTTTTGATTTTGCAATGATCCTGCCCGGATCTTCCGCATCCAGTAAAAATACCCCCAGACAATAACGGTTATTTCTATCTGCGGCATGGTAAATTTCCAGCCATCCTTTTGGGGTTTTAAAAGGCGGTGCACCTCCGCCAATTCTTCCATTCTCCCAGCCATCCGACACTCCGTAAAAATGGCGGTGCCTTCCCCAATGAATCAAATCTTCCGACTCTGACAGCCAAATATCCGGTGACCCGATTCCCTTAGGGACAGGACGGTTAAAGCAATAATACGTTCCTCCAATCTTTTCCGGGAATATTACAACATCTTTATTTTCCGGCAGAAAGATATTTCCAAATCTTTGATAGGTATTAAAATCTCTTGTTGTAATCAACGCTGTTGATGCGCCATTTGGAGACACCGCCGTATAATTTATGTAAAATGTATCCCCGATTTTCGTAATTCTCGGATCCTCCATCCCCCAGCTTTCTTCTCTTGCATCCGGCATAATACATGGAGCATTCTCCAGCATAAAATGCACTCCGTCCTTTGATCGCGCAATACGAAGATGTGACAGCGTGGTAAGCCATACAATATTGCTGTTACCATCGTTTCCTTCCGTAATGGTTCTCGAGTCATCAAAATTATATTCTGGATGTTCCGACTTTTTTATGCTGATAATCTCAAAAACATTGATTCCTTTTTCCTCTCTGACAATTGGAAATTTTACGAAATCCTCTTTTGAATCAACCGCTTCTGCAATTCGGCACAGCAAAATATATTCGTCTTTATATTTTGTAACACCGCAATTGAATATCCCTTTTACCTTAAATCCTTCACATGACGGCTCTACATCCCCAGGCACCAGCAATGGGTTTTCCTTGCAACGGACGATTCCCAAACCTTTTTTATCCATAAATGATTACCTATTTCAACATAAAGTTAATCCCTTCTTTAAAATATTTAGAAAAACATAAAAATAATATGATCACAGGAAGTGTCAGAACTACGGATGCCGCATACATCGGTCCCGGCAATGTAGAATTCTGATTAAACTGTGTAGAAATCATTACATTTAATGTCTGTAATTTCAGATCAGGCGCAACCAGCATATCCCACATCAATTCATTCCACCTCGTCATAAATACAGACAAAAAAACAATAATGCTGATAGATTTTGTAGAAGGCAGGGCTATCTGCAAAAGTACTTTAAAGTCACCTGCTCCATCAATTTTGGCTGCCTCAAATACTGTTTCCGGCACAGTTTTAAAATAATTAACATACATGAAAATTCCCCATATGGAAATTGCAAGGGGAAAGATCATTCCCGGATAACTGTTTGCCAGAGGGCGAATCAGCATATACCTTGGAACCAGCAAAATAATGACAGGAAAAAACATCTGAAACAACAATGAAGAATATATGATTGATTTTCCTTTATACTTCATATGGATAGCCGCATAGCCCGTCATCAATCCTGTCAAAACCGAAATGACTGCCGTAGGCACCGCTACAATAAACGAACTCATCAACGCCCGGATCCATTGCATAGGATCAGAAGAGCCGGCACCGCTGCCTCCCAGCAGATACCTGTAGCTATCCAGTGAAACCGCCTTGGGCAGAACTGTCTTATCCACCAATTTCCACGGCAGAAATGATTGCAGTACCATGTAATAATATGGAAAAAGGGAAACCATTAAAAGCATTATCGTAATGACACTGATGACAATTGTTGACACTGATGATTTTTTTCTTTTCATTCCAATCTCCTTACCACCCATATTTCTTATTGAGCTGATTTAAGATCCATGTAATAAACTGAATCACCACAAATATCTGTAGTGCATTTAAAATAGCCATCGCTGCACCATATCCCGAACGAAACCTGACAAAAGACGCATTATAAATTTCCAGCTGCCATGTCGTCGTAGAAGATTGCGGTCCGCCGCCTGTCAGTAAAAAAGGCTCTGAAAAAATCTGGAAAGAAAGTCCGGCGGCAAGAACAATAACAGAGGTCAATGTCGGCAGAATCATCGGCAGCGTAATGTACACTATTTTTTTTATTCCCGCGCATCCGTCCAGCATTGCCGCCTCATACACATCCTCCGGTATGGATTCAATCCCTGAGAGCACAAACAGCGCATAATAACCCGCCATCTTCCACACGATCATAAAAACAATGATAAAAAAAGCCCACTTGCTTTGAAGCCAGTTAATGTCTACTCCTGCTTTTTCCCGTAAAAATACGTTCAGGATTGAATTATAGCTGAACAAATACTTTACCATGACTGAAACGGATACCCCCGATGTCAGATAAGGTATGAAAAAAGCCACTGCCGCAAATCCCTTTAATTTTCCAGGCAGTTTTGATACCATTAAAGCTATGGCAACACCAAAAGCAACGCACAAAATGACCAGCGGCACAAGAAAACGAAACGAATTCAAGAATGCCGCCCTCACTTTTTCATCCGTGAATAATTCTTTGAAATTTTCCAATTTCACGAAATTATAATCCGGCGACATCAGGTTCCAGTCGGTCATAGACAGCCAGACCGCCCATACCAGCGGCACTAAAAGAAAAATAACCGTATAAATGATATAGGGCGTATTAAAGATCCATGCCATAACCGTCTGCTTTCTAATTTTCATCCTCCACTCTCCTCCCAAATCCCACCATAATTACAACGATTTTACCTTCCTTTAGGAAAAATGGAGCTGCCGCTGCAATGCGACAGCCCCACCTGACTTTATTCCAAACCGCCTGCTTCTTTCATGGCTTCCAATGCCGCATCTACAAATTTAGATACATCCGGATCCTCATTGATCCCGCTCACAGAAACCACTTCATTCATCAATGGGATGATTGCTTTCTCACCAAGCGCCGTCATAATTTCTGCTCCTTTTTCATGAGCCATGCCCGGAATACTGTTTGCAACGTTTGCACTTACATCTTTTAATGCTGCGTGCTCATCAAAATAAGTTTTAAACTTTTCATTAGTATCCAGATCTCCACGTACCGGAAGCATTGACGTTGCATTTAACCAGTCGATATCTACAGAATCTTTACCTTCACCGGTAAATACATATTTCAGGAATTCAATCGCTCCATTATGTTCCTCTTCCGTTATCGCATCATTTTTATACAGGACAATACCTTTGGAGTCCGCATAGTTATAAGGTATATCGCCTTCCTTTTCTACTAATGTCGGACCGAATACATAGTCTCCATCCATGCCGTAAACTTTACCGGCAGCATCATTTGCTGAAATGTCCCAGGGGAGACCGCATCCCATAACTACCGGCACTGTCTCCTGCTGCCACAGTCCGTCAATCGTACCTGTCAGCAGGGAATTTCCCATATTCGCATACATCTTAAACACTTTTTCCAACGCATCCCTGTCTGCTGTCAGTTGATTGCCATTAACAAGAGGCGTTCCCTTTGCCATTGCATTGTAAGGAGCTTCTATGTCAAACCATCTTTCCCAATAATTTCCTGAATTTAAAAACTCAGCCCGGTACATGAAATGGGAAATTCCCATTTCTTTCAGCTCTTCCTGCTTTTCCTGATAGGCTTTCAATAAAGCTTCCAGGTCCGCCAGCGTCTTAGGCACACTGTCAAATCCAAGTGCCTTTAATGCCTTACTGTTATAACATACTGTGATCGGATTTACATACAGCGGAAGCACATATTGTGCGCCGTCAATTTCCCATCCCTTTACCGTCTCTTCAATGGCACGCTCTGCCACAATGTCCTGAAACCAGCTTTCCTGGCTCATGTCATATACCGCCTGAGAATTTGCCAGTGTATTGGCAAAGCTGCGGTTAATATTTTCTGAAACTGCAGGCACTGTTCCAGTGGCAATCGCATTTTGGATTCCTGCCTCCGAAGATGGCTGTGCAGGCATCATCTGCACCTTCACTTCTACCTTTCTGCCATCTAACTCTGTATTGCTGGCATTAAATTTATCTGCATAGTTACTCCAAAAGTTCAAATTGTATTGTTCCGGTGCCGTCCAAAAATCTACTGTAACCACTTCCTTTGATCCGGCTGTCTCCTCCCCGCTGCTGTCCTGTGCATCAGTGTTATTCGTTTCCTCTGTAACACTGCTGTCCGCAGCCTCTGTTCCACTGTTATCTATGCCGTTTTCTTCTTTATTATTTCCGCACCCCGACACCAATGCCATCACCATTGTCACTGAAAGGACACTTGATATAATTTTTGCCACAAACTTTCTTTTCATAGCAATACCTCCAATTATGATATTTTTGTTGTTACTTCACTGCAGCGTTTATATTTATATTACAGCACCACTTTACTTGAATTTCAACTTTATATTACTTGAAAAAAGGTGCGTATCTTGTCGAAAAAGCCTTTTCAATCTGCCTTCCCTTTTCCAGATCACAGTAATCGAGCAGGGAAGATTTCCCCTGCTCGCCGCGCGGGACGCGTGCTGCCCTGGCTGTAAACTTCCTTACGACCCCCTGCGCATAAAAAACACACTCAAAGCTATGTTTAAGTGTGTTTTTGTCCATTTGTTAAATTCTGTAAATTGTCAATTCGTTATTGCTTCTGTATCACGATCTCACCCTCAGCCCCTTCTATATCGCGGATGATCTCCGCAACCTCCGGTACATAGATATGACCGGACAAAGGATTTTTGATGCTCACCACCGGTGTAGTGATCGTTGCCTCCACATCTGACCTTTCAAAGCTTAAATCCGTATCGATCATTTCACAATTGATAAGCTTTAAATTTTTACAGTAACACAGGGGCTGTGTTCCTATGATCCTGCAATTTTCAAATGTAACGTTTTCACAGTACCACGCAAGGTATTCTCCCTTTATAATGCTGTTTTTAATGGTTACGTTCTTTGCATGCCAAAAGGAATCCTTCGTGTCAAAGTTACAGTTTTCAAACACGGAATCCCGGATGTACTGGAACGAATATTTCCCTTTTAACTGCACATTGTTAAAATTCAGGCGTTCCGAACGCATCATGAAATATTCACTTACCACTGCGGAGTCCTTCATTTCCATATCCTGCACCGACCATCCAAACTCCGGCGAGACAATATCACAGCCCCGCATTTTCACCCTGCTGCATTCCCTGAGCGCCTTGATCCCATGAAGCTCAGTATTGGTAATTTCAATATCGTTGGAATACCACAGCGCAGCACGGCACAGCTCCGTCATCACCGACTCTGCAATGGTAAGCCCATCATCATGCCAGAAGGGATACCTGAGATTAAAAAAGCAATGCGAAACCTGAATATCCCTGCTTTCCTTTAAAGCGCTCTCACCGTCCGCCGGTCCGTCAAAAGCACACTCATTTACTACAATACCCCTGCTGCCATATAAAGCCCGCTCCTCGTCAAAGACCTGATTTTCAATTGTTTTCATAAGTAACTCCTTCACATAAATCTCAAAATTTTTCTAATCCGTACTGCAACTAACCGGAACTATCATTCTATTTCTATGGTAACTTCCCATTTTCCATTCCGCTTTCCATTTTCTCTTTTCAGATACCCTTTCTCTTGCAACTCTATTGTTCTGCTCTTTATCGTCCTCTCCGATTTTCCTATCCTCAATGCTAATTCCTTTTGCGTAATTGAAGGATTATTTTTTAATTCATTCAATATTGCCATCTCTTCCAAAGTGCAATTTTTGCACTTTGGCGCAATATCTGTTGCACTTTGATTTGCACTTTGAAAATCAACATGCATATATCTGTTTTTTAATTCATGATGCTTATTCATCAATAGATTTTCAAAAAACAATTCCAAATACTTCGTTGTTTCATGGATATCATTTTCCCAATTATTATAATTTGCCCGAACAAGTGCATTTCTAAAGTACCATGAGTTATCTGCAAAAGTATCATTACTTATATTAAATCCAAATGTCTTTAAATACTTGATAATAAAAACTGCGGTAGCCCTTGTATTTCCCTCACAAAACGGATGAATCTGCCATATTCCAGAGGTAAACCTCGCTATATGTACAACAGCTTCTTCTATTGCAAGGTTTTGATATGAAAAATTTTTCTCCTGTTCAAAATCATAATCTAAGGTGTTCTTTATTCCATCAAAAGAAGCATATATGACTGTATCTCCTTTCAGGACCCATTCTTTTTTTGTTATATTGTATGTCCTAAAAAGACCTGCATGATCAAATACTCCCATAAACAATCTCTTATGAATATTCTTCAATTCAATAGGTGAAAACTGAAATGTCTTTTCCCCCAACACTTTTGCAATCCTGACAGAAACAATATCCGCTTCCTTTGTGCCCTCTTCTGTCTCATTTCTACATAAACGCTCTTCATAATAACCTTGTATCCGCCTGTCTGCATCTGATATGCTTATTTTTCCTTCAATATGGGCCTTTGCTGTATCTAAAAGATAATCAGATGTCTTCAGCCCATCTACGTCCTGAAGCCCAATTGCCATTCTCCAGACATTTGTCTTTTCTATTTTATCCGGTTCACCTTGACAAATATATGTTTCCAAATCCGTTTGCCAATTAGCATTATCCATCTCATTCCATCCTACTAACAAATATTTTATATCTCAGAGCTATCCCACTTCAATCTCCGTCTATAATTTCATTATAACCATTTCACGTTAAGAGGTCAACAATATTACTATTTAGCATTGTAAAAGCCGGCACACAAGTCAATCTGACAATTGACTCATATGCCGGCAACCAATCTTCATCATCCTATAACCTTAACTCTGATTTCTCCCCTGCGGAACCTTTCATCTCCCTCAGTCTTCCACTCCACCTTCTGTTCTTTGTCACAAAAGGAAACAGTCGTCACGCAGTACTCTCCCTGCTCATATCCATATCCGTCTCCGGCATCCTCATACAGGTCAAAGCTTCCGTCCGCCCCGGCATACGCCAGCAGGCAAATATCCTTTCCCTCCATCCGGTCAGTGCTTTCCTCCGGTTCCATAGTCGGTATGACAGCACCTGCCCTTACAAATACAGGAATCCGTTCTATGCTGATATCTGCCATGATCTCCTGCCCGCCGCTGTATTTTTCACTGGTATATAAATCATACCATACAGTTCCACCAGGAAGATATACTTTTATCTGCTTTTTCGGGTCATGAACCGGAACGCTGTTTTTCTGATAGCATACAGGCTCCGTCACCGGGCACACCATAAGGGCAGGACCAAACATGTATTGTTCCGAAATTCCGGCAGCTTTTTGATCCTCGGGAAAGTCATAGACAAGGGGACGCATCATCATGCCGCCCTGCTTCCAGACTGCCCCTGCCAGAGAATAAATATAAGGGAGCAGCCGGTACCTGAGCTGGCTGGCATTCCAGAGCGCATCATAAAAAGGCTCTCCCTTTTCGCCGAAATTCCACGGTTCCCGCCTGCAATCTGTTCCATGGCTCCTGAATACCGGCAAAAAAGCGCCGTACTGGAACCATCTTACGTACAGCTCACGGTATCCCATATCTTCGATTCCGCTTTCATACTCGCCGTTCCAGTACCATGGTTCTCCCTTTTTCACAAAAAAGGCTCCAATATCAAGGGTCCAGTAAGGCAGTCCGCAGGAACAGAACTGCAATCCTGCCACGATCTGCTTCTTTAAGGTTTCCCAGCTTGCAGAAATATCCCCTGACCACAATATGGAGCCGTACTTCTGGCTTCCTGTATATCCATTTCGCGTCAGTAATACTGCACGTTTATCTTTTGTTACCGACCTTTGTCCTTCGTAGATTGCACTGGAATGATAAAGCCCATAGGCATTTGCCTTTTCCACCGGAAGCACTTTTCCTGCTTCCGCCACATAATTCCGGTACATTTCCGCCGGAACAGGCTTTTTGGGCCGTTCCCATTCCGGTGTCACTGGCTCGCTGGAATCCGCCCACCAGGCGTCAACGCCATGCCCGAACAGGCTTCTTTCCACCTGCTTCCAGTACAGCTCTCTGCCCTCCCTGCATAGCGCATTATAAACGTTGCTGTTGGGAAGCAGCAGCCCTGCCTCCTGAAATTCACGATAGTCCTCGCATGCCGGATCCATAACCGGCCAGATCGACATCATAAAATGCATATCCATCTCGTGCAATTCCCGGACCATTTTTGCAGGATCCGGGAAGCGCTTTGGATCAAAGGTCTTCTGTCCCCAAAGCTCCCCTTCCCATGACATCCAGTCCAAAACAATGGCATCCGCAGGAAACCCGGTTTCCCTGAATTTTTTAGCCGCATTTACAATTTCTTCCGCCGTCTCATACCGCTCCTGAGACTGGATATAGCCAAACGCCCATTTGGGAAGCATGGCAGCCTGCCCGGTCAGATCACGGAATCCCCGGATCACTTCTTCCATGTTTCCTGCCAGAAAGA
>ERZ808054.521-NODE-521-length-34793-cov-9.971771_pt1 | contig 34793 bp, 27 predicted proteins | sample MGYA00380201_ERZ808054 | MGnify/ENA primary metagenome ERZ808054 (study PRJEB31490, sample SAMN06133419) | mouse gut metagenome | isolation source: Z5_2 | host: mice | place: China: Chengdu | collected 2015-05 ...
AAAACCGGCCCTCCCCCAGCCCCTTCCTCGGCTCCTCCCCCATCTGTTCCGGCCCATTTGGCTCCCTCCGCCATGGCACTTATAAAAGTTGATTTCTGTGCCCCTCTTAAAAAAACCTTGACGCGCCAATTCTTTTGTAGTAGAATGGATGATGCACTATTGTGGTAAGGTGTGCTTACCTTTCATTTTTGTACAAACAAAAATTAGAATGGGGATATGTCAATCACCGATAAATAGGCTCAAAATCATAAAGAACGGGGTGAAATGTCAATGGAAAAAAACCGAATACGTCCCATTGCCGCAGGCAAAAATATACGTATGAGTTATTCACGGCAAAAAGAGGTCCTGGAAATGCCAAACCTGATAGAAGTGCAGAAACATTCCTATCAATGGTTTCTCGAAGAAGGCTTGAAAGAAGTCTTTGACGATATTTCTCCAATAGCAGACTACAGCGGCCACTTAAGTCTTGAGTTTGTAGACTTCGAGCTGTGTGAAGAAGACGTGAAATATTCTATTGAAAAGTGTAAAGAAAGAGATGCAACTTATGCGGCGCCGTTAAAGGTCAGGGTTCGGCTTTACAATAAGGAAAAAGAAGAAATCAGCGAACACGAGATTTTTATGGGCGATCTTCCATTGATGACCGAGACGGGAACGTTTGTCATTAACGGGGCAGAGCGTGTCATTGTCAGCCAGTTAGTTCGTTCGCCGGGCATTTATTATGCAATCGGCCATGACAAGATCGGTAAGAGATTATTTTCTTCCACGGTCATTCCGAACAGGGGTGCATGGCTGGAATATGAAACGGATTCCAATGATGTTTTTTATGTACGTGTAGATAGAACAAGAAAAGTGCCTATTACCGTGCTGATCAGGGCTCTAGGCGTAGGTACGAACGATGAGATCAGGGAGCTTTTCGGTGATGAGCCGAAGATTGAGGCCAGCTTTGGAAAAGACGTTGCTGAGAATTATCAGGAAGGTCTTTTGGAGTTGTATAAAAAAATACGTCCGGGCGAGCCTTTGAGCGTAGAAAGTGCGGAAAGCCTGATCACCGCGATGTTTTTTGACCCCAGAAGATATGATTTGGCAAAAGTCGGAAGATATAAATTCAATAAAAAGTTAGCATTCAGGAACAGAATCAGAGGCCATGTGATCGCAGAAGATGTGGTGGATACGACGACAGGCGAAGTGCTGGCGGCAGCCGGGACGAAAGCGACGGCCGAACTCGCCGATGCGATACAGAATGCGGCAGTGCCTTACGTATATATCCAGACAGAAGAGAGAAATGTAAAAATTCTTTCTAATATGATGGTGGATATTACGAATTTTGTAGATTGCAATCCTAAAGAATTGGGGATTACGGAACTGGTATATTATCCTGTTCTGGCGCAGATTCTGGAAGAATATGCCGATAATGCGGAAGAACTGGCAGAGGCTATTCAGAAGAATGTGCATGAACTCATACCGAAGCATATTACTAAGGAAGATATTCTTGCTTCCATTAATTATAATATCCATTTGGAGTACGGTATCGGAAACCATGACGATATCGACCATTTGGGAAATCGCCGTATCAGAGCGGTGGGCGAATTGCTGCAGAACCAGTATCGTATCGGTTTGTCCAGGCTGGAAAGGGTAGTTCGTGAAAGAATGACTACTCATGATGCTGAGGAGATATCTCCTCAGATCTTAATCAATATTAAGCCGGTACAGGCTGCGGTAAAAGAATTTTTCGGTTCTTCCCAGTTGTCCCAGTTTATGGATCAGAATAATCCGTTGGGTGAATTGACCCATAAGAGGCGTCTTTCCGCGCTCGGACCAGGCGGTTTGTCCAGAGACCGGGCAGGATTTGAGGTGCGGGACGTACATTACTCCCATTACGGCAGGATGTGTCCGATTGAGACGCCGGAAGGTCCGAACATCGGATTGATCAATTCGCTGGCAAGCTATGCAAGAATTAATGAATACGGTTTTGTGGAAGCTCCGTATCGGAAAATAGATAAAACCGATCCGCTTAATCCGCGCGTAACGGATGATGTCGTATATATGACGGCGGATGAAGAAGATAATTATCATGTGGCCCAGGCGAATGAAGCTTTGGACAAAGAAGGATATTTTGTAAGGAATACCGTGTCCGGCCGCTATAAGGATGAAACTTCCGAATATCCGAAAGCGATGTTCGATTACATGGACGTATCCCCGAAAATGGTATTTTCGGTGGCTACGGCGTTGATTCCTTTCCTGGAAAATGACGACGCGAACCGTGCCCTGATGGGTTCCAACATGCAGCGTCAGGCGGTTCCGCTTTTAGATACGGAGGCACCGGTAGTAGGGACAGGTATGGAGCCGAAGGCGGCGGTGGATTCCGGCGTTTGCGTAATTGCGAAAAAAGCGGGAACCGTCAGCTACGCTTCTTCGAGAATCATTAAGATCGATTATGACGATGGCGAAAGGGACGAATATCGTCTTACCAAGTTTTCCAGAAGCAATCAGTCTAACTGTTATAACCAGAAGCCCATCGTGCTTAAGGGCGATCATGTGGAAAAAGGGCAGGTAATCGCGGATGGTCCGTCTACGGCTGACGGAGAACTGGCATTGGGAAAAAATCCGCTCATCGGCTTTATGACATGGGAAGGCTACAATTACGAAGATGCGGTTCTTTTGAGCGAAAGGCTGGTACAGGAGGATGTATACACATCCGTTCATATAGAAGAATACGAGGCGGAAGCAAGGGATACCAAGCTGGGGCCGGAAGAGATCACGAGGGACGTTCCCGGAGTCGGCGACGATGCTTTGAAAGATCTGGACGAGAGAGGTATTATCCGTATCGGAGCGGAAGTGCGTGCCGGAGATATATTGGTGGGCAAAGTAACGCCTAAGGGAGAAACGGAGCTTACGGCTGAAGAAAGGCTTCTGAGAGCTATTTTTGGTGAAAAGGCGAGGGAAGTAAGGGATACTTCTCTGAAAGTGCCTCACGGGGAATATGGTATCGTTGTGGATGCCAAGGTATTTACGAGAGAAAACGGCGATGAACTTTCTCCCGGCGTCAACCAGGCAGTGCGCATTTATATCGCTCAGAAGAGAAAAATATCCGTGGGCGATAAAATGGCGGGCCGCCATGGAAATAAGGGTGTTGTTTCCAGAGTGCTGCCGGTAGAAGATATGCCTTATCTTCCGAACGGGCGTCCTTTGGATATCGTACTGAACCCTCTGGGCGTGCCTTCCCGTATGAACATTGGACAGGTATTGGAAATTCACTTGTCCCTGGCTGCGAAAGCGCTTGGATTTAACGTGGCGACGCCGGTATTTGACGGTGCCAATGAAATAGATATTATGGATACGCTCGATCTTGCCAATGATTATGTCAATCTGGAATGGGAAGAGTTTGAGAAAAAGTACAAGGAAGAATTGCTTCCGGAAGTGATGGATTACCTGTATGAAAACAGGGATCACAGAGAGGTCTGGAAGGGAGTGCCCATTTCCAGGGACGGAAAAGTAAGGCTGCGCGATGGCAGAACGGGAGAGTATTTTGACAGTCCGGTAACGATCGGACACATGCATTACCTGAAACTGCACCATCTGGTAGACGATAAGATCCACGCGCGTTCTACCGGCCCTTACTCCTTAGTAACACAGCAGCCTTTGGGCGGTAAGGCACAGTTCGGCGGACAGAGATTCGGAGAGATGGAAGTTTGGGCGTTGGAGGCATACGGCGCATCTTATACATTACAGGAAATCCTGACTGTGAAGTCCGACGATGTCATCGGGCGCGTAAAGACTTACGAGGCGATCATTAAAGGAGATAATATTCCTGAGCCGGGTATTCCGGAGTCTTTCAAAGTGCTTTTGAAGGAGCTGCAGTCATTAGGACTTGACGTGCGCGTTCTCCGTGAGGATCATACGGAAGTGGAGATCATGGAAACGATCGATTACGGCGATACCGATTATCGTTATGAGATGGAAGGGGATTCCAGGAATTATGATTACGAGCAGGAATCTTTGGGTTCTATGGGTTATCAGAAACAGGAATTCGATGAGGACAGCGGAGAACTCGTGAATGCGGAGGCGGATGATCTGGAAGACGATCTGGCGTTGGCATTGGATGACGAGGCCGAGTATGTGGAATCTTTTGATGAGTAAAAAATAATAGCAGTCCGAAAAGAAAGGAATGTGTGCAGATGCCAGAAATAAGACAGGAAACGTATCAACCAATGACATTTGATGCGATTAAAATTGGTTTAGCATCTCCGGAAAAGATCAGAGAATGGTCCAGAGGCGAAGTAACCAAGCCGGAAACCATTAATTACAGAACGTTAAAACCGGAAAAAGAAGGGTTGTTCTGTGAGAGAATATTCGGACCCAGCAAAGACTGGGAATGTCATTGTGGTAAATATAAGAAAATCAGATACAAAGGAGTTGTCTGTGACCGCTGCGGCGTGGAAGTCACAAAGGCCAGCGTACGAAGGGAACGTATGGGGCATATTGAGCTGGCGGCTCCGGTATCCCATATCTGGTATTTTAAAGGCATCCCCAGCCGTATGGGGCTGATTCTCGATTTGTCACCGAGAGTATTGGAAAAAGTATTGTATTTCGCATCCTATATTGTATTGGATGCGGGCGATACGGACATGGATTACAAGCAGGTATTGTCCGAAAAGGAATACCAGGATGCGAGAGAAACCTGGGGAAGCCGTTTCCGCGTAGGTATGGGAGCGGAGGCCATCAAGGAGTTGTTGGAGGCGATCGACCTGGAGACAGAAGCGGTGGAATTGAAAACAGGATTGAAGGAATCCACCGGGCAGAAAAGGGCGAGAATCATCAAAAGGCTGGAGGTTGTGGAAGCTTTCCGGGAATCCGGCAATCAGCCCGCATGGATGATCATGGATGCCATTCCAGTAATTCCTCCGGATCTGCGTCCTATGGTGCAGTTGGATGGCGGACGTTTTGCGACGTCGGATCTGAATGACTTATATAGAAGAATTATTAACAGAAATAACCGTTTGAAGAGACTTCTTGAGCTGGGTGCGCCGGATATTATTGTCCGCAACGAGAAGAGGATGCTTCAGGAGGCAGTAGATGCGCTGATCGATAATGGCAGAAGAGGAAGGCCGGTAACGGGCCCTGGCAACAGGGCGCTGAAGTCGCTTTCCGATATGTTGAAGGGTAAGTCCGGGCGTTTCCGCCAGAACCTGCTCGGCAAACGTGTGGACTACTCCGGGCGTTCCGTTATCGTAGTAGGGCCGGAACTGAAAATATACCAGTGTGGTCTGCCAAAAGAGATGGCGATCGAACTGTTTAAACCTTTTGTTATGAAAGAACTGGTGGCAAGAGGGATATCGCAGAATATTAAGAATGCGAAAAAATTGGTGGAAAGACTGGATACGCAAGTATGGGATGTTCTGGAAGAAGTCATCAAGGAACACCCTGTTATGCTGAACCGTGCCCCTACATTGCACAGGCTGGGAATTCAGGCGTTTGAGCCGATTCTGGTAGAAGGTAAGGCGATCAAGCTGCATCCGCTTGTATGTACGGCTTTTAATGCCGACTTTGACGGGGATCAGATGGCGGTGCATCTTCCTCTTTCCGTGGAGGCGCAGGCGGAGTGTCGTTTCTTGCTGCTTTCTCCAAACAATTTGCTGAAACCGTCTGATGGCGGGCCGGTGGCTGTGCCTTCTCAGGATATGGTACTCGGTATTTATTATTTGACCCAGGAAAGACCCGGAGCAGAGGGCGAGGGCAATTTCTATAAAAATGTAAACGAAGCGATTCTGGCTTATGAGAATGGATGCTGCACGCTGCATTCCAAAATCAAAGTAAGAGTGAGCAGACGTAATGAAGAAGGGAAAACGGTAAGCGGCAACGTGGAATCCACGTTAGGGCGTTTCCTTTTCAATGAGATTCTTCCCCAGGATCTGGGCTTTGTGGATCGGGCAAACCCGGACAATCTGTTGAAACTGGAAGTTGACTTCCACGTAGGGAAAAAGCAGCTGAAGCAGATTCTGGAAAAAGTAATCAATACCCATGGCGCTTCCAAGACGGCCGAAGTACTCGACCTGATCAAAGCGACGGGTTATAAATATTCTACAAAAGCGGCCATGACCGTATCCATTTCGGATATGACAGTTCCGGCGCAGAAACAGGAAATGCTCGACCAGGCGCAGATGACGGTAGACCGGATCTCCCAGAATTACAGACGAGGGCTGATTACTGAGGAAGAAAGATACCGTGCCGTGGTGGAAACATGGAATGAAACGGATAAGGAACTGACGGAAGTGCTTCTGTCAGGACTTGATAAGTATAACAATATTTTTATGATGGCGGATTCCGGTGCCCGTGGTTCCAACCAGCAGATCAAACAGCTGGCAGGCATGCGCGGACTGATGGCGGATACGACGGGAAGAACGATCGAATTGCCGATCAAGTCCAATTTCCGTGAAGGTCTGGATGTTTTGGAATATTTTATGTCCGCTCACGGCGCACGTAAAGGTTTGTCGGATACTGCTCTGCGTACGGCGGACTCCGGTTATTTGACAAGGCGTATGGTGGATGTCTCCCAGGAACTGATCATCCGTGAAGTGGATTGCAGTGAAGGCAGGGATGAGATTCCGGGCATGAGTGTAAAAGCATTTATGGACGGAAAGGAAACCATTGAAGGATTAAAAGACAGAATCAACGGAAGATATTCCTGCGAGGAAATTAAAGACAGGGATGGAAACGTTATTGTTAAGAAAAACCATATGATTACGCCAAGCCGCGCGGCGAAGATATTGAGTATAGGCGTGAATGAGAAAGGCGAGCCGATTGAGGAAGTAAAGATTCGTACGATCCTGGCATGCCGTTCCCATAACGGTATCTGTGCGAAATGCTATGGCGCGAACATGGCGACAGGAGAAGCCGTTCAGGTCGGCGAGGCGGTCGGCATTATTGCAGCCCAGTCTATCGGCGAACCCGGTACACAGCTGACGATGCGTACTTTCCATACGGGCGGTGTTGCGGGTGACGATATTACACAGGGTCTTCCCCGTGTTGAGGAGCTTTTTGAGGCAAGAAAACCTAAAGGTCTCGCAATTATTGCGGAGTTCGGCGGTCTTGCCACGATTAAGGATACAAAGAAGAAACGTGAGATCGTAATTACCAATGAGGAAACAGGAGAGTCTAAGACGTATCTGATTCCTTACGGTTCCAGAATTAAAATTATGGACGGGGCGGTTTTGGAAGCCGGAGACGAACTGACAGAGGGTAGTGTCAACCCTCACGATCTGCTGAAGATCAAAGGGGTACGCGCGGTTCAAGATTATATGCTCCGGGAAGTACAGAGGGTATACCGTTTACAGGGCGTTGATATCAGCGATAAGCATATTGAAGTTATCGTGCGCCAGATGTTAAAGAAGGTACGTATTGAGAGCAACGGGGATGCGGAATTCCTGCCTGGCACTCTGGTGGATATTCTGGAATATGAAGATATGAACGAAAGGCTGATTGCGGAAGGAAAAGAACCGGCGGACGGAAAGCAGGTAATGCTCGGTATTACGAAAGCGGCTCTGGCTACTAATTCTTTCCTGTCGGCGGCATCTTTCCAGGAAACGACAAAAGTTCTTACGGAGGCGGCGATCAAAGGCAAGATCGATCCACTGATCGGTCTGAAAGAGAATGTAATCATCGGTAAGTTGATACCTGCCGGTACTGGAATGAAGAGATACCGGAATACGGTATTGGATACGGATAATAATCTGATGGGAACTATTTCTTTTGCAGAAGACGACTTCGACGAAGAAGAGTTTGGCGGATCGTTCGAAGACGAAGCTGACGATATAGATGAAGAGATGGAATTTGAAGAGGATATGGATAAGGATGGAGCGTACGATTTGGATGATATAGATGAAGAGTACGATTCGGAAATGGACAGCGAAGAGGAAATGGAAGAAGAAACCGAATAGGAAATATGGATGACCTGAAAACGGTTTTCTCCCATATTCATTTTACTTGAAAGCATACCGGCGTTGAGGAAGATATGATTTTGATCCTTGACGCCGGTATTTATAACCGTTTTGAAAACGATTTCCATGAATTTTCCCGAAAACCTATTGACAAGGCTTTCCGAAGCACTTATACTAACGGAGTGTGCATGTAAATGCATGATCTTTTTGTGCGCATGAAAACAAACATGGCACGAAAAGCGGCATTGAAGGGCATACGGATCAAACACATTTTATACAGTTTATATCACAGGAGGTGAAACAGAATGCCAACATTTAATCAGTTAGTAAGAAAAGGACGTCAGACATCCGTTAAGAAGTCAACAGCGCCGGCTCTTCAGAAAGGGTATAATTCTCTTCATAAGAAAGCGATCGAAACTTCTTCTCCTCAGAAAAGAGGCGTTTGTACGGCTGTTAAGACAGCAACTCCTAAGAAGCCTAACTCAGCGCTTAGAAAAATTGCCAGGGTGCGCCTTTCTAACGGAATCGAAGTAACAAGCTATATTCCGGGTGAAGGACATAACCTGCAGGAACACAGCGTTGTCCTGATCAGGGGCGGAAGGGTAAAGGATCTGCCCGGTACGAGATACCACGTAATCAGAGGTACGCTCGATACGGCAGGAGTCGCTAACAGAAGGCAGGCCCGTTCCAAATACGGCGCTAAGAGACCTAAGGCTGGTAAGTAATTAGGATTTTTGTACCACAAAAACAGAACTAATTTGTGTTGGAATTCTGCAGTATGCGTCACCATGTGTAAAATAAGGCCGCCGCTTTCGGCGGTGGCCCATATGACATAAGGATAGCTCGCAAAACGCGGCATCCATTGTTTATGCACAGGCTCGCAGGAAGAAGTTTGCTGCTCATGCAGTATGCGGGCCGCGCAGTCGGCAGGGAATAAATCTTCCCTGTTCGGTTAGAAAACCGCACGAACACATTAGTAGCGGCAGCCGCCGCTTACACCCGCCTAAGGGCATGTGTATCTCAACATGTGAGTACCGTTGAATTATTCAGGTAACGAGATTCGGAGCAAAGAGAGTTTGCCGGACGGAACATCGCTTATAAGGATGCGATGGGAAATTTGCCGGAGGCAAATTTTGATTTGTAACGATGAAATCGTTACAAATTAATAAGGAGGGAAGAAACGTGCCACGTAAAGGACATATTCAGAAGAGAGATGTATTGGCAGATCCTTTATACGATAATAAGGTAGTAACCAAACTTATCAACAACATTATGTTGGATGGTAAAAAAGGTGTTGCCCAGAAGATCGTATACGGTGCATTTGCTACAGTAGAAGAAAAGGCTGGCAAACCGGCGCTTGAAGTTTTTGAGGAAGCTATGAACAACATCATGCCCGTCCTCGAAGTAAAAGCAAGGCGTATCGGCGGCGCTACCTATCAGGTACCGATCGAGGTAAGACCGGATAGGCGCCAGGCTCTGGCTCTTCGCTGGCTGACCATGTTTTCCCGCAAGAGAGGCGAGAAAACAATGAAAGACAGACTGGCAAACGAGATCCTTGATGCAGCGAACAATACGGGAGCTGCGGTAAAGAGGAAAGAAGATATGCACAAGATGGCAGAGGCTAACAAAGCATTTGCGCATTACAGATTCTAAAGGAGGAAATACCCTTGGCTGGAAGAGAATATCCATTAGAGAGAACCAGGAATATCGGTATCATGGCTCATATAGATGCGGGTAAGACGACTCTTACGGAACGTATTTTGTATTATACCGGTGTTAATTATAAAATTGGTGATACTCATGAAGGAACTGCTACCATGGACTGGATGGAACAGGAGCAGGAGCGAGGAATTACAATCACATCAGCCGCTACGACATGTCACTGGACGGAACAGGAAGAATGCAAACCGAAGCCGGGTGCATTGGAACACCGTATCAATATTATTGATACGCCGGGACACGTTGACTTTACGGTGGAAGTTGAGCGTTCACTCCGTGTACTTGACGGCGCAGTAGGCGTCTTTTGTGCAAAGGGTGGAGTAGAGCCTCAGTCGGAAAACGTATGGCGTCAGGCGGACACTTACAACGTACCGAGAATGGCATTCATCAATAAGATGGACATTTTGGGCGCGGATTTTTACGGTGCGGTAGAGCAGATCAAGACAAGACTTGGAAAAAATGCTATCTGCATCCAGCTTCCTATCGGCAAAGAAGATGAATTCAAAGGAATCATCGATTTGTTTGAGATGAAAGCTTATATTTATAACGATGAAAAAGGCGAGGATATTTCGATCGTGGAAGTTCCCGACGATATGAAAGATGAGGCCGAACTCTACCGCTCAGAGCTGGTAGAAAAAATCAGTGAACTGGACGATGACCTGATGATGATGTATCTGGAAGGGGAAGAGCCTTCCAATGATCAGTTGAGAGCAGGTTTGAGAAAAGCTACCTGTGAATGTACGGCGATTCCGGTTTGCTGCGGAACCGCATACAGGAATAAGGGAGTTCAGAAGCTTCTGGACGCTATTTTGGAATTTATGCCTTCACCGATCGACATCCCTGCAATTAAGGGAACGGATCTGGACGGAAATGAAGTAGAAAGACATTCATCCGATGATGAACCTTTCTCAGCTTTGGCATTTAAGATCATGGCTGACCCGTTTGTCGGCAAGCTGGCATTTTTCAGGGTTTACTCCGGTACTATGAATTCCGGTTCCTATGTATTAAACGCAACAAAAGACAAAAAGGAGCGTGTCGGACGTATTCTTCAGATGCACGCAAATAAAAGGGCCGAATTGGATAAGGTTTATTCCGGTGATATTGCTGCTGCGGTAGGGTTTAAAATCACGACCACAGGCGATACTATCTGTGACGAACAGCACCCGGTTATTCTGGAATCCATGGAGTTCCCGGAGCCCGTTATCGAACTTGCGATCGAACCGAAAACAAAAGCAGGACAGGGCAAGATGGGAGAAGCTTTGGCAAAACTTGCAGAAGAAGATCCTACTTTCCGTGCGCATACGGATTCGGAAACAGGTCAGACCATCATTGCCGGTATGGGAGAACTTCACTTGGAAATCATCGTAGACAGACTTCTGCGTGAATATAAGGTGGAGGCTAACGTAGGCGCACCTCAGGTTGCTTACAAAGAAACCTTTACAAAACCGGTGGATCAGGAATACAAATATGCAAAACAGTCCGGTGGACGTGGACAGTATGGACATTGTAAGGTTAAGTTCGAGCCCATGGATCCTAACGGCGAAGAAATATTCAAATACGAATCTACCGTTGTGGGCGGTGCTATTCCGAAGGAATATATCCCCGCAGTAGGAGAAGGTATTGAAGAAGCTACTAAAGCAGGTATTTTGGGAGGATTCCCGGTACTTGGCGTACACGCAAACGTATACGACGGTTCTTACCATGAAGTCGATTCTTCTGAAATGGCATTCCATATTGCCGGTTCCATGGCATTCAAGGAAGCGATGAAGAAGGGCAATCCGGTGCTTTTGGAGCCGATCATGAAGGTAGAAGTTACGATGCCGGAAGAGTATATGGGTGACGTAATCGGCGATATCAATTCACGCCGCGGACGCATTGAAGGCATGGAAGATATCGGCGGCGGCAAACTGGTAAAAGGCTATGTTCCGCTGGCTGAAATGTTCGGCTATTCCACAGACCTTCGTTCCAGGACGCAGGGACGTGGTAACTACTCTATGTTCTTTGAAAAATATGAACAGGTACCGAAGAGCGTACAAGAGAAGGTACTGGCAGCTAAGACGAAATAATGCTTGAAAAACTTGGCATTATTTAATATAATCAAAGAAGCGAGAAAATCGAAAATTAATTGGAAACTTTTTTAGAACAATTTAAAGGAGGACTTTAGAAATGGCTAAAGCTAAATTTGAAAGAAACAAACCCCATTGTAATATTGGGACCATTGGTCACGTTGATCATGGTAAAACAACTTTGACTGCTGCAATTACAAAGACATTGAACGTAAGGCTTGGTACAGGTGAAGCTGTTGCGTTCGATATGATCGATAAGGCTCCGGAAGAGAGAGAACGTGGTATTACAATTTCCACAGCTCACGTTGAGTATGAAACAGAGAAGAGACACTATGCACACGTTGACTGCCCTGGGCATGCCGACTATGTAAAGAACATGATCACAGGTGCTGCTCAGATGGACGGCGCTATCCTCGTTGTTGCAGCTACGGATGGTGTTATGGCTCAGACAAAAGAGCATATTCTTCTGTCCCGTCAGGTAGGCGTTCCTTATATCGTAGTATTCATGAACAAATGCGATATGGTAGACGATGCTGAATTGCTTGAACTGGTTGAGATGGAAATCAGAGAATTGCTGTCCGAGTATGAATTCCCGGGCGATGACATTCCGGTTATCCAGGGTTCCGCTTTGAAGGCTCTGGAAGATCCCAGCAGCGAATGGGGCGACAAAGTTCTTGAACTGATGAGCGCAGTTGATGAGTACGTTCCGGATCCGCAGCGTGATACAGATAAGCCTTTCCTTATGCCTGTTGAGGACGTATTCACAATTACAGGCCGTGGTACAGTTGCTACGGGCCGTGTTGAGCGTGGTACGCTTCACTTGAACGAAGAAGTTGAAATCGTTGGTATCAAAGAAGAAACAAAGAAAACGGTTGTTACAGGTATCGAAATGTTCCGTAAGATGCTTGACGAAGCTCAGGCTGGTGATAACATTGGTGCATTGCTTCGTGGTGTTCAGAGAACTGAAATCGAAAGAGGACAGGTTCTTTCCAAACCCGGTTCTGTAACATGCCATAAGAAATTTACAGCTCAGGTTTACGTTCTGACAAAAGATGAAGGTGGACGTCATACTCCTTTCTTCAATAACTACAGACCTCAGTTCTACTTCAGAACAACTGACGTAACAGGCGTATGTAATTTACCGGAAGGCACAGAAATGTGCATGCCTGGTGATAACGTAGAGATGTCGATCGAACTGATCCATCCTATCGCTATGGAGCAGGGTCTTACTTTTGCTATCCGTGAGGGTGGCAGAACTGTTGGTTCTGGTAGGGTTGCTACTATCATCGAGTAATTATAATTTATTCAGTAAAATCAAGGCTTTCGGGGATTTCTCCGAAAGCCTTTTTACGTGGCTACAAAATGGCTACGATATTTTATTCTTGTGTTATTCTTCTACTTTATATCTTTCAAATCAGCGGCTCTTTCGGGAGAGGTATGATTTTTCTCCAACATTTTTGCATATTCAAACAGATCACGTCTGGTTATATCGTCCAGTACATATAAATCCGCAATTAATTCATCTACCATAGGCAGTTCTGTGTAATCAAATTTTTTCAATATACGGGCGGTACGATCCGATATATAGGCGTTCTTATGGCTGTTAATATTCCACTTTTCACTGTCAGATGGAAGTGCGGACAAGGTTTCGATATCGTCATAGGGATTATCCTTGCAGATAGAACTGATAGGGATATCCAATATATTAGAAATTCTAAGTGCGGTGTCAAAACGGATAGCGGTATCCCTCTGAATAATGGAATAAAGTGTTGTCGGCGCGATTTTGGCTTTTAATGCAAGCTCTTTTACTGTCATTCCGTTGCTGGCTAAAATATCTTTTAAATTCTGACCATACCCTATATAATTACATTCCTTTCTGTTAAATGTTTTTGATTTCATTTTTACAAATGTGTTCTTACAATAAACTGGAGGTTTTTGAATTCACTTTTTATGGTTATGTCTCTTTTCAACACTTTTACGCAGCTTTTCGGTCTTTTGTTTATTAACTTAATCCTTATAGTAACTTAGCATATGTTCATAAATGTTTCTGGTCTGTTTTTCATCTCCCCATGATAAAGGATCATCGGCATAGCATAGAGTCCAAAATGGTTCTATGTCCTGAATATTTCCGGGAAGACTTTCCCATAAGCTATACATTCGATTTGCAAAATATTCAATATCCGAGCAGTTTGCATAAACCGTCTCTAATTTGCTCATTAAAATTCTGCCAAACCGTTCAAGGTCAAGCTTTTTGTAATCAATATACAGGAAAATTTTCCTGTAAAAAAGAAATTTCCATTTCCAAAGCGACTGGATGCAAAGTGTACTTTGATTGATACGGAACAGGAGAAGTTTCAAGAGAATGGTGCGCTAAAGCATTGGGCGGATATACAGAATTTAAAGATTGCTGCGGCAAGTTATCCAGAGGGCGGTTCGGTAGAGGAACTGAAACAGAAAATATCAGAGAGGATATGAGAAAGCGAAGGATCAGGATGCTTATTTCTGAAGCCATGAAACACAGATTATTCTGTTTGGCGGCGCTGAAAATATGTTGAAGAGGTACGGAGTAAAGATGGCATCTTTAGATGTGGAAAAGATGCAGACGGAATATGATGTAATGACAGCGCAAAAGGTAAAACTGAAGAAAAAATATCAAACAGCAGAAAAGGAGGCGATGGAAGCGGATAAGAAGTTGAAAAACATAAGGCAGTATTTAGGGCGTGAGAGAGATGCGCAGGAAAAAGAAAAAACTAATAAAAAGCATGATATTAGCTTATAAGAAAGAGAGAGGACAATACTATGAATTTAACGTATGAGAAATGTGGAGATTATTTGATACCGAACTTAATTTCTAATCCGGAACCGGAGGGAGAGTTGAGGAAATTTGGACTGATGAGGAAATCCTATTTGGAAAACCACAGGAGAGGTATTTATTCGGGATTGCTGTTGTCAGATGAATTAAAAAAACATTTACTTATGATACAGGAACAGGCAGAGGAAAGATTTGATTTGTTGGTGGAGCAGATGGCAAAGCGGGAGGGAGTGACGGAACAGTTAAAGGCGCAGAATCAGATGCTTTGGGTAAAGTGTTGTCCTGCAAATTAGATGCACCAGATCCATGCAGATTAGATGCGCCTGATTTTGGCTTTGTGTGCCATGTATTAGCAGATTGCCTGCACCAACATCGGCAAGCTGTCTGATCATCATAAAAATCGAGTTAAATTAAGAGATCAGAGAAAATGCAAAAAGCAGGCTGGCCTGCTTTTGCTGCTAAATCTCATTATTGTTGATTGCCTGCATGACGATCTCTGCCGTGATCATATCACTCTTCCTGGATTCTCCGATCAGAAGACAACTGTTGCATAGATTGTTGATGACACGCGGGGTTCCATCGGATGCATTTAGGATGGCTTCCAGTGCAGCATCTTCAAAAATTGCTCTGGCAGCGCCAGCGCCCTTTAGCTTTTCCAGGATATAGGATCGTCCTTCTTCCTTGGTAAATGCAGGGATCTCATAGTTCATGATGATCCTTTGACGGAATGGTTCATGGACACTAAGACGAAGTGTTGCATTTAAAGATGGAAGCCCGGACAGCAGAACCACAGCACGATCCCTGGAATCCATCTCAAAATTAAATAAAAGCTTGAAGTCATTCAGGATAGCGGAACTGATGTAGTTCGCCTCATCAATGATGATAACAGGCGTTTTCCTTTTTTCAACAGAAAGTCTGGTAAGTTCTTCCTGGATTGCACGGAAGTTGTCCGGTTTCCGATAGTGGGCCTGTGCCCCCAATTCGGCGGCAAGATCCCGATAGAAATCATTGGGACTAAAGGTGGAAAAACAGGTATAGACCACTTTGTATTGCGCGTTGTTTAATCCCTGTCTCCAGGCTCTGATGGCAGTTGTTTTTCCACGGCCGGGACTGCCGGTGAGCAGGCCGAAGTCTTTTGTTTTTGCAAGATAGTTCAGGCGGAACAAAACTTCTTTTGCTTCATCCGTTGATACAAAGATTTCCTTGGAGTTCTTTAAAAATGGGTTGAATTCCAAACCATAGCGGACCGTATAATCCATTAGTCATCACCTCCATAAAGACGTGGCTTTTCACGCTTGATATCTGCATTTTCGATCTTATTAAGAAGACGGATGGGTGTAAGCGTACCATCTGCTTCTACAACGTAGATGAACTCCATATCAGGAGAATAACGGAGTTTGATCCTTTGTTTTGCAAAACGGTAATCGACCTCATACTCGATGTGGTCAATGGTAACCACACAGTCAATGGAAACACGACGCTCTAACTCCAGTAAGAATAACTGATCGATCTTATCTTCGGGTAAGCGGTGGAAGCAGTCCGGCTCGCTAAAGTAGCGTTCCTGTGGGCTCTTTCCATTCAGGGAAGAATGGATCCTCTGGTTATACTGATTGACATATGTGTACAGGCTTGTGCGAAGTTCATCAAGGGTATGGAAATCCCGCATGTCAAGGCCTGCCATCCACTGATCTTTCATGGTACGGAACCAACGCTCCACCTTGGCCTTTTGGGTTGGCGTATATGGCTGGTCATAATGAACCGTAGACCCGATACGGGCAGCAAGCAGGTCCATCTGTTTATTCTTGTAGGAACTGCCATTATCGAAGTTGAATAACTTCGGAACGCCAAACTTTGCAACAGAAGATTTCATGACAGACATAAGGTTTGCAAAGTTATCATTGAAAAAGACATCAATGCCAACGATGTAGCGGCTGGCATCGTCAATAAGTGCAATCACATAAACCTTATGCTTTCTGCCATCTTCTATTTTCAGGTAAGGGCCAACGGTGCTGTCTCCACACCAGACCTCATTGGCATGGGCACGTTCATAACGTCTCATGTCCTGATTGTTCGTTGTCCTTTCTTTTCGGGCAAGGCTGTTAAGGAAACGGTTCACTGTGGATTCTGATAATTCATTACGGTTAACAGAACCGTTGTTGCATAGCTGACGGAAGATGGCTGCCGCAGACATACGGGGATAGTTCGTTTTCAGATATCTGATCTGTTCCTCAAGATCCGGATGAATCTTTCGGGAAGTACCTTCATCGCTGCGGCTGGAAGGAAGCAGCCCGTCAAAGCCATTCTTTTGGTAGTGCTGGTACCAGCGTTTGATGGATGTGGGCGCCGGATGGATGAAGGATCCGTTTGGATGGAGTGCACCATGTGCAGAAGCCGCACGAAAGTAAGCTTCCTTGGATTTGTACACATCCGGGAGGCCGACAATCAGCGGTGAGATCATGGAATAACGCATCAAAGCGATATCCTGTGCTAATTCCTGTTTCATTTAAAGTCCTCTCTTTCGTTTTTTCTAAGAAAACTTGTTTTCTTTAGTATAAGAGGAAACAGATGCGTTTTCCTGTAAGGCTATGTGGGTGTTAGAAACAGGATATTTGGAGTCTGCCTTATCTGCATGAACTGGTTCCCGAAAAAAGCAAAACACTGCTTTACGAGACGGGGCGGGGAAGATAATCCGATACGGAAGGAACGGATCTTCTGCATCCAGCGCTTCACATACCGTTTGATGATGGATGCAATGAGATTTTCATCAACGGCGGGAGTTCCAGCCATGATTTCCTCATAATCTCCAGAAGCCTCATAGGCAGAAATAATAGAAATCTGATCCTGCAGGGATACCTGGGAATAAGGAACAAGTAAAGAAGGAAGTAAAGCATGGGTCCTGCCACAGTGAGAGCATCTAACGCGGCAGATAGATAAAGAGATCCCGGAATCGTCTTTTTTGAGAGAGCGGGTGTAATAACCATGGATAGTTAAGCAGCCAGAATGGCCACAGGTACACTGCAGCTGGTGGAACTGTAAGGTGTTGATGATATTTTCATAAGTTTTTTGATTGAGTGGATTGTCAAAAGGTACCGTAATTGTTATCATAATAGTGTTGCTTGCAGTGTTACATTGAAAGACGCAACACTGTGAGGATTGTTATGATAGCAGGTATCAAACTTTGGTCGGTGGGATACCTGCTATTCTTGTAACTTTGATATGATAACACAAGAAGGTACTGGTTCAAACACTCTGCTGTAAAATACATCAGAATATATGAGCCAGTACCTTCATTTAATTTGACGAATATAAGAAAGATCTGGAGCACCTAGGGTGCTGGATAACAGTAAAGCGAATGAATAATATTCGGGCGAGGGCGGAGGAGATTGTGAGGGAAGAAATTATATTTGTATTATAAGAAGGTAGCTGCCGGCAATATTGTATCGGCAGCTATTTTCAGCTTTCATATTATTGCTTTATTGTCATGAATTGTATTGCGTTTTCATGATAAATCATTTATTATAGAGTATGGGAAGTATATTCTCATATTTGAGGAGTTTTATATGGAAAAATTAGTGGATTTTGAATGTTATCCCGTCAAAAAGGCATTAAAGATATTATTGCAGGATAAATCAACCAAAAAAAATATTATATGGGCAACAGATCCGCCAGACTTAGTCGGAATGGAGTACTCAGATAAAAGCCAAATTACAATCAGTCAGATTACATCTTTACCGGATGTGATTCAGCCAAGAATCAGTAAATTTTCAGAAGAACAGCAGGAGCGAACCAAAAAGAAAGGGGAAGTATTTACACCGGCATGGGTGTGTAATTTGATGAACAATTTGTGTGATGAAGAATGGTTTGGAAAGAAAGATGTGTTCAATCAGCAGGAAGACAGAATGTGGATTACAAATAAGGGAAAAATTGTGTTTCCAGAGACAAAGAACTGGATGCAATATGTGGATTCAAGGAGATTAGAGATTACATGTGGCGAAGCACCTTATTTGGTATCCAGATATGATGCATCAACAGGAGATTATATTAAACTACACAATCGCATTGGAATATTAGACCGTAAAATGCGTGTAGTGAATGAAAATACAGAGGACAAAGACGAGTGGTGTAACTGGACGACAAGGGCGTTTCAGAGCGTATATGGATATGAATATCAGGGAGATAATTTATTGCTTGCAAGAGCAAATCTTCTGTTGAGTTTTGTAGAATACTATTTTGAACGATGGAAGAATGAGCCGGAGGAAAAAGAGATATTAAGTATTGCTAATATTATTGCGTGGAATATATGGCAGATGGACGGACTGAAAGACACAGTTCCATTTGGAAAACCCTATGAGGAATTTCGACAAATAACAATGTTTGATTTATGCAAAGAGCAGGAACAAGAAGAGGAACAGGAAGCAGTACCATGTAAAATTTATGATTGGCGTGCTGGTAAATCTATACTATTTATATCGCTAAAGAAAGAAGGTCAATGAGATGAAATTTGATTTTGTTATAGGGAATCCACCCTATCAAGATGAAACACTTGGAGATAACAAAGGATTTGCACCGCCAGTTTATCATAAATTTTTAGAAGAGGCGTATAAAATAGCCAATACGGTTGAGATGATTCATCCCGCAAGATTTTTGTTTAATGCAGGTAGTACACCTAAACAATGGAATGAGCAGATGTTACAAGATCCGCATCTCAAAGTATTATATTTTGAGCAGGACAGTAGTAAGGTATTTAGTAATACGGATATTAAAGGCGGAGTTGTCATTACGCATCATGATAATGCAAAAGATTATGGTGCAATAAAAGTTTTTACTCCATATATGGAATTGAATTCTATTATAAATAAAGCTGCACCGAGGGAAGAAGCAGATAGCCTTATGAGTAAGGTATATATTCAAAATAAATTTAATCTTGAAGAACTTTACTTAGATTATCCTGAATTAAAAAATAACATTGGAAGTGACGGAAAGGATAAACGTTTTAGAAATAATATCTTCGATAAGATTCCACTATTTTCAGAAGAAAAGAATAGTGATGATGATGTAGCGGTTATTGGTGTTATTAATAATAAACGCCGATGGCGTTATTTGCCTGTAAAGTATGTAGACACTGAACATGAAAATTTGTATAAGTGGAAAGTATTGGTTGTTCGTGTAAATGGAACAGGGGCTTTGGGAGAGGTTTTAAGTAGTCCGATTATTGCCGCACCAAATGAAGGGTATACTCAGACTTTTATTGGAATTGGTGCCTTTGATAGTAAAGCAGAAGCAGAAAAAGCATTAAAATATGTAAAAAGTAAGTTTGCAAGGACAATGCTTGGAATACTAAAAATCACTCAAGACAATAATAAGGATACATGGAGAATGATTCCAATGCAAGATTTTAGCAACTCTTCTGATATTGATTGGTCAACATCCATAGCAGAAATAGACAAACAACTTTACAAAAAATATAATTTATCCAATGAAGAAATTGATTTTATTGAAACAAAAGTAAAGGAGATGGAGTAATGGCAGAAATCAAGCTAAAGACCACAAAGAAAATTGTGCCGATGATTTATGCTTACTCCACTCCTGAAATTGCGAGGCACAATGGCTGGACAAAGATTGGATATACAGAGCAGGGTGTTGAAAAACGCTTAAAGCAGCAGACACATACGGTAGATGTGCGATTTCATGAGGAATGGCGGGGAAATGCTATTTATGAAGATGGTACAGGAGAAGCATTTAAGGATACGGATTTTCATGCTTACTTACAGAAATTAGACATTGAGCGGGAAGAACATACAGAATGGTTTCATGTGAACGGTGCAGAATCGAAAGGGCATTTCTATGATTTTAAATCCAATCATGGAGTATTGGATCTTCCTGATACCGTTATGCCCTATCAGTTACGAAATGAACAGTTAGAGGCAGTTGAAAAGACGATAGACTATTTTAATGCTCATGAAAAGGGTGAGTTTTTATGGAATGCGAAGCCGCGATTTGGCAAAACACTTTCCGTATATGATTTTTGCAAGAAAACAAAAGCCAAAAATGTTTTAATCGTTACAAATCGTCCGGCAATTGCAAATAGCTGGTATTCAGATTATGTTCAGTTCTTGGGAGCAGAATCAGAATACTATTTTGTCAGTCATGTGGCGGCACTTGTAGGTAAACCATATGTTATGACGAGAAAAGAGTATATTCAAAAGATTATTATTGAAAATATTGAGCATGGTTGTATTGAATTTGTCAGTTTGCAGGATTTAAAAGGCTCTCTTTATTTTGGCGGTCAGTATGATAAGCTCGAAGAAGTCAGTGATGATCCGAAAAAGGGACAGACATGGGATGTTGTTGTGATTGATGAGGCACATGAAGGTGTTGATACCTATAAGACGGACATTGCATTTAATCGTATAAAAAGAAAATTTACACTCCATTTGTCGGGTACACCATTTAAAGCACTTGCAAATGATAAATTTTCAGAGGATGCAATCTATAATTGGACATATGCAGATGAACAAGAAGCAAAAAGAGAGTGGGTAGGCGAGATTGGAGATCAGAATCCATATGAAAACCTGCCTAAGTTAAATCTTTATACTTATCAGATGTCTGAAATCATTAAGGATGAATTACAGCAAGGTATAGAGATTGAGGGAGAAACGGAAGAATATGCTTTTGATTTGAATGTATTCTTTGAAACGCGAAATGAGAAGTTTGTACATGAGAGTTCTGTTGATAAATTTTTAGATGCCATGACTACACAACCGAAATTTCCATTTTCGACAGAAGAACTGCGGCAAGAGTTGAAGCATACATTTTGGCTCTTAAATCGGGTAGACAGTGCAAAAGCACTTGCTAAAAAACTGGAAGCACATCCTGTATTTGGCGAATATAAGATTATTCTTGCAGCAGGAGACGGGCGATTGGATGATGAGGATGATACAGAAAAATCATATGATAAGGTAGTTGACGCCATTCGCAAATATGAAAAGACGATTACCCTTTCAGTAGGGCAGTTGACTACAGGAATTACGATTCCTGAATGGACAGCGGTACTTATGCTCAGCAATATTAAAAGTCCTGCATTATATATGCAGGCAGCGTTTCGCTCACAAAATCCCTGTTTATTTTCAAATAATGGAGAGTTTTACCGGAAAGAGAACGCATATGTGTTTGATTTTGATCCGGCAAGGACTTTGATTATATATGAAAAGTTTGCAAATGACCTATCGACAGAAACTTCAGAGGGAAAAGGAGATTCTGATAAAAGGAAAGAGAATATTAAAAATCTATTGAATTTTTTCCCGGTTATAGGAGAAGATGAAACGGGAGAAATGGTAGAACTGGATGCTGAAAAAGTTCTCTCGATTCCAAGAAAAATCAAATCTCAGGAAGTAGTAAAGCGTGGATTTATGAGTGATTTTCTTTTTCAAAATATATCTAACGTATTCCATGCGCCACAGGAGGTCATTGACATTATCCAAAACTTTACTCCAATACAAGAGCAAAAGAGCAGAGTGGATATTACTCCATCAACAGGCAAAGAGTTGTCTTTGGACGAGAATGGGAACGTATCATTGGAAGAAGGGTATGTTATTGGTAAATCGGCTGAAATATTTGGTAATAAAATATTTGAAATAGTACCAGATTGCCTGCATACTGCCATAGATGAAATATCAGTGGAAAATGAGGAAGTTTCAGAAGAACCAATTGAGAAGTTTAAAAAGTTGCTTCATACACAGGCGGTAAAATCAATTGTAGAGACTGCAAAAGAAGAGTATGGCTCAGATATGAAAGTGTCTGATAAGAATCGTATTGAGAGCAAAATGAAAGAAGATGCAAATCGGCTTGTGGATAAAGCATATGCTGATTATTCGATTACCCAGAAGGTAATTGAAAAGGAACGACAAGAGCTGCTTGAAAATTGTGTAAGGGAATCTACCGACTGGTATGCGGTAAACAGAGATTATGATGAACGACAGAAGAAAGCAACGGAATCCTTAATTGCGACACTGAAAGATTCAGTGGATGAATTTGTAAAGTCTGCAAGTCAGGAAGTTGTTAAAACTGTGGAAACAAAGAAAAAAGAGCAGGAGAAGAAGGGATATGAGGACACGGTTCGAGATCATCTTCGAGGATTTTCAAGGACAATACCGTCATTTTTAATGGCGTATGGAGATGATACAGTAACTCTTGCAAATTTTGACCAGATTATACCAGATAATGTGTTTTTGGAAGTTACAAGCATTACATTGGAGCAATTCTGCTTTTTGCGTGATGGAGGTTCCTATATTAATGCTGTTACAGGAAAAAAAGAAATTTTTGAGGGCAAGCTCTTTGATCCGGTTGTGTTTGATGACTCTGTAAGAGAGTTTTTGCGTGTAAAAGAAAAACTGGCGGATTACTTTAATGAGGAAAACATAGAGGATATTTTTGATTACATACCGCCACAGAAAACGAATCAGATATTTACACCGAAGTGGGTTGTGAAGAAAATGGTCGATATGTTAGAGAAGGAAAATCCCGGATGTTTTGATGATGCAGAGAAAACATTTATAGATCCGTATATGAAATCGGGGATGTATATAACGGAAATTGTGAAACGTCTCTATCAAAGTGAAACAATGAGAAATCTGTATCCCGAAGATGAAGCGAGATTGCAGCATATTTTTGAAAACCAGGTGTATGGGTTGGCACCGACGGAGATTATTTATCGGATTGCGCTTAGCTATATTCTTGGGTTTGCAAAGGGAGATACGCTTATTAAGCATAATTTCCAACAGGTTGATGCACTGAAATATGCAAAAGAAGGAACTTTAGAACAGAAATTATCGGAGATTTATGGAGGGCAAAATAATGGCAAGGGCGAAAAAGGATAATGTGCCAGTCAGTGTGCGGTTGGAGAAAGGAATCTTCGAGAAATTAAGCAAATTTTGTGAAGATTCCGGACAACCAAAAACTGTGGCGGTGGAGAGGGCTTTGGAAATGTATATTGATGATTATTATGAGAAGATGGGTGGAATTGTAAACAATAAGGATATAAACAATAATATATATGGATAATAATTTTAATGAAAACATATACTCGATAGCTCTTGTGAGTAACTTTGAAAACAAAAAGGAAATGAATGAAAGATGAACTTGGTAAAAGATTATAAGCAATATTTTACCCCTCAAAAATTAGCAAAATATATGGTTAGTATTATTCCAGAAGAAATTATAACCAATGTTATAGATCTTTCAATGGGGGAATGTGGGTTATTGGAAGAGGCAAGGGAAAGATGGAATAATGCAGAGTTATACGGTGTGGATATAGATAAGATACTGATAAAAAAGATTCGGACAAAAAGTCCATATATTAATACATTTCATGGAGATAGCCTATCTTGTAAACTAGACAAATGGGACAAATATAATAATATTGTGACTGGAAGGGGTTTTGATTTAGCAATTGCGAACCCACCATTCAATTATTTTGATCAAAAATATGTATTAATACAGGATGCGCAAAGATATTTGTTGCCTATAGAAATTAGATTTTTATTAAAATATATAGATATTGTGCGTAGTAACGGATATATATGTATAATTTTGCCATATGGTTTTTTATCGTCCGATTCTTATGCTAAATTTAGAATGGAATTACTTAAAAAAGTGGAAATTTTAAAAATAGTTAAGATTTTTGATGGATGTTTTGAAAAAATAGATGCCGACACATGTTTGATTCTTATGAAGAAAAAAAATAAATGTGAAAAGAATATGCAAGGTGAAATTTGTATAGAATATTTAGATAGTAATTATAATACGTGTAATTTGGTGCGAGCCAATATAGAGGTGAGTAATCGTTGGGATATAGAATATCAAGATGTGCAGGAGAAAAATAGAGTGTTTGAAAATAACTCTCAGTATACTAAAACGAGTTTTAAGCAATATATCTATTCTTGTAGAAGAGGAAAAACTGTTACAAAACATAAAGAACTTGTTTGTAAGGATGGAAAAAGGTACATACATACTACAGATGTTAAAAAACTGTATATTGATAATAATACACCACGATTTGTGAATAACGATACACATTATTTTGATGACGCATTTTTACATGAAAAGGAATTGTTGATTGGCAGAGTAGGACGAGGATGCATAGGAAAGGTTGCAATTGTACATAAAAGATATCCAAGAATGACTTTTAGCGATTGTGTTTATGCGATATGCCTTCAAGATGTTAATCCATATTACATGGCTTTGTTTTTGGCTACTGATATCGGGCAAAGGCAACTGAAGGGGGCATCTAAAGGTTCATGTAGTAGATATATTACATGCGAGGAATTAAGCAACATAACCGTTTTTGTGCCTAATATAGAACAGCAAGATCAGTGGGCGAAGCAGTATATGAAAATATTGTCGCAATCTGGCAGAGCTAATAAAGAAATATTACTTAATGATTTAACTGAAAAATTGGACGAGGATATTAGAAGGAAGGGATAATATAAATGGCTTGGTCATCATTTGCGCATTTGCCTAATAACGTGGATGAATATATAAATATTTTGAATAAATTGCATGATGGGATGACATTAATAGACGTTGATGCTATAATAGCGGAAGTAAAAGGCAAAACTCGAGTTCAGCATCACTATAGGAGTAATTTATGCCATCTGGGACTTTTTGAAATTAGGGATAAATGTATTCTGTTAAATTATTCTCCAGAAGAAGTATCCGATGAAAGTATAAAACATATTTTAAAAGAGTGCGTAAAAAAAAATAGAAGTAAAGAGATAGGAACTATAAGGAAAATCATTAAAAAAAGTGAGTCGTATAATTTAGATATTATTGCTTCTGAAATTATGAAACAAGAGCCATATCTTGAAAAGCAGAATTTGATTAGGTGGATAAGGCCTATTGTTAGTCTATTAAAAATTGTAGATTGTTCAACAGATATTGATGAGAAACAAGAATATAAAGAGTGCCTGCAAAAGGCATATTTGAAAATAGCAAAAGGTTATGGTGATGCAATTGCGTTAGAGTTAATTGATAATATTCTTGTAAGAAATAAACCTCATAAAAATGTTGTGGAGACTTTGCAGATTGTTTTGAAAATACCAAATATAAAATATAAAATAGAACTTCTAATGAAGCCCGCATGGGCAAGTAAATGTAAAGCATATAAATTGAACGAGGATTTATTTACACATATAAAACTTAAAAAAGAATTATAGAATGTGAGGATGGATAAATGAGAAAGAAAATCACAGCAAATGATTGCAAGGCGATATTTAATGATAGATTCAATTCTTTGTCGAGTAAAGAATTAGGCATTGAACTAAAACATTTTGCTATGGGAACGGCACCTGAGAGTCCCTCACTTTTAGTAAATCAAGATGAACTTAAAAAAATTATAATTGAAAAGCTTTGCAATTTTTTTGATGAAAATAAGTCACAGGGGCTTGAAATTGTTTTTTTGAAAAGTAACTATGGAAATGGGAAATCACATTTTATTAGAACAATATATACATTTTTGAATGAATATGAGAATGTTATAGCCAAAATAGTTTCTTTAAAGCAAGAAGAAACAGATTTAAAAAAGAGAATTCTTGAAAGTGTTTCTCAAAAGAGAATTATGGAATGTGCAAATTATATCGTAGAAAGCGTTCAAGAAGAGGTAATTTCTGATGAAAGTATTGCTGTTGTCAATATGATAGTAGAAAAATATGAATTAGATATAAAATTGGCACGTTTACTGTATGAGATTGCAAGAGGTGAAAGCGTAGAAAGAAAAATTCAAGCAATTGCAATTTTAAAGAGAAATTATGAGGCAGATTATATAAAAAAGTTTAACCTGCAGAAACACGATTTGGATAGTGACTTTTATTATAATGTTATTCGTATAATTTTATACTATTTTCAACAAAGGGACTTATATCTTGTGGTTGTATTTGATGAATATGAGCATGTTTGTTTGTGGAAAGATAGTAAGGCTAGAAATAGTATGTATGAAGATATAAAGCTTTTTTCAGATAACATAAGAAAATTAGAAAATATGTTTATGGTTTTTGCTGAAAGTGATTCTGTAGATAATACCTTAGAATTTAAGGATGATCCAGCTTTTATGTCGAGAAAAGCAAGTATGACATATGAAATATCGGATCTTTCATCAGAAACAGAGGTAGATAGGCTGTTTAAGATGATATTGAAAAGGTATGAAAAATATTATAATCTTGCATTAGATAGATATATTGATGATATAAAGGAAATGATAAATGAAGATCCGCTAATTGGAGGAAAGACTAATTACCGAGCATATACGCAAGCAACAATGAGAGTATTAGACTTTTATAGGAATAAGCCTCCTAAATTAAAGAAGAAAAATAATGCGAAGAGTTTGAAGCAGAATATTAAGGTAGGAGCGGAAGATATAAATTTCGAAAATAAATGGTTGTGTGCTACATCAATATCAAAAAAAACTATATTATGTGATGTTATAAAGCAAGGAATAGAACAAGTTGGGGGGAGAGTATTATCAATTGCGAGGAAACAAGGTAAAATAGAAGTAGAGATAAATAATGATACACGAATAATATTTGTTATTTCGACAGATATTCCAAGTACAAAAGATTTGGATAAAAGAATGGATTCATTTGTATCTGAATCAATGCAAGAAGATGTCTTATATCCGTATTTTGATGAGTGTAAGAATTTGAAATATGAAAATGTTACTTTTTATGATAGTGATACTGTAATCACAATGGAAAGAAATCTTAATACTAAGGATCAAATATATGAGTCTTATGAAAATTTCTTAAAAGGATTAGATATAAGGAGCAAAAATGTACAAGAAAATTAGAGTAAAGCAAGGAGACTGCCCAGAAGCCTTTTTTAAGATAGGTGATTATGTTTTCGAAAAGGTTGATGAACAATGCAAGAGTACAGAAGTATATAAATATCAATTCCAAATTGAAATGTCAATAAAGTCAGAAATAGATGTACGATTATGGATTGAAGATATAATTTCACAAGTAAAGTTTTTGACAATTGCACCGGAAGAATTAAGAAAATATATACAATTATTTGAAGAAAATACAAATCCGAATGAAGAATGTCTGTTTCATGATTTTAGAACGAGGTTTATTGACTTTGCAGTAATTAAATATGAAGTAAATAAAGAAATGAAAGAGGATATTTTTCTTTATGGGTATAGCATGGATGAAAAATATGTATATATTGTAGTTAAGGCGTTTTCGTTGATAACTTTAAGTGAAGTATATACTTGTATTATTGAGAACTGTTTGGCACAAGATTTAAAATTTATTTTAGACGAGGATATTAGATGGATAAGATTAAATAGCTATAAAGTTAAAGATGATATACAAATGCCTTCTGCTCAAGATAAGGAATTTTTGAAAAAAACATTAGTACCAACAAATTTTGACACATTTTATAAGATTTTTAGACAAATTGATGCAGAGGGATTTTTAAGTAAAAAACTTTACCATGAATATCTGTATAGGGACGATAAACCATTAAAACAGGTTAGTAAATTCTTTTCGCCTTATTGGAAGCTTAGCAGTAGTATGCCAGAGAAAACAAAGAATATTTTATATTTACATGACGAGGTGCCGGAAGATGAGCATATTGATTCTTATGTATATGCGTTTAAGCCAGGTTTAATGAAGTATTATTTACAGAACTGGTTTGAAGATTTTACTTTAAGAGTTGTGCAGGATATGGATTGGGGTAGCTACAATGTGATGCATAGCATGAAGGGGTGCAGGTTTAATTTTTTTAATAATGATGATGAAAATAATGTGCGGGAGATTGATCTAATAATAGAAGTTCAAAAAAATAATTGTTCAAAAATAATAGCTATTGAATGTAAGAAAACCTTGTCTAGGAAAGAGATACAGATGACAAATAAGAAGAGCAAAGAAAAAGTTTTGGAAAGTGGTAATAACATTTTTGATGCATTTATACATATTGGTTGCTTTAAGGGGGATGTTGAATTTGATATACCTTTTAATGGTACAAGGGAAAAATATAAACAGGGAATTATAAATGCAGAAAGTGATAGTTATGATGCACCGTTTTACGCTTTTACCATTAAGTCAATTGGTGATTACCAAAAAAAGATATTATATATAATAGAGGAAATATTTAAAAATTGGTAATAATATGTTATATGGGAAATGTTATAGTGGCTACAAATTGGCTACAAAAAATTTGAAACTACAGAGAAAATCAATACTTTCAGAAAATATGATGATAGAAAACCCTGAAAACACGCCATCTGTCACACAAGGCTATCCCAACCTAATCCGTGAGGGTGGACGTACAGTAGGTTCTGGTCGTGTGGCTACAATCATCGAGTAATCAGTAAAAAGCTAGATTTTATGGGGCTTTCCGAGAAATCGGGAAGCCCTTTTTGGAACTTTGCAACAGTGAAAAAGTTGTAAAGTTCCAAAAAGGTGCCGTAAAGTAGAATTTTTGTGAAGTTTGGTTATGTATTAGAGAAAATTCTTTGACATATTCATAGTATTGTGTTAATATGAGTATAAAAAGAGTGCTACCGATAGACGGTTAGCCCAGTATATAAGTGAAACAAAAATTGCCGCTTAGTTTACCAGACAGGGCGGCTATTTTTGTGATTTATTGCTTCCGATGGTATATCCAAGTCCGAAAGAAGTCAAGCATAAGCTAATTACTGCAATCAGACCTTCAATAGTCAACATTGGCATCCCCTCCTTTAGCAAGATTTCCGACAGACAAGCTACGGATTTCTATGTAAACAGAGGGTCACAGTCCCTCTTACATAGATCTGGAAGATATATCAGATGTGCCAGAACAGGGCGGCGGAAATCTGATTCCGGAAGGAATGTGCAATCCGGGGCAGGTATATACAGTATCCCGCGGCAAATCTGGAATGATAGGTGTATTTCGACTGGAAAGCCAAATGCTGCCGGGGGCTGGAAAATTTGAGAGGACAGGCTTAGATACGGACAGAGATGCAAAAGAAGCGTCAAATACAGCGTTTAGTTATCTGAAAGCAAATGGCAATCGGATAAGCGCAATGATCAGTACAACAGCGAAAGATTATGTCATCAATTATCAGGACTTGCAGGGAATAGGAATGACTGGCAAGTTAGCGCTTCCTACACTGATCGCATTGTGTTCTGTTGCGTTGAATAAGCCAGTTCTAAGTTCGACAGCCATTATGGGAGAGATCAGTATTAGTGGGATGATGATAAAGGTTGAGGAACTGGCGAATGCGCTTCAGGTTTGTTTGGACAGTGGTGCAAAGAAAGTATTGCTACCATCTACTTCCTTTGCTGATTTTGCGACTGTTCCAGCGGACTTGATGAGCGCCTTTCAGCTGATACCATATGCCAGTGCAGAGGATGCGGTGTTTAAGGCTCTGGGGGTGGAGTGAGGTAGGACTTAATATGGGTAAAAGGAATTGTGTATAGATGGTAAAGGAGAGGGCTGGGAAACGGAATAGATACGGAAAGCGTGTAAAGCGATCTGGCAGGAAGTGTTGGAACTTTCCGCTACAAATCATCTGCTGAAAGAGCAGACTGTCATACTTACAGAGGACAAAGAAAAGCTGTTATCCGAGAATGAAAAAATGGAAAACAGCAGAAAAAGTTGCAGTGGGAAATCAACAAAATGGTGCAGTCTAAGGGAGTCACGGAGCGCAATGTACACGCCTATGATGAAGAAGTGAAATGGCAGTTGGCAGAACTGGGGCGTTGATGAGCGCAAAGAATTATCGGGATAAAAAGGCACTTCCGCTTGTGGAGAAATTGAAACAGGTCGTTAAAAATCGGACTATCAAATGTGTACAACTTGTAGAGCAAAGCAAGAAGCTGACCGCCAAAGCAGACGGACAACAGATACAGATTAACAGCCTTACAGATAAAGTTATGGAACAGAGCATCACACCATATCGATTGCAGGAAAAAGCGTCTGATTTGGGGCGGTTGGAGCGTCATTTCGGAAGGGAACAAGTGCAGTCAATAGTGGGGCGGTCAAAGACATTAGAACAGGCAGAAAGGGAAAATAAACGTCCGAAACGTGTCTATGAAATGAGTTGATAGGAAAAGGGGGATTGATAGGATTATGACGGATATAGAGAAAAAAGTAATATACGGCTGTGTGTTAAAATTAAGGCAGATACAGACCTCTACGAAACAGACTAGGAGGTGCAAAATCTGATAGACTGGGTATGTTTGTCGGAACAGATAAAGGAAAACAATACTACGATCCGCAATCTGGCTGGGGAATATAAAAAGATAGTGCTGGGTTGTCGCCGTAGCCACCGCTACGACTCATTTCTCCGCCTTGCATCTGAAACAATCATTCTGCGTCAATGTACCAGAAACTTAATTTTCATTGTAATAGAGAATGGAAGTGGTATGATTAGATTGAGAAAAGCAAACTGTGGAGGGAAAATATGGATTATAGGGAAATGCCAGAACGATTCGATAGAAAAGTTATATATGAAAGTGATTATGTGTGACTGTATGCTGATAAGGTAAAACTATCAAACGGATATAGTATAGAGTAGTATCATCAGATTCTTTATCTGCATGAAGCAATAAGCATTGTCTATGCCATGTTTTTGGTGCAAGAGTGGATACAGAATCTATGGATTTTGATGAAAATGATGTAAAGATGAAAAAGTGGGTTTCAAGAGATAAAGTTTTGGAAATGTTAAAAAATAATGAAATGAAAGATGGGTTTCTATTTTGGTATTACTTTTTGCGTTTGAGTTTTACAAATAATGATAAATATTCAATTGTAATAGTTTGATTTTATGAGGAGGTGTTGATGAAAGAAATAATTGCGTATGAGATGTCATTTGATAAAATGTTTGAGTATTCGAATGATGTAAGTTGTATTCCTTTTCAAGAACAATATTGGGATGAATATATGGAAATATATAATGATTGTTTTTATGAAATGAGGAAAACATTAGAAGTTGAACCAATAAACTTTTATTCAGATTATTCTCAAATCAAAGATAAGGTAAATGATATTTTTCTATATTTGCAAAATGGAGTAATCATAGGTGCTGTTTCTTGTTATGGAAATGAGTTAGATGATTTAATTGTGGTGAAATCGTTTCAAGGGCAAGGGATAGGGCAAAAATTGTTATTATGGGGAATGAAGCATATAAAAGAACAGGGATATGAAGAAATTATTTTACATGTAGCTGAATGGAATCAAAATGCTATGAGTTTTATTTGAAAAATGGTTTTCGTATCAAAAAAAAGGGAAAAAGTTCGGTAGATTCAAGTTTAGCGGGGCAAAACAGAATGTTTATTATCTTGATTTTCCTTTCTTGATACAAAGGACATGGGGCTGGCACCATGTAAATAAAATCATTAAGGATTATGGTGACAAAACCGTGCCAGGAAATCATGCACATAAAAATATGCGTATCGGTTTATGGTATCTTTAAGTCATGACATTTAAGAAACATACAAACACCACGGAAGGAGTTATTTCATGTGTGGTTTGCCATGCTTTCCAGTGGCTGACCATACCATTATGATGAATTTTATTGAAATACAATATTTAAACAAGCGTTTTTAATTGCAGAGGGGGGTGAGAATAATTGTGTATGTCTACGGAAATTTTGAATATAGTTGACTAAATGATATTATATGGAATGTTGTTAATAGAAAATATTAAAAGGATGAGGTGTATTTGTATGGTTTTAACAGATGAGGAAGCGAAACAATTTTATGATCTATGGATAGCTCTATTGGATTTTGTGAATCAAAAGTATACGCTGATAGAAGAACTTTATGGGATGACATTACCTATGGGTTTGCCGCTTAAATCAGTAGGGTTGATATCTTCTAAATTATGGGAAGATAAAGAAATAATTGATGAATTTGTGCTGTCAGGCTTTAAAAAGCTGGATGAAGAAGAAATAGCTATTGTCAGTAGCTGGAAGAGAGCAATACATGGGAAATTTATAGTGGACAGGCATTTAAGAAAGGGATCTGTGTTGATTTCTGTTGATAACAATGAGGTATATGTTGTGAAAGGAATATACTCTTCGTGGAAAGAAATTCTGGGAGGTTATGCCATACCGCAGATCGTGGAAGCTACATTGATGCCATTCAGGGATGTTATTATTCATGACGGAATCATTGCCCCGTATGGCGTATGTTTGGGTAGAAATATGTCCGAACAGTCCAAACAGACCTATTTGGCAGCAAAATCAAATGGTAATTTACGTTATAGCTTATGAATGGATGAGCGCATGACAACAAGTAAAATTATGAAAATTAGAGGGATATCAGCATGGATAAAACAGATGCAAAGGTAGCAATGGAAGAATTGACAATGATATTGATCTATCTATCACATTTTACAGAGCAGGACAGATTTGCCAATAAAGATGATAAGTATGCATGGAAAGGTTACGATTTTAATGTGCTTAATGAACTTGATGGGAAAGATTACATAAGGCAAGGTTCACATCGATCAAAATCCATGTATATCACTAAGGAAGGGGAAGAAAAAGCAAAAGAGCTTTTGGAGAAATATAATGTAGCAGACAGGAAAGCATTGCATATGTTTGAGGTAAAATAAGGGTGTTGAACAATTCAACAAACTTGAAGTTTTTGATAGGAATAAACATAATGAAGAATGAAAAAGTACATAAAATTGCAGAAGGCAATACGGCTGAGATTTTTGAAATCGGCGATAAAAAAGTACTGAAATTATTTAAAACGGGTTATTCGAAAAGTACTGTGTATCATGAGTATGACAATCACTGTATGGTAAGCAGGGTAATGGAAAATATACCTAAAACGTTTGAATTTGTAGAAAAAAATCAACGATTTGGATTTACAATGGAAAAGGTTCAAGGAAAAAGCCTTGCATCGCTGATGCTGGGTCACGATACTTTTGAACAATCAATGGAAATCTTTACAAGTCTTCACAAAAACTGGCTAACGAAAACTATGGATGCCGCAGTGCCGTATACAGAATGGATGCTGCATATGCTCAGTGGAAAATCAAATGTTGGTGATTTGGTAGATAAGATAAAAAATTTACCTTCGGGAAACAGTTTATGCCATGGAGATTTCCATCCATATAATATCATTCTTCCATCCAAAAAAGATTTTGTTATAATCGACTTTGCAAATGTCTGTAAAGCTCCAAAAGAATATGATGTGGCAAGAACATATTTCTTGTTAAATGTAGCCCAGCAAACTAAAGTTCCTTTCTCCCGCACAAAAACGTCAAATTAAAATCTCTGGTTTCAAATACTGTCTATAAAAGTGTGCTGCAGGAGGCGGCACATTTTCTTCTTGACCATCCCATGTCATTCCGATATAGTTTTTATGGAACAAAAAAAAGAGAAAGAACAGCCCCTCCAACAGTTCGTTCTTTCTCTCACATACCAGTGTGCCTGCCGTATACGGGATCATGTCCCACTTGTGAGGCTCCGGCACCACCGACATATACTATGATAAGAGAAAACTCCCTGTTTTGCAAGCTAATCCGCATAAAAAGTTCATCAAAAGCCCTCTTTGATTCCTTTATGAAGAGATTCCACCCGGAATTTCAGACCTGTCCCTGCTGTGGGGCCAGGGGTTCCTGCCGCATCCATGCCTATTACGGACGTTCCCTGGTCGACTTTATAAGTGGTGTCCCTGTCCGCCACAGCCTCTGCGTCATGCGCCTCATCTGTACCTGCGGCCATACCCATGCCATCCTCCCGGACTTCATCATCCCTTACTCCGGCTATGGCCTGTTCTTCATCCTCCGCGTCCTCGCGGAGTATTTCCTGCGTCTGTCTACCGTGGAGAGACTCTGTGAGCGCTTCTCCATCACCCTTTCCCAGCTGCGCCGCTGGCTGGATCTCTTCCAGACGCAGAAGGAGGAGTGGCTCGGCGTGCTTTCTTCCATGGAGGCTTCCGGCCTTTCCTTCCTGAAGGTCCTTCTCACCCAGACGGCCTATTCGGATTTCGCCTCCGCCTTTGTCCGCCGTTTTACAAAGTCCTTCCTCCAGTCTCATAAAAATCCGGCTCCTTACTGCCAGCAGGTGTTCGGCCCATGAACTGTTTTCCTGCAACCACACGCCATGAGCATGGTTTTCCTCCCGTTTCTGCCCCATAATGGGGGAAAACCACTTAAGGAGGACATTTCTATGGACAACAATCCAAAAAAACTTTCGGACGCAGCCGCCATGGCGCAGTTCCGCCTCGCTCTCATAGCGCCGGTCATCCATGGCCTTTATCCGGATGC
>ERZ808054.523-NODE-523-length-34660-cov-27.370992_pt1 | contig 34660 bp, 21 predicted proteins | sample MGYA00380201_ERZ808054 | MGnify/ENA primary metagenome ERZ808054 (study PRJEB31490, sample SAMN06133419) | mouse gut metagenome | isolation source: Z5_2 | host: mice | place: China: Chengdu | collected 2015-05 ...
CATGGGGATGCGGCGGATGATGCCCGCGTTGTTGAACAGGATGTCCACGCCGCCCAGATCGGCCTCGATCTTGGCGATGAGGTCCTTCACCTGGACCTCGTCGGTGACGTCGGCGATGTAGCCCTTGGCGTCAACGCCCTTGGCGGCGTAATCCGCCAGAGCCTTGTCCAGATGCTCCTGGCTGCGGCAGTTGAAGGCGATCTTCGCCCCCGCGTTCGCCAGGGCCTCCGCCATAGCGAAGCCGATGCCGTAGGCCCCGCCGGTCACCAGAGCTACTTTGCCCTTCAGGCTGAACAGTTTTTGCATATCCATAAAATTTTCCTTTCACTTTGCCTCCGGATACTCGTTGCACAGCAGGCGGTAAGGCGGTTCGTCCTCCTCAATAGAGGGGAAGCGGCCTACTGGCGGATTAAATCGGTTGTCCGTATTGTCATCATTGCACTGGCTGACCTCTCCCAGCAGGACCGGTCCGCTGCCGACCTCCACCATAAAATCGTGGTACAGCCTCTGTTGGATGTGGATGCTCTCACCGGGGGTCAGACGAATCTGAGTCCCGGCAGGGACGGTGTAGGTACGCCCGTCGGTATGGACGGTGACATCAGATTGGTAGTCGACCTCCTCGTCTGGCAGGGAGTTATAGACACGGATCAGGACATTGCCGCCGCCGCGGTTGATGATATCCTCCGTTTTATACCAGTGAAAATGGTTGGGCGCGTATTGCCCTTCCTTGAGATATAGCAGCTTCTCCGCATAGACTTTGGGATACTTTTCTTCCATAGCACGTTTCCCGTTGCGGATTGTCACCAAGGAGAATCCAAAGTGGTCAAAATCGTCCTTACCGTAGTCGGTAATATCCCAGCCCAGCATACAGTCACGGATCTCGTCGTATTCATGCCCCAGATCCTCCCACTGCTGCGGCGTAAAGCCGCAGAACGGTGGCAGGTGGAAAATTTGTTTTGCGCACATCGTCTCCATCTCCCGTAGGGCGCGGTTGATCTCGGAACGCTTCATTGCCACCTTCCTCCTCAACGCAACTCCATAATGGGGATTGCGTCCATATCATCGAAGGCCTGGTTCTCGCCACCCATGGCCCAGATGAAGGTGTAGCTGCCTGTGCCGTAGCCACAGTGGATGGACCAGGAGGGGGAGATGACCGCCTCGTAGTTCTGCATGACGATGTGCCGGGTCTCCTGGCCCTGGCCCATCATGTGGAAGACCACGTTGCCCTCGGGGATGTTGAAGTAGGTGTAGACCTCCATCCGGCGCTCGTGGGTGTGGGCGGGCATGGTGTTCCAAACGCTGCCGGGGGACAGCTGGGTGAGGCCCATGGACAGCTGGCAGGTGGGCAGCACGTCGGGGTGGATGAACTGGTTGATGACCCGGGCATTGGCGGTCTCCGCCGCGCCGCAGGGGCGCTTGGCGGCGTCGTCAAATTTCAGCAGCCGGGTCTCGTAGCTTCGGTGGGCGGGGGCGGACACCAGATAGAACCGGGCGGGATCTTCGGCACTGTCGCTGGCGAAGACCACGTCCTTTGCCCCCATGGTGATATACAGGCAGTCCTCAAAGCCCAGACCGTACTTCTCCCCGTCCACGGTGATGGAGCCGGGGCCGCCCAGGTTGAACACGCCGGCCTCCCGGCGCTCCAGGAAGAAGCTGGTGCCGAAGTTGGCCCACACATCGATGCCCTGGTCGATGGGGACCTCCTTGGTCACGGGCATGATGCCCAGCACCACCATGCGGTCCACATGGGAGTAGGTGGCCTTCACCTGGTCGGGCTGGTAGAGGTCCTCAATGAGGAACTCCTTCCGGAGCTCCTCGGTGGTGTAGCGCTTAACATCGCTGGGGTTGACGGAATAGCGAATGTCCATGATCTCATTCTCCTAATCTAAAATTTCTGACCCGTACACTTCGATTTGAGTCAAAGCAGGGAAGGGGCTGATGTCCGGGGCCTTTTTCAAATCCTTCAGGATGAGCCATTCTATTTTACTCGGTGCAATGGGAAATGACTGGGGTGTTCCTTCTTTTTTCAGGCGCAGCATCTCCCGGCTGCCGTCAGAAAACTCCACAGCCGCTTCCTCCCACCAGCTGTCATGGGGGAAATCCGCCCGCAGAGTTAGGCGAATCTCGTCCACCGTGACCATCCGGCCAAAATCGAGACGCAGCTCCGCTTTCGGGTCCCGATTGATCCCCCAGCTCTGGTAAGGCCACTCCCCGTGGGAGTTGTTCACAAAAACACCGTCGATGGCATTCCGGGCAGCAAATACCGCCTCATTGCGGGTCTCAATGTTGGCCCTGGCATGGGGGAAAAAGCCCACGCTGTCGTGGCGGTCATAGGGGTTCAGCGCCAGATTGCAGCGCTGAGAGAGTTCCGTTTTCTCCAGCACCCGCGCCTGGAGCAGATGCACCGGACCGGTGAAGCTCTTGGGAGAGTAGTTGCTCCGGTCATCCTCCGATGGGATATGGAATTGCAGGCTGCCGCTGGGCAGATACACCGTGGCGGGCGGCATGGAATCCTCCAGCTGGATCGTGCAGAATAACTCCTCGGCGTCACTTTCCAGCACGATCCAGTCCCCCGGCTGGTAACGGCCGGCGTAAACCAGCGTGACAGATTCTCCTGCGATACTCGCAGCCAGGGTGTGTCCCTCTTTGTTCATTACTTTCAATTTGATGGTTGCCATACAGCGCCCCCCTATATCACTGAAATGCGGACAGCACTTCGCTACCCTCCGGCACAAAAGCGATAAATTCGTCAACAGCTGCGGAAACCTCCGTCCAGCCGCCGGTATACCGGCGGCCATCTCTGGTCAGTATCCACGTGCCCTCCGGCAGATAGACCTTCCTGGACGTCTGCCCCCGGCGGATAATGGGCGCAAACAGGATGTCCGATCCAAACATATACTGATCGTCCAAGTCATAGCAAATGTCATCCTGTGGATACTGATAGAACATGGGGCGCATGATGGGCGCGCCGGAGGCACAGTTTTCCTCCATCATCCGGGTCAGGTAGGGACGCAGCCGTTCCCGCAGCTCGATCAAGGATTTCAGGATGGGATAGTTCCGCTCTCCAAAGCTCCAGAGCTCGTTGTCGCCGCCGGAGGGCTCTATGATCCCTGGATGACGGTAAGCGTAGTCCGATTGCCGCCGCCTGGAGCCGTGCAGCCGCATGATGGGGCAGAACACGCCGAACTGGAACCACCGCACGATCAATTCCCGGAATTCCTCGCTCTCAATATCCCCCGAATGGAAGCCGCCGATGTCGGAATTCCACCAAGGAATGCCACATAAGGACATGGACAGGCCACTGATAATACTCTGCCGCAGGGCGTCGAAGGTGGAAGAGATGTCACCGTTCCACACACTGACACCGAACCGCTGGCTGCCCAGCCAGGCCGCCCGGGTCAGGGCAATGGTTTCTTGTTCTCCTTCCTCCTTCAGCCCCTCGTAAAATGCCTTCGCGTAGTAGAAGGGATAGAGCATGGCGGCCTGTCCGCCGTTTCCGGCGTAAAGACGGAGATTGGAAAACTGCTGGGGATGGACCTCCGGCTCCGCCTCGTCCAGCCAGAATGTCCGGATGCCCTTCCGGTAGTAGTTCTCCCTTACCTTCTCCCACACAAAGCGGCGGGCAGCCGGATTGGTGGGGTCGATGAATGCCTGCTGTCCATAAAAATCGAACATGCCATACTGGCCGTTCTCATTGGTAATGAGCAGGTTGCCCTCGCTCATCTCCCTCCAGTTCTCGCTGTGAGGATTGATGGTAGGCCAGATGGAAACCACCGGCTCGATGCCCATTTCCCGTAGCTCCCGGCACATTTCCTCCGGATCCGGCCAGTACCTGGGATCAAATTTCCAGTCTCCCTGCTCTGTCCAGTGGAAATAGTCGATCACGATGGCGTCGATGGGGATACCCCGGCGCCGGTACTCCCGGGCAGTGTCCAAAATTTCATCCTGGCTTTCGTAACGCAGCTTACACTGCCAGAATCCCAGCGCCCATTGGGGGATACGGGGCGCATAGCCAGTCAGTTCGCAGTAGGTATTGACAAGTTGGGCGGGCGTATCCCCGGCAAAGATCAGATAGTCGATCTGATAGGCCTCCTCCGCGCACCAGAGAGTGTGGTTCTTCGCCGTCTCGCATCGACCGGGAGAGGGGTTGTTCCAGATAAACCCATATCCCAGAGAGGAGTAAAGCACAGGGATGGTGGATTTGGTGTTCCAATGGCACAGGTCCACTGCGCAGCCCTTTCGGTCAAAATAGTCCTGCTGCTCCTGGCCCAGACCATACAAACGCTCGCCCTCGTTGGCGGCAAAAACAGCCTTGACCTGATATAAGTTCCCAGCCACATGCCGGTAGCGAGTCACATAGTCTTTCTCCTCAATCGTTCTCAGCAGCTGCTTTCCGGTGCCGGTGTGGCGGTAAGACACGTCGAAAACCGGCCAGCCATCGCCAATATCCACCGTGACCTCAATCCTGCCGTTACGCAGCCGGGCGGCATGTCCTTCCAGGAGAACTTCCGCGCCCGGCGCGGGCTGCGGCGGCAGAAGCGTCCAGGCCTCATCCGACACTGTGCGGTTCCGGGTGGATCGGAAGCGGATACAGTCCGGGCCATACGGCTCAATCACCGCCACCTCCTCCCGCCGCTGAAAGCAGATGGAATTCCCTTTAAGCGTCAATGTCCCCATCACATACTCCTCATTTTCTCACTGCGGGTATCCGAAGGACCGCGAAGGAAAACGGCGGCATCCGGTATGTGCCGGGCAGAGAGAGCCGCCTGACGGCAGGCTGAACGGTTTCCTTTCCCGGCAGATTGCAGTCCTTTCGGCCTTCTCCGGTCAGAAGAATCTCCTGCACCGGCTCCTTTCCGACGTCCCACTGGCTGTCAAAAGAGACAGGGACCTCCTTCGATTCCCCAGTCCCGTTTACAAGCATCAGCACCAGTTCCCGGTGGGCGGCATCATAGCCGGCCTGGCAGGGGATTTCGCCCTCTGCGATGCCGATATTGTAATCCCCCAGGTTCTCTGCGAACATCTGCTGGACATAATAGCTGGGCGTCCGGCAGACCTGCTTCCCGTCAAACCAGATCAGATTCGGACTCCACTGGGCATACCCTATCCGAGCCAGCAAGGGTGCATAGCAGGTCATGACCACCGCATCGCTGTTCCTCGCCATACCGGTGAGGAATGCGGCCTCCGCCAGAGCGGCTTCCAGGGTGTTGCGCTGAGGGACTTTCTCCACTGTTCCGATGTCCGCATGAGCCGCATACTCTCCAAAGAAGACCTTTGTCTCCCGAGAAACTTGGTCGAAATAGTCACAGTGGGTCAGGAACCACTCCGGTTTCGAGTAGGAATGCTCGTCCACGGCGTACACAAAATCCTTCTTCCTCTCGTTTTCCCGGTAAAACTGCCACGCCGCCTGAAAGCGGGGAGAATCCAATTCCGGCCCGGCGGTCCCGATGAGTTTGATATCCGGATAGACTCGGTGAATCTCCCGCTCAAAGAGAGCATATCGCTCGAAGAACCGGCTCTCCGGCGTCTCCCACTGCTCGTTGCCCACGCCCACCATCTCCAGGCCGAAGGGCTCCGGATGCCCCATCCGGCAGCGCACCGCTCCCCAGCGAGTCTTCTGGCTGCCGTTGGCGAATTCAATCAGATCCAAGTAGTCCTGGATATATTCCTGAATCAAGGGATCCTCCAGTTCGATCCGCTCATAGGACTGGTACTGGCAGGCCAGGCCCACACCCAACACCGGCAGGGGCTTCGCCCCCAGGTACTCGCAGAGAAGGAAATACTCATAGAAGCCTACACCATAAGTCTGCCCGTAGTGGGCAAATGCGCCGTGCTGCCGGTTGGCCTCGGAGTTCCCCTCCACCGCCCAGCGGTTCCAGTTGAACTTGCGGTCCTCCATCGGGCCCAGGGTATCTTGGAAGCGGTAGCGGTTGGACAGCGTGTTTCCCTCCACGATGCACCCGCCGGGGAAGCGGAGGAACCCGGGACGCAAGGCCTTGAGAGCCTCCGCCAGATCCCGGCGGAAGATGCCCAGCACGGCGTCCTCCGGCAGCATGGAGAACCAGTCAAACTCCACGGTCCCAGGATGATCCAGCTGAACGAAGAACTGTCCGCCGGAGATTTCCGTCTCCGGACAGAGGGACAACTCATATTTCACCCAGCGGTTCCATCCGTCCGCATCCGTGGGGCGCAGCGGCACGGTTTCCGACAGCGGCACCGCACCGTCCTGTATGACGCCGACCGTAATGCTGCCCTGATACCGGGCGCATCGGGCATAGAAGGAAACCTGGCAGGCCACGCCCGAGCGCAGGCAGAGCCCGCCGTAGGCGCCGTTCTGGAACCTGCCGCCGCCCTGCGCGCCTGCTGCCCGCAGATAGTGGGGACTGTTCTCACTGACCGGGCTGCCCTGGACGACCTCCAGCCGGAGTCCGTCGCCGCTCCAGGCGAACAGGCCGTCATGCTTCCCGTAATATCCGCACTCCTTGCTGCCATACAGATCCAAGCTTTCAAAGTTTCGGTTTTCCAGCAGCTGGGCGTACAGCCCGCCGTCGATGGCGTAGTTGATGTCCTCGATAAATAGGCCCATAAACTCTTTGGGGATACCTGCTCCCCGCTGATTTGTGATTTTCATAGCTGCTTCTCCTTCTTGCAGTCAGAATCGCTCCCGGTCTTAGGCCGAACCCACACCAGGATATTGTTGATGCCTTTTTGGATGTTCTCCACGGGACCCGCCACCGGACATGCGGACCTGCTCGCTCCCGTCATATCCAGATCCAGCCGGAGGCTGCCGCCATCCGGCCTTTCAAACCGCTGCCCAGCGAGCCGTACGGTTCCAAGGGTTTCGGAGGATATGATTCCTGCTTTTTCCGGCCTGAGATCTTCCGGCGCTTCCATTTCCAGCCAGATCTGTCCGTTCTCCTCCGTGACGCACACCGATGCGCCGGCGGCGCTCTCCAGGAAATTCTCCTCCCGGTCAAACCGTGACGCACCGTTCAGATACGCGTTTCCCCGGATCATGGCGGGCTGGCAGACCTGCTCGAACAACTCCACATCCCCGTCTCCCAGGACACGCACCCGCTCCATATACTCTTCCTGAGAAACAGGGGAGCCGTTATAGGAAGAAGTCCCATAGCAGCGTCCTTCTTCCCGGCCTCCCACGAAGATGTTCTGCATCCAGCGGTCGTCACCACCATATATCAGGGCTGTACCCAGTACCTGCGTGGAATGGGGAAGATGGTAAGGCGTAGCCCGGTTCAGAACGGGATAGGAATCAATAAAGCCGCAAATCAGATTGTGGATATAGGCCCCGCCTTGGGCCGCATTGACCAACGCCCACGGAGAGGCAAAGATGTTGTTGTCCACCAGGCAGGGGCCGTGGGTGACCTCCACCATCAGGTCCCGGTCATTGTGTGCGTACACATTTCCACTGACCCGCGTCCCCTGGGCCTGCCAGTCCAGCCAGGTCCCCAGGGAGCAGTGGTGGATATAATTGTGATGGATTTGTACATCAATGGCGGCATGGAGCTTGATGCCCGCGATCTCATGCCCATAAAATTCGTGCTTCACTGCGATGTTGTAAATTTCATTCCCATAAATCTCACTGAACACACAGCCCAGGTGCCCCACGATCCCGTTCTGTCCGCAGTCGTAAATCATGTTGTTCCGAATGATATGGGAACCGACCCGCTCCCGGCTCCAGCCGATATGCCGGGCTTTGAACACTGCCTCCAGTTGGTTCTGATACCCCGGCTTGATCCGGAAGTGCGTAAACTCATTCTGACCGGTGGAGTCCTCTTTTCCGATGCTGATGCCGCTGCACTTGGAGTCGTGGATGATATTGTCTTCGATCACCCACCCCTTGCTCCAGTTTGCGCCGATGAGCCCCTCCTGCATGGCGGTGGGCGGCGCCCACCCGGTGGCGGCCTGGGCCATCTCGAAGCCGCGGACGGTGATATAGTTCAGCCCTGTCCGCTCCGGGAAAAAGCAGAATTTTCGGACGTTGATTTCCACCAGTTCCCGGTTGGGGTCCGCCCCCCGGAAGTTGGCATAAATGGTGACCGCATCCTCCCCAGCCTCACAGAACCACTGGTACAGCGTCCGTTCCGGCTCCAGGATCTTCTCCTCCCGTCCGCCCCAGGTCTCATGGGGACTGACTGTCCTTATCTGTGGATGCAGGACTTCCGCCAGGGAACGGGCCTCATAGAAGGACTGTCTATTCAGATAGACCTCGCCGGGATGGACAGGGTAGTCCCGGGGGGCTACGAACCAGTCGCCGCCCAAGGGCGTCCGGTAGGGGTGAACATCGGGAAAGAATCCGTCCTCCAGCGTCACCTTCCAGACCGTCCCCTCCACGGGGAGCCAGCCGGTGATCCGCTCCGAGCCCTTGATAACCACATGCTCCCCCGGCGCGGCCTCATAGACGATTCGACTGTCCTCCCCCCAGCCGCCGTTCCGGGGCCGCACCCATTCCCGGTACTCGCCCTCGTGAACGGTCACCCGGTCTCCAGCCCGGGCCAGCTCCGCCGCCCGCTGGATGGTGAGAAAAGGCGCTTCCGTTGTGCCGGGATTCCTGTCGCTGCCGTTTTTTGCTACATGATAGACTTGTCCCATCGTGATTCCCTCCTCTTATACAGGTTTATGCAGCCGGAGAATGCAGAGCGATTCCGGCTGCATCAGCCAGTCGAAATGCCCGGTGGAAAAGGATACCCGCTCCTCCCTGGGCACGACCTGCTCCGGTTCGCCCAATACATTTTCCGCCTCCAAGCCATATCCGCTCATCCAGAATGCAGTCCCCTCCGCCGCGTCCATACCCTCCAGGCACACCGTCACCGGGCAGGCATCCGGAAGGATATTCACCAGCTTGACGATCACATCGCCGCCAGCCCGGTCACGGCCGGAAACTGCGTACAGCGGCTCGGCCAGAGGAGGCAGGGCCTCCGTCTCCAGTTCCTTCTCCCCATCTACGAAAGCGGTGAGCCGCCGCCCCCGCACCTGGAGTTCCAGGTGATAGACGCGGCCCTTCTCCACATGCCGCTCCCGCTGGGTCAGGGTGGAATTCTGCCCGTTGACGATCTCCACCAGCTGAGAGTCCCCGTTGTTCCAGCCGCCCAATTGCCAGAGGCACATGCTGTTTCTATCCCGCCGGGCGAACCAGAGCTGAAAGCCCTTCCAGCCATCCAACTCCCTGGCTTTCAGAGAAAGCGAATAATTGGGCCAGCTGATCGAAGCAACGCTCCGCTCCTCGTTTCCCTGACAGAGAATCGAAGCTGGAATATTCTGCTTTTCTCCGGTATCCAGATTTGTAATGGAAATATTGGTATATTCCACTGTGGATTCATAGCCGGACAGAGCAAAGCCGCCGGTCAGATCATCCGGAGCGTCGAGCCATTTCACCGCGGCGTCCGCCCCGGTGATTTCCTGTTCCAGGAGGACGCTGCCCTGGTGTTCCATAAACAGCTTCTGTACATAGTAGTTGGGTGTGCGCATCACGCGGTGGTTATCGAACCAGATCATATTGGGCCGCCAGTTGCAGTAGTCCCCATTGCACAGCAGCGGCGCATAGCAGGCCAGCCCTACAGACCGGGCGTTCCGTTCCAGGCCGGTCATAAAGGACGCCTCCGCCAGAGCGTTCCGCCATGCGTTGCCCTTAGCGGCGTATTCCCCCAGGAACACCTTTGGCCCCTCCGGGAACCCGTCATACCGGTGATGATGGGCCACAAACCACTCCGGGGACTGGTAGTAATGCTCATCCACCAGATCCGCTCCATCCTCCCTTGCGCTGCGCCAGCCCCGCTCATACTCCGGCCCGGCGCAGAAGGGTCCGCTGGTTCCAATGACTCTGATCTCCGGATATCTGGCCTTGATGGCCCGGTAGAACAGGGGATACCGGTCATAGAACGCCTGCCCCACCTCCTCGTTGCCGATGGCGAGGTACTCCAGGCCAAAGGGCTCCGGATGTCCCATTTCTGCCCGCTTCGCGCCCCACTCGGTGTCCGTGTCTCCGTTGGCGAATTCGATGAGATCCAGCGCATCCTGCACGAACGCATCCAGCGCCTCGCCCTCTGCCGCTTCACCATTGTGCGGGTTGTATCCTCCGGGGAGAACCGGCAGAGGCTTTGCGCCGATGTCCTCACAGAAGATGAAATATTCATAGAAGCCAAGTCCCAGCGTCTGGTTGTAGCCCCAGTTGTTTCGCCGGGCGGGACGGTGTTCTATGGGGCCGATGGAGTTTTTCCACCGGTACTGACTGTTCCGGGCATCTGGATCCAGCGCCCCATCGTGTACGAGGCAGCCGCCGGGGAACCGCAGGAATTTCGGGCGCATGGCCGCCAGTGCCTCCGCCAGATCCCGGCGCAGGCCGTTCCTGTGACCCTTGTAGGTATCCTGCGGAAACAGGGATACCAGGTCCAAATCGATCCGGCCCCTGCCAGCCGCCGTAATGACCAGCCGGCCCGTCCAATCCTCAGCGGGAGCCGCCAAAACAGCCTCACATTTTTCCCACCTGCCTGTCAGCGGAAGACGCTTCGCCTGATAGACCGCCCCGTCCGCGCCGCGCAGGGACACCTCTATTTCCGTAATGTCCCGACCTCTGGCATAGCAGGAAAACTCATACTTTCCGCCTTTCCGGAGGGGAATGCCGCTGTTAAAGCCAAGGTTCTGAACACCAGCTTCTCCCGGCCCCGCCAGATCCATCTCCAGATAATGGGGATTCTTGCCGCTGACCGTTCCGCCCTCCCGGATGGTCAGCTCCACGCTGGCGCCGTCCTCCACCTTCTCCCAGGCCGTCAGCCCGTGGTAGTGCGGGTTATCAACAGGGGAAAACTCAAAAGAGCGGTTCTGCACCAGCTCCGCATAGAGCCCGCCATCCGCCGCTTGGCTGATGTCCTCAAAAAACAGTCCGTACAGGTCTCCCGTTTCTGCCGTTTCCTTTTGGGTATAGACCGTAAGCTTCATAGCTCCTTCACCTCAAACCAGTCAAAATCCGCGTACTTTCCCATTCCGGTCAGATCCTGGCAGCAGATCCCCGCCATGCTGCCGGTAAACCAGCCCTCATCGCAGGCTTCATCGGAGAGGAAACTGCCGTCCAGCTCGGCAGCCAGTTCCTGCCACTCCCCTCTCTCCAGGCGGTAGGAGAATGTAAAATAGAAATGATGCGATACAGCCCGCAGCTCCACGGGGATACCAGCCGGAACAGGCAGATAGCCGGTCAGATACTCGTACCTTTTGTTTTCCGCTCTCAGCAGGGTGACGCACTTCCCGCAGTCCTCATCGCGGGAAATATGGAGATAAAAGTAGTTGTCCGTATCATACAGCACCACCAGCCCCGCCATCTGCTTGAATCCCTCCGGTTCAAACTCCAACCGGGCGCTGATCTCCATATCAAACTCCGTCATCCTGACAGCAATCAGAGATTGGGAGAACCTGGAAGCCAGACCGCTGCGGCCAAACATCCGCAGAAAGCCGGGGCGCTCCGACAGGGACAGATACCGCTCCGTCATGGGGATCCGCAGGGACTGATACTCCGGGGACAGCGCCGGGGCCGTAAAGTCATCCCGGAAATACCTCTTTTCGGTTTCCGGTAATACGGGAACGTCCTCCGGCGCGGGAACGAATTCCTTGGGCGTGGTTCCGCCGCTGTCCAGCGTCAGCCAGCCGTCCTCCGTCCATCGCATTTTCTGGATAGCGGTCTCCCGTCCCAGAGGATACCGGCGGCACCCGGCAAACCGGGGCGTGTCCTCCGGATTTCTCCTGTCCAGGGGTCTCCCGCAGAGATGCACTGCATACCACTCGCCAGAAGGCGTTTCTACCAGGTCGCAATGCCCCGCCTTCTGGAGCGGGATGTCCCCATAGCAGCGGGATGTGAGAATGCTCCATGCCTCTCCATCGCTGTCCCGGCGCATGAAGTCTGCCTTAAACATTTCGTAAGGTCCCCATACACTCCTTGAGCGCAGGATACTCTGCCCATGTCCCTCCCCGGTCCCGGTATCGGCAGCGAAGAGGTAATACCATCCATTCCGCTTGAAGATATGGGGGCCTTCCAGAAAAATCCTGTCCGCCGTATAGATGTCCCGGATAGGACCGGTCATTTTCCGTTCGACGGGGTCATATTCCTGAAGCACCAGCCGGCCTGCGTACTTCTTGGGGACCCGGTGATCTGTCACCATGCTGACCACGTATTTCCGCCCATCGTCATCGTGGAAGAGAGAAGGATCAAAACCGAAGTTGTTCAACGGCACCGGCTCCGACCAGGGGCCGTGAATGTCCCGGGCAGTCACTAGATAGTTGTTGGTGTCGTACATATTGCAATAAAAGGCGGTCACTACCGTATACAGCAAATAAAATACGCCCTCGTGGTATGTGAGGCAGGGCGCCCAGACCCCCTGGGAGGCCCCCACTCCCCGCAGGTCCAGCTGGGAAATCCGGTTCAGAGGATATCCGATCAGCTCCCAGTTCACCATATCCTTCGAGTGATGCAGCCGCACCCCCGGCCACCACTCGAAGGTGGAGGTGGCAATATAGTAGTCCCCCCCTACCCGGATAATGGAGGGATCTGGGTGAAAGCCCCGGAGGATCGGATTCCGGATCATCTGCCGCTCCATAGCATTTTTACTCCAATCGTATGTTTTTAGCAAAAGGCCCCGCCAGGATGTTGGCCTCCCCCAGGCTCCCGGTCCGTTTCCCGTCACGGCGGAAACTGCGGATGGTCACATCCCGCACCATAAACTCGTCGCTGTAACCAATGATAGAGGAGGGCTCCTCTCCATCGCCAGTCATTACTTGGATGTTTTCCAGCAGGATATGCTCGATTCCCCTGCCCGGGGCGGGGTTGTATCGCTCATCCCATTTTACCTGAAAATCCAGCACTTTTCCATGCTCAAATGGCTCGATCCGAATATTTTTATAAACGACGTCCCGCACCAGGTTCTTGTCCCCCACATTGATGGCCATAACGCCCAGGCAGTTGGGCTGGAACTCGTGGTGTTCCAGCACGTCGATATTCTCAAAGGTAATATGCTCTATCACATCGCCATCCCGCCGGTGGTTTCCGTGTACGCCCACCATCATTGGGTGGGCCACATCCGCCCAGAGGGTGATGTCACGGACAGTCACATTCCGGCTGTCCCCAAAGTTGTCCCAACGACTGCCATAAACGGTTACACAGTCGTCTGAGGTGCGCAGGAAACCGCCCGCCATCAACACATCCTGGCAGCTCATCATGTCGATGCCGTCGCTCCAGCCCTCGCAGCTGAAGGACTTGATGTTCCGGACGGTCACATCCGCGCAGCCGCCCAAATAGACAGTATAGTGGGGCGGGTTTACAAAGATAAGATTTTCTATGGTTACATTATTGCAGTGGCTCAGCCGGATGCCGTTGATGCTGCTGAACCGGTGGAAATCTGCCAGGTACAGAAGCCCCCGGCCGCTGATATGCAGATCCTCCCCGTTCTCAAATACCAGCGCGCCGATGAGGACCGCCCCTCCCTCAAAATAGATATTGGTATGGGAAGGCAAATGCCAAATGCTCTCGCTGATATAGTACAGCCCTGCCTCCACATACAGCGTCCGGCCTGCAGGCATCCGTTCCAGTTCCTGATTGATTCCATCGCCGAGAAATCCGGGACGATCCAGGGAACCCTTGACCACCATGACATTCTCACCGCCCTTATCCGGCGCATCTTCAAGGGCGCCAGCAAACAGGTGCAGGTTGTGGAACCTGTCCCGATTCAGCTCTACGGACAGATTGCACGGACGGTCCAGCATGAAGGTCACCCGCCGGGGCTCGATCACCGGCTGAATACCCAGGGACAAGGGGCGGATGTCCGCCCGGTAAACGGTATAAAAACGCGGAATAGTGATCTCTACCTCCACCGTGCCTGCAAAATCAAAATAGGCCATGGAGGCCATACGGACATCGTGCATGTCCACCTTGACCTGGTACGTCTTCAGCTCCTGCCATTCCTCTGTTCCAACAGGGCGAACCCGCAGGATATAGTCCTCCCGCAGCACGGCTCCCGCCGGGACCGGATAGAGCTGTAATTTGTTGTCTCCATTTTCGATCAGCATAATAAAATCCTCATGCGTCATGTGTCTGGTTGGTTTCCACAATCTCCCCCCCTCTCAATGAGCGGGTCGAAAATGCGGTTGAAAATCGCGGCCTGGGCATAGCCGAAAATGCCCATGATAAACAGCAGCGGGAAATACATAAAGCCCCAGCAGATAAAGGCAGTCAGCGCCTGGATCACCGCGATCACCACCGCCCAGCCAGGATTGCGCAGGGCCAGGACCAGCGCCATGCGGAAGGTCCCGGCGGCGGTGTTCTCAAACCGCGCCATAACGGGGAACACAAAGCCGTACAGCGTCATCGTCAATACCAGCAGGAGCCCAAATACGATGCTCTGCACCAAAAAGTCACCGCCGCCCAGTACAGCATAGTAAAACAGATTCACCCCGAAGATGATTTCCGCCAGCAGAATGGGGATCCACACCGGCAGGGACACTTTCAAGTTAGCCTTGAAGCCCCGGAAGAATGCTGTACCGATGGCCCCCTCCTGGTCTTTCGTCATTTTCAGCAGCACCTCATACATCGCCGCCGTGGCCGCGCCGGCAGTCAGTATGGGGATGCTGCACAGGAACCAGAGAAGTCCCACATAAATCATCTGAACAAATTTGTTGATGCTCCGGGCCGCCGGGCTGTCAATGGACAGGATGCTCATGTTCTTTCCTCTTTCCCGTAGTGAACTAAAAAATCACGGGAGCGGGCAGCTTTTGCCGCACCGCCCCCGCATTGATGTATGTCGGTTTTATAACCGGCTCGTGGCGTAAATAGCTATGGCTTTAGGAATTTTTCGCATCCAGGAAGGCCTGGAGCTGGGAAATCATCTCCTGACGGACAGTTTCCAGGCCCACCTTCTCCGCATCGGCGTGCCAGGTGTTGAGCTTCTCAACAGCCTCATCGGCATCATAGCGGGAGATGTTCAGCTGGAGTTCGCCGGACAGGGCGGAGATGTTGGCCACCTCGGTGGTGATGTTGGAGGTATCCAGGGAGAAGCCGGCCAGGGGGCTGAGCTGGTAGGTGGACTCGTCATAGATGTAGTCGAAGTCGGCCTTCAGCTCGGGATCGTTCAGAGCCAGCTCGCTGTAGCGGACATAGGTGGGATTCCACACGAAGGAGTAGCCAGGCATGACGTACTTCTGATCCTCGGGGACGTCCAGCTGGCGGTAGCCGTCGGTACCGATGGCCTCCCAGTCCTCGCCCTCAATGCCGTACTGGAACAGGTCGTGGGCCTCCTGGGAACCGAACATCCAGTTGAGGAAGTACATGACAGCGTCGATCTTCTCGGTCCACTCGGGCACTACCAGCCAGTTGTTGCTGGCCATATCGCAGATGACAGCGCCCTCTTCCTTATTGCGCTGGGCGTCCTCCCAAACGAAGTAGCGGTATTCGGCCTCGGGGAACTTCTGCTTGGCCTCCTTGGAACGGGTCTCGAACTCGGACAGGGGGGAGTAGCCCACAACGGCGGGGGGCTCCACGTTGCCCTCGGTGCCGCGGTTGGGATCAAGGTACTTGTTCCAGTCGTTGGCGCGGGTCACGGCGTACTCGGTGATAAAGTCATACTGATAGCCCTCGGGCATCTTGTCCCACTCCTCCTGGGGGTCGCCGGGGAACACAACATTGGTAACTGTCTTGTGGTCCTCGCTGAGGCCCACAAAGGCGCGGGTCTGATCGCCGAAGACGTTGGTGCTGTCCTGGGCGAAGACGTTCTCATGCTTGCCGGAGTACCAGGGAGTCTCAAAGAAGAACAGGTTCCACATGGAGATACCGATCATGTCAGGCTCATTGGCGGTGACAGTCTCGATGTACTTGAAGAAGCTCTCCCGGTCGGTGATCTCGTCGCAGTTGTACTTCTTACGCAGATCCTCGCGGTACATGAAGCCGCGGGAGTCCTCATAGAAGGAGGCCAGGTTGATAGCGTACACGCCCTTGTACAGGCTGCCGTCTTCCTTGGTCACGACGGAGGACATGGCGTCCACAAATTTGGGGGAGAAGGCTTTCTTCAGACCAGGAAAGTCGTCGCTGTTGAAATAATTGGACAGGTCGGCGAAGTTGCCGTCCTGGATGAGCTTGCTCAGGCCGAACCAGCCGCCGCAGAACATCAGGTCAATATCCTCCTGGCCCAGCAGGGTCATCTGGAACTTGTCCTTGTAGTCGCCGCCGGCCACCCACTCGATGTTGGGATGGATGTGGCTGAGGATGGGATCGTCCTTGACCATCTCCTCATACTTGGCCACGACCTTGTCCACGTTCTTCACTTCGTTCATCAAGCGGATATTGATGGTCACATCCTCCATCTCGTTTGCCATATCCTCCGGAGCGGTAGGAGTAGGCGCCGGATCAGCAGTACTGCTGTCGGGCTGCTTGCTGCTGTCATCGGTCTTGCCCTTGCCGTCACCGCCGCAGGCGGCGAGGGACAGGACCATCATCCCAGCCAGGATGAGGCACAAGAACTTTTTGAGTTTCGTCTTCATCGGGTGTTTCCTCCAGTTTTGTTGTGTTTTTTATGTCACCCGTCCGGAGACGGGAAGCATAAACGGAAAGGGAGCGGGCGTCAGCCCTTGATGGCGCCCACGGTCAGGCCGCTGGTGAAATACTTCTGGGCGAAGGGATAGAGCAGGACCACAGGGCCGATGGCGACCACGGTTGTGGCCATGCGCAGGGAGTTGGCGGGGATCTCGCCCATAGCCACGCCGGTAGAGCGGGCCATCTCCTTCATAGCGTCCACGTTGCGCAGCATCCGCATCAGCAGGTACTGCAGGGGGAACAGGTCAGATTTCTCAATGTACAGCATGGCGTTGAACCACTGGTTCCAGTAGCCCAGAGCGTAAAACAGGCTGATGGTGGCGATGCCGGGAACGGACACTGGCAGGATGATCTTCCAGAGGATCTGCATGTCGTTGGCGCCGTCCACATAGGCGGACTCCGCCAATTCGGAGGGGATGCCGGCAAAGAAGTTGCGCATCAGGAACATATTCCACGCGCCGAACGCCACCGGGATGATCAGTACCCAAATGGTGTTCTTCATGTTCAGGGTCCGGCTGATGAGCAGGTAAGTAGGCACCAGACCGCCGCCGAAAAGCATAGTGAAATACACGTAGAAGGTGATAACGTTGCGGAAGCGCAGCTTCTTCAGACTCAGGGGGTAGGCCATGGTGACGGTGAAGAGCATACTGATGATGGTCCCCACCACGGTGGTGAAGATGGTCACGCCATAGGCCTTGAAGATCTGGCTGTCTCCCAGCACCATCTCATAGGCCTTGGTGGTGAAGTCACGGGGAATGATGGGGAAGCCGTAGTAGAGAAAATTATTCTCCGTCTCGAAGCTGCTGCCCAGAATGATAGCGAAAGGATACAGGCAGTAGATACAGAATAGGGCGGCGATGGCGTAGACGATCACGTCGAACACAATCTCGCCCGGGGTCTTTTTGATGCTTCTGCTATTCATAAAACCGCCTCCCCTTAAAAGATAGCCGAATCCGGCTCGATTTTCTTCGCCACCGCGTTGGAGCCAACCACCATAATCAGACCCACCACGGATTGGAAGAGACTGGTGGCGGTACTCATGCCCATGTTGTTCAGCTGCCGCAGGGCACGGTAGACGAAGGTGTCGATAACGTCTGTGGTGGGGAACAGCTGGGAGTTCTCCCCCACCAGAGCATAGATCATGCCGAAATCGCCGGCGAAGATCTTGCCCACACTCATGATGGTCAGCATGATGATGGTGGGCTTCAGCAGGGGCAGGGTGATGCGGGTGATGGTCTGGAGACGGGTGGCGCCGTCGATGCGGGCCGCCTCATACATCCCCTGGTCAAAGCCGGTGATAGCCGCCACGTAGACGATGGTCCCATAGCCCGCTCCCTGCCAGATCTTCAGCATCACCAGAATGAGAGGCCACCAGGCGGCCTCGCTGTAGAAGTTGGGGTTCTCGGCCCCCATATCTACGATCCACTTGGTCAGCGTGCCGCTGCTGCCGATGATGCCGCCCAAGAACATGGCCACCACCGTCCAGGAAACGAAGTGGGGGAAGATGGCGATGGTCTGCACTACCTTGTTGTAGACCTTGTTCTTTAGCTCCACGAAAACCAGGGCCAGGAATACAGAGAAGATGGTCCCCGTCACGATGAACAGGACGTTCAGGAAAATGGTGTTGAAGAAGACTCGTCCGATGTCCTTGTAGTTAAACAGGAACTCGAAGTTCTTCAGCCCAACCCATTCACTGCCCCAGATGCCTTTCTTGAAGCTGAAGTCCTTGAAGGCGATGATGATGCCGTACATAGGTATGTAGCAGAAAATGAACACCCAGATGATGGACGGCAGGGTCATCAGGTATAGGCCCTTGTTTTTCCAGAGCTCGCCCAATCCGGTCCGGAGCGTCAGTCTCTCTTCCCTGCCCAGGGATGAAACACGCGGCGCTTTTCTCTTTTTCATCAAAATGTTGCCTCCCTCGCTTTCAATTTATGTACAAATTATAAACGCCGGTGTGGGGAAATGGTAGGGTAAAAAGGCTGGAAAACGGGTAATAGAGATAGTTCTTGATAAATGTTCGCTCCCTCTGCGGAGGAACGGAACAAATGTCCGCCCCCCGCAGAGGGAGCTTATGGATTTTTGAGGCTTCGGTCAGACGGTTCCGCCGGAATCCCCTCCGGAGCCTTCGCTGAGATTTTCATCGGAACCTTCATCGGGATCCTTGATTGGTTCCCCGTCAGGGAACGGGGCGGGAATTTCGTCGGGGTTCACGTCCATACCCTGATCGGGGGTTTCATTCCCATCGGGGATTTGACTGCTGTCTGTATCGGGCGCACCGGGGGCCGCCGGTGTGGAATCGGGCTGTACCAACTCGTCAGGCCCGGGACCGTCCGGCACCGTGGGTTCGTCACTCACACCAGCCGAAGCATCGGCCACCGTACCGTAGATACTGACCTCGGCGATGTTGCCGCCCTGTCCGCCGGTGATACGGATGTAACGGTATGCACCTGTCCTCTGCGTTACAGGCAAATTGTGCCACTTGACCGCATTAGGGTCTTTGTCAGCAATGCCAGACAATTCCGCGGTAATGTCCTGCCATGTTGAGTTGTCATTGGAACCTTGGAACTTCACACCATTCAGGCGATTTACAAACTCTTGAGGCGATTTGTTGCCGGTTCCTTTCCGGGGATACACCCAGAAGTCCGTAGGCGTAATCGTCTTGCTTTCACCGAAGTCGATGGTATAATATCCGTTTGGCTCCTGCAAATCACCGAAGGTATCAATATCTCCATCAAATAATAGTGTAGCAACAGCGTGCTCATCCAGTCCACTGCCATTACTCGACCACTGTTTGCAGGAGGCAGCAATATCTGCATCCTTGACATCAACCGCCCCCTCCGGAGGCTCCGTGGGCGTTGGCGGAGTTGGAGGATTGGGTTGCTCTGTCGCTTCTCCCACTTTGATCCCGTAGAACTCCACCTCGGCGATATTGCCGCTGCCCGCGCCGGTGATCTGGAAGCAGCGGAACGCGCCGCAGTTGACGAACTGCTCCGCTGTGATCTCGCTCCAGCCCGCTACAGCACCGGTAAGCGGAGCGGTAATATCCGTCCAGTCCTCGCCATCATTGGAACCCCTGATGACGGTGTTGTTCATGCGGTCAACATGACTGCTGCGTGGATAGAGCCTGAACTTGCTGGGCTGCACAGTCACGTTCTCACCGAAGTCGATGGTATAGTAGCCGTTGCCGTCGTTCAAATCGCCAAAAGTCTCGGTGTTACCATCAAATAGTTTCTTAGCACACTCTTCCGCAGACGGATTGCCATTCCAACCGGGGCAACTGGCAGTCATACTGACAGCTTGATTGACCTCCACTTTCTTGGAATCGTCCGAACCGTAGATCAAGATGGTATACGGACCGGATTCCACAGAATGGTTGTCGCTGCCGCAGGTCAGCTTTAGCTTCAATGTAACCAGCGTATCCACCTGTGGCTGTGTGACTGTACCGTTTTCGGACACAATATTCTTGTTGTCCGTTTCAACTGCTGTCACGGTATACCCGGAAGGTACAGCGGGCAGAACCAAATTTGCCCCCTTCGCGGGAGAGGACAGCCCGGTCAGCAGAGTCTTCAGGCCCCTGACAGTGACGGGAATGCTACTGGTATCTGCAGTCTTGTCACCGGACGCAACCGTAAGAACCAGATTGACTGTCATATCCTCCATTGCGGCAGAAACTGTACCGTTTGTGCTGATTACGCCCTCGTTGCTGCTGGATTTGACAGCAACAGTGAAACCAGCGGGTACTGAGGGGTAGATGAGAGTAGTCTCGGTGGCCTCATGAACAGGCAGGGACTTGATCTGCCCGGCAACCATACTGACATCCGCGCCATAGGAGCCGTAGAACTCCACCTCGGCGATGTCGCCGTTCTCTGCGCCATCGATCTTGAAGCAGCGGTAAGCGTCTTTGCTCATGATGGCAGACTCGGGGACATGATGCCAGACGCCATTCGTTGCGCCCGTTACCGCCGGGGTGAGCTGCGTCCATGTGTTCCCGTCATTGGAGCCGTAAATCACCGTATTGTTCAAACGATTGGCATGATTCTGTCCAGTGCTTCGAGGCATCATCATTACATCGGTGAGACTGACGGTCACCCCCTCGCCGAAGTCTACTGTGTAGTATCCGCCAAACTGCTGGACCAGATCGCCAAAGGTATTGACATCACCGTCAAAGAGCATTTGGGCATTGGTTTCGCGGGTTTTGTTCTTATCATACGGGTCACAGCTGGAGGTGATCTCCTTTGCCAGCGTACCGGTATCGACGAAGGTATTGGAGTTGATCAGGAACAGACCCGAACCGTCGGTGGTGCCATAGAACGGCTCGCCAGCCTCGCCCTCAGCATTCAGGCAGTTCACCTCAATGTTGACCGCGCCGGTCTTGCAGGTATCGGAGGCCTGCATCACGGCGGTGGCGGTATACAGGTTCTCTGAACCCGCCGTGATCGCGGCCTGGATGCCGTTGATATTAACCGTCAGACCGTTGAGCGCAGCCCGGCCCCGGACCTCCACCTTCACGGTGTCACCCATCTTGATCCGTCCGCCGCTCTCCGACTCGCAGGACATGGAGATGCTCTCGATCAGGTTGCCGGTCTCATATCGGGTGCCCCAGATGCGCAGCTCGCCGAACTCATTGAGCCTGCCGATGCTGTCGTGGAGTACATCCGGATACTCGGTGGTCTTTTTGAACATCAGATAGCGATACTCTTCGTTGTGGTACTGGAGAGCCACGTCCACTGTCTGATAGCCCTGCCGGTAGGCAGCCTCCGCCACGGTGAGCTGTGTCCAGTTTTGCCGGTCATTGGAGCCGAACACCTGCATACCAGCCAGACGGTCAGAGAAGCCGGACCGGGCCTGGAAGCCAAACTTGTTCACGGAGATCCTGAAGTCCGGCCCGAAGTCCATGATGCTGCCCTTGAAGCCGCCCTCCTGCTCCTCCACCAGCCAGAAGCCCACGAAGGAACCGGGTTCGTTGTCCAGCCACGCGCCGGTATCGCCGCGGCCGAAGGTGGAGCGGTTGCCCAGATTCATATCCCGGAAGTCCAGAGAGGTACCATCAGTGAGGGGGTCGTCCTTCAACAGCGGGGACACCGGCCGCAGTCCGTTCACCGCGTCGTTCAGGGCGGTGAGCAGTCCGGAAAAGTCTGCGTCACTCCCGCTGTCCAATGCCGCATTGACTGCCGTCAACGCCTGATCATAGGCTTTTCTGCTGTCGGAGATATATGGAGTGCTGCGGTCGAAGCCGCTGTTGATCCTAGCCACCGCCTCGGCCCGGCCGGCGCAGGCAGTGATCTCGATCCGCTTCAGCGCCACGGAATCGGTGCCTGCCGCTCGGATGTAAAAGATATACTCGCCCGCAGCAGGTGTCCAGGTCACCTCGCCGGTATTGGCGTTCACGCTCGCACCTTCCGGCAGGTTGACGCCGCTGTAGCCGGTGGCGTGCTCCGCCCCGAACGTCATGTGGAAGGGTGCGCCCGCGTAGGTGATCAGGCGGTAGGTTTCCTGTCCGCCGGTAAAGGAGACAGAATTCGTGGGTGTGGTATAGAGCTTGTCCACGTCCACATAGCCGTCCGCCGCCAGTTCGGACAGGGTGAAGAAGTACATATCGCCCAGAGCCTCGCCGCCGGTCCTTTTATAGGTGACATTGGCCCACTGTCCATTGGTATCCGGTAAATAGACGCCGTCTGTTCCGCTGCCGCTCATGGAGAGTCTGGCTGTGCCCTTGGTGCGCACGCGGAGCTGGAAGGTGCCGCTCTCGATACCGGCGCTGTTCATGGCAATACGTGTTCCCTCCGCGGAGGGAACGGCGTGAACGTAGGTCACGCCGCCCTCGGTCTGGACGCTCCCCGTCGCCCTGCCAGAGACCACGTTGCCCCGGTGCTCGATCTCAAGGATACCCGCTGGGGAGGTGTTGGGGATGAAGGAGGTATCCCCTTGGGCTTCCTTGGGCAGGAACAGCCAGAAGTCGCCGCCGCCGTCCTTGTTGTCCCATGTGGTGTAGGTCTTCTGGGCATAGCCGTCATAGAAGAAGGGGTACGCTGCCTTGATCTGCTGGGGTGTCATGCCCCTGGTATAGCGGTAGTAGGTGTAGAAATCCCAGAAGTTGATGGTGCTGTAGCGGCCCCGATAGGGGGAGGCAAAACTCTCGTAGGCATCCTTGACAATGCCGTCTTCATCAATGGCATAGGGTGCCATTTCCCAATCCACATCATAGCCTAGCATATAGCGGAAGAAGAAGTCGGCGCCCTTCACCAACCGGTCATTGAGGAAGGCATAGCAGTCCACCGCGTTGGCCGCCGTGGATACTGTGCCGGTGACGGGGTCTACCTTTGTATTCTGGCTCTGCATAAGCCGGGAGAGGATGGCGGCATTGGTCAGATCGCCGCAGCCGTGGGCTTGGTCACGGCCCATCTCCACGTGCTGGATCACGGGAGCGATCCTAGGACCGCTCCCCTCCGCCATGCCCCTGGAGTCCAAGGTGGTGATCTCGCGGAACAGCCGCTTGATGGAGCCGTTATAGCCCTGGTCGTGGGCGTTGCGGTTGACGGTAAACCACTCCACCGATTTGTTGTAGCCCTCGGCATCGTCCATGAACAGATAGGCGGACATGATACCCATATTGCTGTAAAGATGCTGATTCATGAATCGGTCAGGGCTGGATTGGAACACAGCCACCTCAGGACTGAGAAAGTTGGAAATAAACTTCTCGGTGTCCTCATCGGTCCACTTCAGATCTCCTTCGGTATATCCGTCTGTAATTTGGTAGGTGGAGTACCGGATGATCTCCGCCGCAATGCACATCTTGTTGGTGGGGATACCGGTGTGGATGCAGGCATCGGTGAAGTATGTCAGAGACTCCGGATCGATGTCCTCATACTGCCGGATAATGGTCAGCGCATTTTTGCGGTAGGCGTTATTGCCAGTGACGAAGTACATCACAGCTTGGGCATAGGCTCTGCTGGCATCCGAGATAAAATGTCCGTTATTGAAATCTCCGCCTTTTCGGGTCGGACCTACCTCCGTACCAGAAAACCATGCATCCAGCAGCATAGTCTCAAAATAAGATTTCCACGGCTCATTGCCTGCCCGGAGTTGATACTGAATGTTCTCCAGAATTTCTTTCGTCACACCCACGCCGGGATGGGTAAAACCGCTGATGGGATCGGTGTACTCGATGACCTTCGGTAAATAATCTGTCAGCTGCAGCTTATTTCCGTAAGGACTGCTCACTTCTGCCGTCACCGCAGGGATGATCTCCTCCGCAGCGCGGGCAGTTGGGGGCAGCACCGTAATTGCCGTCTGCGCCATCATCACGGCGGTCAGCACCAGCGAGAACACCCGTTTTATCAACGTTTTATATGTTGCTTTCATTTACGCTCCTCCCTGCTACAATCAATTTTGGTTGGAGACTTGGTATCCAACCGCACACCTAGCTCTTAACCAGGTCCATAAACCGCTGCAATAGCAGCACGGCATCGCAGCGCCGGGTGAACGCGCCCGGATCAATGACGCCGTTGCCGGTGCCGTTGAGCAGGCCGTTGCCAACACACCAAGCCATAGCTTCCGTGGCGTAACCGCTGATGGAAGCACGGTCCTTGAAGGCAGCCAGCACAGCGGGATTACTGCTGATATCCATCCCAAGCGCCTTGGCGAAGCGGTACAGCATAACCGCCATGTCCTCGCGCTTGATCTTTGCCTCCGGGGCAAAAGTGCTGCCGTAGCCATTGACAACTCCTAGTTTGTTCGCCCAAGCAATGGCATTTTTGGCGTAGTGGTCAGTCGAAACGTCGGTGAAGATGTTGACGTACTCCTTTCCCTCCATACCCGCCATGCGGCAGAGGATTGCGGCAAACATAGCGCGGTTGACAGGCGTCTCCGGGCCAAAATTGTTGTTGCCCACGCCGTTGATGAGCCCCATGGATACAGCTTGGCTGATGGCTTCCGCCGCATAGTGGCTGTCGGGTACATCGGTGAACTTCTTTTCCGCCGCAGGCACCTTCGCCGGCAGAATCATGCTTACCATTACATCGCCGCTGGGTGAGGTAACGGTGATGGACACGTCGCCGCCGCTGGTTTTCTTGCTCACAATGCTGTTCCCTTCAAGGGTCGTTTTCTCAACGACGACAGGTTTTTCCTCCGGTGTTGCCGAGGCACCCGGCGCGCCGGGGGTGCCAGGTGTACCGGGGGTGCTGGGCGTACCCGGCTTGCTGGGGGTGCCAGGACCACCGGGGGGCCCGGGATAGACGGGCGTATCCGGGTTATTCGGATTGCCGGGCTGTGTCTCGGTCCACTTGGCATAGAGCGTCAGATCACCCGTCACAGCGCTGTCAAAGCTCCACGCCTTTGTGCAACCCGGATCTGTAAACCAGCCGCCGAAGGTATATCCCGTGCGGACGGGATCCGCAGGTGCAGACACCTTTCCGCCCTCTGTGACTGTCTGGCTCGTCACAGCGCTGCCGCCCTGACTGTCAAATGTTACGGTATATGATACAGGCTCTGTACCCTCCACCCACTTCGCATAATAGACGTGATTGATATGAACGATAGCACGGCCATCCTCGCTGATCTTACAGGGCTTGGTAAGAGCAGCATCGCGGTACCAGCCCTTGAATGTATAGCCGGCTCTTACCGGTTCGGTCAAGCCATAGGCGCGGTTCTCCAGACTGCCTTCTTTTTCGCCATAAGCGCCTCCGTTCAGCACGATAAGCGCAGATACGTTGGTCTTACCGTTCAAGGCGTTAGCCGTGGCCGTATCTATGGCTGATACCAGCGAAGTGGAGAACGCGTGATCATTTACCTCAGCCGGATTGCCCAGCACTTCATAATAGGTATTGGGTGTAGCGATCATTCGGCCAATTTTGTTTACACCGGCGGGAATCACCAGATGCTTGACGCCCGTTGAGTGGAAGGCGTAAGTTCCGATTTCGGTCAAACTCTCCGGCAGCGTGACCTCAGAAAGACGCCTGCAGAAGTTGAAGGCGTAAGCGCCTACGTTGGTTATGCCTTCCCCCACGATTACCTTGATGATGTTTTGCTTGATATTTTCCCAGGGGCCGGCGGCATCCCGGAAAGATGCCGTCATACGGCCATTACCGTCAATATGAAGTATGTAGCCGCTGTCAGCGTCTCCCTCATACCAAGCGGTAACATTGCCGCTTTCGTCAGTCTCAGAGATGTCCCATGGGGCTGCGTTGCGCTCCGACTCCGCCGCCAGAGCCGGAAGATTGAGCAAACTAAACACCGTGCATATCATCAATACAATGGGAAGCAGGCTTTGGATAGCTTTTTTCATGTAGTCACTCCTATCTGGTCTTTAATGTCTCAGAATTTGTGAATCTGACGGTTTGTACGCACATAGATACCATCAACTGATTTGCCCCAAAGTGTTATCCCGCGCTGTCCCGATGGTGTAGGATAACAGACGCAATGATTCTTTTTATATCAAAATAGCGCCCTCCTTTGCGTTGCTTTTGTATAAATTATACATTTATAATTTTAGAAGTGATAGGGTAAAAAGCCTTGAAAACGGGTAATTTTGGGGCAGGGCCTGCTCCGCGCCCCCTCAAAACAGGGCTGGGTCCCAAAATCAGCGGAAAACAAAGAAATAATTTCTGCGTGTCAAAAAAATGGCTGCGCCACTTTTTTGAGAAAGGGGACCGGGCCGAGTTCGGACCGCAAAGTACTTTTTCGGCGTACATGCCGCCGAAAAAGTACTTAAAATTTATTTTCGCCTTTGGCGAAAACTCCTGCGGAGGGCTTTTTTGACAGTCTGATAATTTGTCTGGAATCACAGTATTCCTCGCTGGTATTGTCCAGCTCCTTTGTGTTGTTTTAGCTGATGTCCTTTGCCAACGCAGTCTTTTCCGCCGCATTCGTTCCCTCACCGCCTGAACTGCCGCTCATACCCCGCTGTTTCCTCACGGGCTTTCCTGTGAGGGCGTGGTTGCCATAGGCTCTTCCCTGCAGCTCCTTCGCCGGGGCTGTGTCAGTCTTTTTTTGCACTATTTGTACCGACTTTCACAATCACCTAATAAGAATGAAGACGCAGCACGGAATGCCCATACTGCGCCTTTTGGTTTGCTTTATCATTTCACCGGAGCGGCATTTGCCGCCATATACTAATCTCAACCTAAAAGCTTTAATTTTATGCACGCAATCAAAACAGCAAAACCCTATCCCGCCAATAGATTTCGCATTTTTACTGTTGTAAAAAATAAATCTTTTGAGCAGATTTTAGTATCAGCTCTCGTCCGCTACTGCCAAATCCCCGGCTAATTGTGATGATTCTGTTCATATTCGATATTCCTCCCTCGGAAGTTCTTTTGTGTATTTGAAAATCATAGTTATCACATAAATTGCGATAAACAGTTCTGTAATCGGCATGGCGAACCAAATGGTATCCGGATCCGCCACAATTGGAAGCAACTTGATCAATGCTCCGCTGATGACACATCCTCTGAATACAGATACTAAAAAAGCGGTCCGAGGTTTTAACAGGACTTGGAAATAGTAGGTAGAAAATATATTCAAGGGTAGCAAAATAAATGAAAGACTATAACTGCGGATAATCGTAGGGGCCATCTTTAGTATTGTCTCGTTGGGCTTCATAAATAGATAGATATACAAATTGGGGAAAGCTACACTGAGGATCGTCCAAAATGCACTGAATATGGCAATAGAATAAAGCGCATAGCGCAGAGATTCCTTGATGCGCCCCCATTTCCCTGCACCAAAATTGATGGAAATGACAGGCTGTGCCGCTTGCCCCACACTATAGGCGCAGCATTGAACAAATGTACTTACGGTAACAATTGTGCCATAAATTGCCAGGGAATTGCTCCCCAGGTATCGCATGATCTGTCGGTTAAACAGTACCGTCAAGATGCCCATGGCAACATCAATGAAGAATGCCGAAAAACCAGAAATAGTTATTTCTTTCAACTCATCTACAATTTTGGTTGGCTTGAGTAGAAATAGTGAGTTTTTCTTTGACCAGAAATGAGAGAACATAACCATAGAAGAGATCACAGCACCGATTGCTGTTGCAAGACCTGCACCCCCGATTCCCATATTAAAAGTGAACACAAAGACATAATCGCCAAAAGCGTTGAATAGGCCGCCAGCTAGGACGCCTACTGTTGCCAGACCAGGATGATTATCGTTCCGCAGAAATGCTGCCAACATCTGGTTGAACAGGAAAAATGGTACGACTACCTTAATAGGTGTCAAATAAGATCGTGCCAGTACTAGTAAACTGCTGTCTGCACCGAAAAACACCAAAATCGGTTCTTCAAATAGCAGCAATGCAATCCATGACAGAGTTGACAATATTATCGAACCAACGACTGCTGTCGTAAAATACTCATTTGCTCGTTTGGAGTCTCCTCCGCCCTTACCTCGAGCTATACCAAAGAGTACAGAGCCACCGATTCCCATCAGCAGTCCAAAACTGTAAATGATATTCCAAATCGGTGCAACAACAGCCAATGTCGCTGTTCCATCTGGACCGTGATATTGACCAACTATTGCCATATCAGCAACGGAATACACAGAGGTAATTAATGCACTACCAAATGCGGCAGATAAATACTTGAAATAAATCGGTTTGATGTTGCCGTTCAACAAATCCATACGGTTCCTCCTGCGCAAAAATGAAAGACCGGATAAGAAACGAACATGAACGGTTTTCTTATCTGGCACCCTCATACGCAAGAGCAACCCTCCGACAACCGTATGTTCGCTATCTTATCCGGTCTTGTACCTACGATTACAAGTCCTCCGATAACAGATTAAAAAAATAACAGAAAAACCCCGATTTGTCAAGACTGACTTTTATCGGGGCCACGCCCGTCTCATAAACCAACAACTTGCACAAGATGTTGCCTCCCAAGCATTGGCATCGCATTAAAAATAAGAGCATTTTCAGAGGATAACAGCTTATTCAGGGCCTCTTCTGACCCATCTCTCTCCTGAACTTTGTGCAAAATTACATTTATGAGACGGGCGTGTTATCGGGGCACGGAAATCAATTTTTAGTATAAATATCGACTATATCAAAGTCATCAAAAAGCTAGGTTCTGAAACAGAGCTTTTTCTAAAGGAGGCACCAGAAAGGGTACTCAAAGTTTCCCTTCACCTGATGAACAACGAATTTTGGATTTTAGTTTGCAAAATTGATTTCTGTGTCATCGGAGCCAGAGAAACCAATTTTCAAACAAAAGGGCATCGGAGGGTGGAGGCTTTGAAGGTGTTTCTATTTCCCGATTCGACAAAAAAGCGCAGGGATGGTCAAAGACTTCCCTACGCTTTTTCATGTTAACTTAAGCGGCCCTTTTGATTCTCAAATTCTGCGCCCTCACCTGCAACTCCTGTGCCAAGAACTTCAACGTACTGAACTCATCATCCAGCCCGTCCAGCTCCCGTCGGAGGACCTGCTCATAGTGCTTCTTTTTTTCCTCCAATCCCTGAATCTTCAGCACCCAGCGATCCATAACCGCCGGGCTCTGGCTGCCAGACTTGATAAGGTAGTCCACACGCTCCTGGTAGGTGGCGATCTCCTTCTTCACCGCCGCGTAGAACTCCTCGGTCATTTTGCCCCGCTGCTTCTCATCGTCAATGATGTAGAAGCTGTTTACCATCATCGGCGCGCCGTTCTTGTTGAGTTTGCCCAAGAGAGTGATAAAGTCCTCAAAGGCATCCACCCCATCCATGTATGTCCGTGGCACAAAGTACATATGCCCGGTGATGCTCAGCTTGGTGGCCTCCAGGCCCCGCAGATAGCTGGAGCAGATCGTCTCCACGTGCTTGCGGTTGGCGCAGATCTGATACAGCTCGAACAACTCCTCCGCCCTGCGGCAGCAGGAGCGCACGTCGATGTCGGCATCCGGAACAAGATTCTCACAGCGAAAAGCATTGTCCGCCTTGTCGTAGCTGATGTTCGCCAGTTTCTCATACTGGTTGGTCTGCCGGTTCAGCGTCTCCTTCACCAGTTCTCTGGAGAGGATGCCGCTCTCACGTTTGTTGTCCCGGCAGTAGGCCAGATAGATATTGGACTCGCCCTGGCTGGTCACCGCGACCCGCTCCCGGATGTCGCCGGTGGCGGAGCGGAAGGCATCGGCCACGGAGAGCCGCTTGCTGCCGGAATAAGGGATGCCCAGGTCATCGCACAGCTTGGACAGGGCCTCTTTCTCTACCAGAAGGTTCGCTAGGGAGAAGTACAAAAACTTTCCCAACATGTGGGCCTTATCCCCCTGTGCTGTGCCAATAAAGTCATGCATGTCAAGTACATTTCCCATATCAAATACCTCTATTTCCTTTCTATGCTCCGGCCGCGCAGCTGAGCAGATAATCGTCTACTCCCTTGTAGGCCGGGTTCCAAGTGTATTTTGTGTACCGAAGCCGCCGGATGCTCTGTATCTCCCGACGGATCGCAAGAACCGCCTTCCGCACATTCGGATTGGTCATCTGGTCCATATCCATAGCCTCCACCACCTCGGTGACGCCAAGGTCACGGATGGTATCCTTCAGGCCGTGAATAGCATTGACGCCGCCGATGCACACGAACAGCGCGTCCTTTGCCAGAAAGCTTGCCACATCACCCTTCAGCGGGCCCTCCGTCAGGTAGGCCCGTTTCTTCGTGGTGTCGCCTGTTACATGGACATAGGAATAGCTGCGCGTGCCGTCCGGCATATCCCGGGTGGAGAGCCAGCGGTATTTCCGGTTCGGCTGCGTCTCATCATCCAATCGGATCTTGATGCCCTGGATCAGTCCGTCCTTATTCCGAACGGGAATGAGAAAGCCGTTTGGGCCGCTCACCGCCCACTCGCCGTAATACGTCCGGAATCCCGGCAGGCCCAGCAGGTCATGGCCCTGGGAGCGGAGAAGACCGGCCAATAGCCGCCTCCCACGCTCCGTCTCCGGCATACTGCGGTACTGATTTTGCCGGATACGCTCTTCTGACAGTCCCCGGCTCAGCAGATTCTCACCATGCCTGTCCAGGAGCGTCAGATGTTCCAGCATCGCCGTATATGCGGCGTGGCGCACCTCCAGAGGAAGCGGCTGCCGCTCTGTGTTTTGGGGAGTTGGCTGCCGGGGGACGGGATAGACCCTGTTCTCCCGCATCAGCTCCCGATGCGCTTCTTTGTTGCTGACGCCTTTGAGCCTTGCGTACAGCGAAACGCTGTTGCCGTGGGCCCCGCAGAGATTGCACCGGTACTGGTCTGTGTCGGTATTGAGACTCAGATGATATTTCCCCGGGCCGTGGTCGCCGCAGAAGGGACAGCTGGCCTCGACCTCCGGACGCCGGAGCGTCCGGGAGTCGATGACCAGCCCGCACCGCCTGGCCGTGTCCACGATGGGGATCTTATCATAGACCAAGCGGGCTCACCCCTCCTTTACGCCGCTTTGGATACGGTGATCGGAATGGGCCGCACAGGCACAACGGACAGGGCCGCCTTGCTGACGCATTTCGCCAGAAATAGCTGTCCCGTGGGCCGCACATTCTCCAGATCGTCAATGGATTCCATGTTATCCACAAATACCGGATAATTGCGGCCCGTGAGCCGTTTCACCAGCTCGGATACCTCCATCCCGGCCCGAACCTTCTCCGACAGGGAGAGACGGTCGTACCGGCGGCCGTTGTAGGTGAACTTGAAGGCGTCCTTCCACTCCCCGGTGGATTTCACCACATCAAAGAGCGAGATCTCCACCCGGTTCATCCGCAGGGCGGAGAAGGTCATCTCCGCCCGCTTGCTGGCGTAGACCGTCACATCGGAGATAAGCTTCTTCTGCTCAGCGATCTCCGCTTTCAGGCCGGCGATCTGCCGGTCAAAACCGGCGGTGTCCGGATCGTCAACCGACTGGAGCGCGGCCATATCGGCCTCGCACTGACGGCACTCCTCCTGGCACACCTGGAGCCGGTCATACTCCTCCTGCGTGAGTTTCCCGTACTCCAGATCCGCCGTAAGCTGCTGGATCTTCATACGCAGGCTCTCTGCCTGGGCGGCGGCGTCATCGGCAAGCTGCTGAATTTTGCTCTCCAGCTGCCGTGTCTCGGCCTCCCACTTCTCCAGATCATCGGCCTGGAACCGCTCAAAGGTCTCCCTGGCCTTTTGGTCGAGCTGCTGGAGTTCGGCGATCTGCGCCTGCTGCTCCTGACCCTGGATACGGACCGCATTGGCAGAGTTGCGAAGTTCCTCCTGGATCCTGGGAAGCTCCTCCTCTGTGACGCTCCGGCGGCATATGGGACAGGGCGCGCCGGGTACCAGCGCCTGATAGGCCGCCGCATCCCGGTTGTACTGTACCGACAGGGACTGCACCCTGGCCTTGGCATCTGCCAACGGCTGGGCATACTTTGACTGATACTGCTCCGCTTTCCGCGCGGCGATCTTCTCCCGCAGGGCGGTCAGCTGCTCCCGCAGCTCTGTATCGTCCGTCTGTCCGTCCCGCTGGGCCTCGCTGTAACGGGCGTTGTGATCCAACAGCTTCTCATTCAAGGCGTCAACGTCCACGCCGGAAAACTGTTTTTTCTTCAAGCCGGCAAGTTCCTGCTGCAATGCCTTATACTGCTGTGATAGAGAACCGTTTCTCTCCGCATTGCACTTTTTCTGGGCCGCCGCCTGATCTCGCTGGCCGGTTGTGTAGGTGATTTGCTCTTCCAGGGAGCGGATCTGCTCACGGCGGGCCTTCAGATAAGCTTCCGGGGAGAGGATCTCCTCCTTCTCCAGATGGCGGCGCACAGGCTCCGATAGCTGGGCCAGTACCTCAGCCTGGGACACCCGTGGCAGATACATCTCCAGCAGGGACTTCCCTGTATCACCCAGCTCCTCGATGAAGTAGAGCGGATTGAAGATGGAGAGAAACACATCCTTCTCACCGAACAGATCGGACAAATCCATTTGGCGGATCTCATAACCATCGTAGTGAATGGTCATGCGGTTCTTCTGCCGGGTACGGGTCAGCTCGTGGGGCGTGCTGTTCTCATCCACAAAGCGCATCTGGACATATACATCCGGATTGGCCTCATTGTGCAGCCTGTCCAGCCCCCGCTCCCCGAAGAAAGGGAGGCCGGTGACGGCAAAGGCGATGGCGTCCGCGATGCTGGTCTTGCCCCGGCCATTGCCGCCTGTGATGGCGGTGGGATTTCCAAAAACCAACTCTGTGGGTTTCTCATAGGACTTGAAGCCGGAAATGGTCATGCCGGTGATCTGAAATTTCTCGATCTTGTTCACGATCTCGCTCCTTTCTTACGCAGCCTGCTGAACGCCAACCACCTGATACGCTTCCAGTATATAGAACACCACCGTATCCTGCTGTCGATGGGTCAGCTTGACCCCGGTGAGCCGCGCGCCGGAAACCAACTCCGGATGTTCGCCGCGTGCATAAGCGTTGACGGTCTTCTTATCCGGATACTCCAGCGAAACCACCGTGTTGCTGCCGGTCATACCGGGCTGCAGCATAGCGGCCCGTACAATGCAGTCATAGGCCGGTGCCGGTTTCTGCCGCATCTGCGGGTTCGGTTTTTCCTGTCCGGCAGCAGGGGCCGGAGAACCTTTCCCGCCGGTGTTGTCCTCGGTCTGACGTGGCGTCAGCTCGGATTGTGTGCCGATGGGCACATCGGGCTGAAGCTTCAGTTTGCTCAGCATATCAAGATACGCCTGATCCAGCGTGGGACGCTCACTCTCGTGAATGGCCCAGCTGCTCCCTCGTTTCTCCAGCTTGTGAACAAAGACTACATCCATATTGTAGAGTACACGGCCAATGCCCCATTGGACGGCGGCCCGCTTCATGCTGTCGCTGAGCCCGCCTTTCACCGGCTCAATGTCGGAGTCCTCCGCGCCGTCCCACTTGGTAATAAACTGTCCGCGCTCCTCAAAATAGATGGAGATGCCACAGATCTGCGCCTCCTTTTTGTTCACGCTATGCCAGGGCTTGAAGTCGTTGTACCAGTTTTCCGGCCCAACCACGTCGTCCAGACGATTCTGAATCGCCCGGTTGGTCACGAAGGGGACCGCGATCCCCCATTTGCCATCTTTGTCAGCCCGCTGGAGCCGCCACTCCAGATCCTCCGGGGCAAAGGGTTTTGCCAGCTCCGCCCGGATCGTTTTCGCGTCCTTCTGTGCCATGGCTACCTCCTGTTCAAAAAGTCCTTCAGCGTCTGTCCGCTCTCTACCAGTACATCCGTGTAATAGTGGGAGGGCGTTTTGCGCTTCATCTGTTCCAGCAGATCCCGGTACTCGGCGTTCAAACGGTTGTTGTCCCTGGAGTAGTGGTCGTTATTATTCGGCATCCGCAGAATATAGCTTGCCAGCGTGTGCAGCTTGGACGGGTCCTTGTAGAGCGGCAGGGCGTTGTTGCCCAGGCAGATACGGCCATCGCGGCTCACGTTGGAAAATGGATAATGGTAGAGAATGGTATCCTCTTTCAGCCGCCCGTCCTTCACCACACAGACGCTGCATCCGGCAACCTTGTGGTCCTTCGGCAGATACTTGAAGCCGAATACCAGGCGCGGAATGGGAAAACGCCGGTACTCCGTATCAAAATACCGGAAATCGGCGTACAGCTCCGGGTAGCGGACGAAATAGTAGGTGAATTTCTTCTCCATTACCGCCATGATGCAGTCCTCCGGCAGCAGCCCGGTGCTGTGACGCTCATCGTCCACCCGGCTGGTCAGAAAACACTCCGACAGGGACTGGGGCGAGATGTTTTTCCGGGAGATCACGCCGTTCTTTTTCCTCTGTTCCACCAGCACTTGGGCGGTGGCTGTGTTGATGTGGATGCTCATGTTATATTGTTCAAACACTATGCAGCCTCCTCTTCCGGTACATTTTGCTCCTTCAGTTCGCTCAGGGCACTCTCCAGCTCAAGGTTCAATTCCTGAAAACCATCACGGATCTCCATAAGTCCCCCCGGCAGATCATCTAGACCGCAAAACTCTGCTCCATAGAAAAACAACAGTCTCCGGCGGCCCCGGTCATTTGCGGACAGTTTCCAATTAAAGCGATAACAATAATTAGGGCCTGCTTCGTAACCTCAAACCGCTTGAAAGACAAGCAATATGGGTTGAAATATGGTAGAATAGGTGCAAGG
>ERZ808054.528-NODE-528-length-34266-cov-4.647284_pt1 | contig 34266 bp, 25 predicted proteins | sample MGYA00380201_ERZ808054 | MGnify/ENA primary metagenome ERZ808054 (study PRJEB31490, sample SAMN06133419) | mouse gut metagenome | isolation source: Z5_2 | host: mice | place: China: Chengdu | collected 2015-05 ...
TGAGGTCTACAAGCTGGGCCAGGTGCTCCTGCGTCCAGCCTTTGGCTTTTCGTCTGCGCTTGATTTCTTGGCCCAGGGCATGACAGTCCAGGCGTTTTTCATATTGGTACATTCTCACATCACTCCTATATTATTTTACATTTTGTGGTAGAATATGAGAGCGAAGTATAATTTTATTTTTAAGTAGTATTTCATTTCACTTGACAAGATGGCAGAATGGCTCGCGCAGAGGTATAGTAAGCAGAAAATTTGAAAACTACACACTAATCACAAAATTCTATGATATGCTTTTTTCGGAGGTGGCATTATGCAAAGAATTTTAGTTGTCGAGGATGATTTGGATATTCAAGAATTATTGAAGAACTTTCTGCAGGAGGTAGGCTATGACATTGTTTTAGCGAATGACGGAGTGGAGGCCCTTTCCGTATTTTCAACCGCACCGTTTGATTTGGTACTGCTTGATGTGATGCTCCCTAAAATTGATGGTTTTGCTGTCTGTGAACTAATACGCAAACAATCTAAGGTTCCCATCATCATGCTTACCGCATTGAGTGGCGAAGAAGAACAGATACGGGGGCTGGATTTGCAGGTTGACGATTACATTACAAAGCCTTTTTCCATGCCGATTTTAATTCGCAAGATTGCCGCCGTTCTGCGGCGAAGCGGCGGGCGGGGGGAGGATGAAAATAAAACGATTGCTTACCAAAACCTTGTTTTGGATTGTGACAGTTACACGGCCACGGTGGACGGAACCGCTTATGAACTGACCCAGCGGGAATTTGAGGTGCTGAAAGAACTGCTGACCCATCAAGGGCGCATTTTGACACGGCAAAATCTTTTGGATAAGCTGTGGCGGTATGACTTTTATGGGGACGAGCGCGTGGTTGATACGCACATCAAGAATTTGCGGAAGAAGTTGGGAATTGAATTTATCCAGACAATCCGAGGGGTGGGATATAAAATTGACAAAGAAAATTAAAAGTAGTTTATTTGCAAAAGTATTTCTAATTACTTCGGTTATGTTGCTGTGTATATCGCTGCTGGTGTTCGGAATGTTGGCGTGGCTAATGCCGCAGACCTATTCCAACAGGCTGAACACAATTCTGGATAAACGGGCGCAGGACTTTATTTCTGAACTGGAACAAGTGCCTTTTTCAGATAGCGGCGGTTTGTTCGACCAATTTGTAGCGGATACGGAAATCAACTCAGTTGAGTTATACAGCAGTGGCGGCGATTGGGTTGCATTACCCGCAAAAGAATTTGACAATGAATGGAAGGAGAATATCGCACAAACGGCAGTCGCTGGCCCTGGTGAAACCTCTCCCGTTTTATCAAACCAATACTATTTTTCTTTTTCTGATTGCAGTGACCGCTATACTCTCGTTGTCTATGGTGAAGCAGAACAAATTTCGGAACTACAACAATCCTTTATCCGTGTTTCTCCGATTATCTTGCTATTAGTATTGGCGATTGCCCTTGTCATATCTTGGCTGTACTCTCGTATGATTACAAAGCCCGTACTGGAAATCAGCCGCATATCCGAAAAAATGTCTGACTTGCGGTTAGATTGGACGGTTGATGAACAACGGACTGATGAATTGGGAACGCTGGGGAAAAGCCTGAACAGGCTATCCTGCAATCTTTCAACCGCCCTGTCTGATTTGCAAAACGCAAACAGAAAACTTGAAGCTGATATTGAACATGAAAAGGAACTGGAACAGGCCCGTACAAATTTCTTTTCGGCGGTCTCACATGAGCTGAAAACACCTGTCACCATTATAAAGGGCCAGTTAGAGGGGATGCTGCTCGGCATCGGGGCCTACAAAGACCGTGAGAAATATTTGACACGAGCGCTGGAAATTGCGAATACCCTTGAAACAATGGTGCAGGAGATATTGACAATCTCTCGGCTGGAAACTGCGGGGGCAGATTTCAAAAAAGACTGTTTGGATTGTGTTCAGATTATCAAATCCTATTTAAGTGAAACCGAAGATTTGATTGCGGGAAAGGACTTACAAATAGATCTCGATGCTCCACCATCCGCTCTTATAGCTGGAAACAAACTGCTGATGGAGAAAGTGTTTTCAAATCTGATAGGGAACGCAATCAAGTATTCCCCACAGGAAGCTTCTATTTATATATCTGTCCACACAGAACATAGACAGATAGAATTTTCTGTTGAAAACACAGGCGCACATATCCCGGAGAATAGTATTCCAAAATTATTTGATGCGTTTTATCGTGTGGAGCAATCCAGGAGCCGTAAAACCGGCGGGAGCGGGTTAGGGCTGTATATCGTGCAGGAGATACTGCACCAGCATGAAAGTGAGTGTACGGTCTGCAATACACAGGCTGGTGTAAAGTTTTCTTTTACAATCTGATAAATACAGGAAAGCGGCGGGCGATCGCCCCGCCGCTTTTCAACTACACATAAATCACAAACGAATCCCAAATGTATCACAAAAAAGGGTGGTATTCTGTAGGTACACACAAAGAAAGGATGGTGCTTATTCCTATGAACACAAAGAAACTACTCGCATTAGCCCTCGGAGGGGTACTGCTTGCGGGATGCCTGGCTGGGTGCAGCAGCGCAGCAGCAGCCCAAGGAGGAACCTCTCAACCCGGAACGGCTTCCCCACCGATGACGGAGAAATCCGAGCAGACTATCGTTGCGTTTGCTGAAGACAACGGTTCCTCCGCCGAAATTTCCTATGAAGAACTGTTCAAACCTTATGCGCAGTTTGGCCTGACATACGATGCCAGCAAAAACGAACTGACATACAATGGGAAAGCGGTACGGTGGTTTGAGGACTACTATACCGTGGAGAACGGGATGCAGGCCGGAAACGACTTTTTCAACGAGAATGGCGTGGTTGATGTATATGCTGTCCGTGACCTTACCAGCATTGTCCGCACCGAAGATGGTTCTTTCGACCCCAGCGGAAAGCTGACTGGTGTAAAGGAGTTTTCGGCGGAAGAATTTGCCGCCCGTGACATCGAGGCAATCAAAAATCCGTCTCCCGCCGTTGCCTTAACTGGTGATCCACCCTCCGCAAAGGAGCTTGAAGATATGGCAAAGGAATACGAGGCGTTTGGCGTTACCTATGACATCAAAAATGACCGGTGGTACTTCAACGGTGAAAAGGTTCGGTTTTTCCGGGATGTGCTGACTTCCAATGGCGAGGGGTTGACCAGTGGAAAATTCAAGGGTTCAATGCGCGTCTTGGGGAGCGCAGACGGAACCGTTGACATTTATACAGTCCGTGACTTTGCCCATCCTGATGCCTCCGGGAATGGAACGCTGATTGGCATTGAGAAATATAGTCAAGCGGAATTTGACGAGCATACGCAACAGAATACCCAGTCCAGCTCTGGCTTTTGTACCGTAGAGTAAAGGCTGCCGCACGACGGCAAAAGAAAATTTTAATTTCGGTTCCATCTAACTCGTCAAAAAAAGCATAGCACTCCCACCGGGTTACTCCGGCCATCAATGCGAAATTTGTAAGTGCATAAAGAACTGCGTCATTTCTGTCGTTTCTTGTCGACTCCACTTTGGGACAAACAGTCCCAAGGTGCGGGACGGTTCCTCCGGGTGTCGCTCCCCGCCGCCCTCCATATCGTTTCCCGACAACCCAACCACAAAAAACGATATGGAGGTACATATGACTGTTTTGCAAAAGCCGCGGAGATTATACATGATGTGTTCTCTATAGGCTTCTAAAAGGCATAGAGGATTCCCCGGGATATATATATCGTTTACTCATAGCACTTACAATTCCAAAATAGCAAATATAGAAAACTACAATACATGCCCCAAACTCACCAGTTAATGTAAGCAGAATATTATTCAAAGAAGCTGGCAAAATTAAGTTCATTTTTCCATTCAGTAATGGTATGCAGAATAAAATAATCAACAAAGGCATGATCATTGGAGAGGTCAATTTAATTGCTATCTGCTGATTCACAAGTTTTGCTATCTGCTGATTGCTTTTTCCCATACAGCCCATTATCTGATAGCTTTTTGAATTTTGCCTGAGCTCTATAATCTGCCGCAAAGATAATATTGAAAAATAAATAACCAAAAACACAATACAGATACTTATTTGTAAAGTTCCCATCCACTGGCGCATAGCCGTGTCAAAAAGCTGAAATTCCGGCTGCAGCATCAATATTCCAGTCACAAAAGAACATCCGGAAAACAAAAAGCATATGCAGAAAATAGCATTAACCATAGCAGCTGTTTTGAAATTTGATGTTACATTTGCCATAATATATAGCCTGTCTTTTTGATATATCCCAACGGATTTCATTCGCCTGTACGCATATAAATAACCAAACACCCATTTGTAAAAGGCAAAGACAGATATTAACAAAGGTATTGCTGCAAAAGATACGGGATAAACAATATAAACTTCCGGCAAAAAAACAATGCCGCAAACGCAGCCAATTAAGCACACAAAACACAAAAAGAATATAATGCCCCATCTTTTATAGTTTCCTATGTTTTTTGCGCCTTGATTGCGGTTTCTTTCAAACATCAGCTCCCTTATTTGTAACTTGTCAAAGCGTTGTTTCAGCCGAAAAGAACACACTGTTTCAATAAGGCAAAAAAACAGAAACGTATAGAACATACTTTTACCATAAAGGAATCCGCAATGTTTCATTTCATGCAGCGGCTCACGGAAATACCAAAATCCATATATAGAAAAACCCATTGTTGTTCCTGCTATATAGCAGCAAAAACCAATCAACAGGACTTCGCATAAAAACAGCCGGGTTAATCTCTTTTTTTCCATACCTAATAACAAATAGCTTGCAAATTCTTTTGCCCGCTGCTTTAGCATGAAAGTGTCTATATATTCAACTAAAACTATTTGAATGGCTGCAATCAACAATGGCAGAGATATTACTTGAAAACCGGCTAATTCTCCTATAATGGTTATACAATTAGATACCTCTATAATTGCCAAAAGAACGGTCATGGTAGCAACATATAAAAGATAATCTATAAAAGACCGCCTGGCATTACGGATTGACAACTTCAAGTACATCATGGCCTTCTCCCTCTATCCATTCTATTTTCTTCAAAATATCCGCGAAAAAAGTCTGTTTGCTTTCCTGTTCCCGGTTTAAGGCTGTTTTAATTTCGCCGTCCTTCATAAACAAAATGCTGTCGCAATAGCTGGCTGCCATAACGTCATGCGTAACCATCAGTATTGTTGCGTTATACTCTCTGCAAAGCATAGCCAGTGTGTCCAAAAGCTGTCTGGCAGCATGGGAATCTAAGGCCCCGGTAGGCTCGTCCGCAAGTATAATATCCGGATTTACCACAATAGCACGGGCGCAGGCGCAGCGTTGCCGTTGTCCTCCCGATACCTCGTATGGAAATTTATCTAATATTGCCGATATATCCAGCTTTTCAGATAAACTTTGAATCATCGGACGAATGCTCTCTTTGGAAACCTCTTTAATTGTCAAAGCAAGCGCAATATTTTCATAGATCGTCAAAGTTTCAAGCAAATTGTATTCTTGGAAAACAAAGCCTAAATGTCTGCGGCGAAATTCTGCGGTATCTTCGTCCGGTATATCTACTATATTCTGCCCGCTTATTCGTATCGTCCCATTTGTTGGCTTGTCTATTGTGGCTATTAAATTAAGCAATGTTGTTTTCCCGGAACCGGAAGCCCCCATAATTCCAACAAAGCTGCCGTGCGGTATCCGAAAACTTACGTCATTTACAGCTAATACGGAATTATTTTTTATTTTGTGCTTTTCCATAATATTTTCATGTCCTGTCGGAACATCTTCATAGAGCTTGGAAACATTTTCTACTTCCAAAACATTTTGTGGTGCGGTATCACATTCTTTTGGTTCCCATTTATCGTGTCCTAACCAATTTGTAATCACATCCATAAGTATCTCATCTGCTTTTTCTTTCAACTTTTCTTCTGCAATGCACTCACCCGCAAATAGTTCATTTAAAGTAATGTCTAAAAGAGTACATAAAGGCATAAACAAAGACAAATCCGGCATAGACCGTCCTGTTTCCCATTTTGAAACAGCCTTATCGGTTATTTGCAGTTTTTCTGCTAACTGGCTTTGCGTCCAGCCTTTTGCTTTCCTGCGTTCGGAAATAAAAGCCCCAATCTTAATTTGATTCATTATTCAGCCCTCCTGTTTGCGGTAAATTATATAAATCCGGCATAAAAATGAACACCTACCAACGGTAGAGTTGGATAAAACAGGGCTTTTTCTTTACCGATAGTATAGTCCTGAACAGAATTTGACGAAATATAAGGAAATATATACATTCAGATTATATCATTCCGCTATCTCTAAATCTATCTTGTTTGTGATATTCAAAATAATTCTTTTGACTTTCCCCCACAGGGGATAGTTTATACTTTTTAGCAAGGAGATTGTAAATGTATCAAATAAGCCAGTTTTCAAAAATATCCGGTCTGACTGTTAAAGCACTACGTTACTATGATGAACAAGGTATGCTCAAACCGTCATATCGTGATAAAAATACTTTGTATCGGTATTATGATGAGAATGATTTAAAAAAAGCGCAGTTAATTAGGCTTCTTCGCTCTTTGGATTTTTCCATATTGGAAATTAAAGAAGTGCTTGAAATGGTGAATAATGAAGAAGATTTAACTTATATTCTGCAAGAGAAAATTGAAAATATTAAAGAAAATATACTAAGGGAAAAAGAGTTAATTAAAAAAATAAATAGTTATCTTTCTCCCGATGCAACAAAAACAGAAAATCAAACTTATGAAATAACCCTGGAAGAAATTCCACCAACTTTAGTAGCTTCTATACGATTTACAGGCAAGTACAGTGAAATAGGAGAATATATTCCATTTCTTTACAAATCAGTACAAGAAAAAGTGAACGGAGCTGTCATAAATTGCTACTATGATGAAGAATGTATGGAACAAGCAGATATGGAATTATGTTTACCTGCTAAAGAGCAGATTGTAGCAAATACAGTAAATTGCAAATATTTACCTGCTATAAAGGCTGTTTGCACTACACATTATGGAAGCCATGAAATGTTGCATTTTGCGTACAAGGCATTATTCAATTATGTAAATGAACATGGTATATCGGTGATAACACCTTTCAGAGAGATTTACGAGAAAAGCCCCGGAATGGTATTTAAGGGAAATCCCCAAAATTATGTTACAAAAATACTATTTCCTTATAAAATTCTATAAAGAAAGAGGAATATAAAATGCAAAATGTTGTAAAAGATTTTATTCCACAGGGCGGAAAGCACTGCATTACCAATTCATTGAAACAGATTTTTTCTTATTATGGTTATACATTATCGGAAGAAATGATGTTTGGTTTGGCATCCGGGCTGTCTTTTTTATATTTAAACCAATCTTCTTCTCCTATGGTAAATGGAAGAACAAAAGTTATTGATTTTGAGAAAAAATTAGCAGACCGACTTAATATATCCATTCAATGTAAGTCCGGTTCTGATTATAAAAAAATCAGCCGGCTATCAAAAGATATGATAGACCAGAATAAACCAATTTTAATATATGTGGATATGCCGTATTTATCATATTTGGGATTGAATAAAAACAGTCATTTTGGCGGTCATGCGGTTGTCCTTTTTGGATATGACAATGACTTAGAGCAGTTTTGGATAAGTGATAGGGATAATCACGATTATCCGATTAGAACACCTATTGGAGAGATGGCAGAGGATTACCATTCGGTTAGCTATCGGGAAATGGAACAGGCACGTAGCAGTACACATAGACCTTTTCCCGCCAAAAACAAATATCTGTTAATTGATTTTCAAGGATACAAGAAGGTTGATAGAAAGATTTTAATACAAGCAATAGCCGAAACCTGCGATACCATGCTTAATCCGCCGGCTAAATTGTTAGGTATAAACGGCATTTTGAAATTTTCAACAGAAATATTAAAGTGGGAAAAGTTTAGCCTTGATAAGTTGAAGTTATCTGGCACAACAAACTATTTTCAAATTAACAAAGACGGTGGCACGGGCGGCGGTATCTTTAGAAAAATGTATGGAGATTTTCTAATTGAAGCCTCTACTATATTGGACAATAAAAATATCGCTATGTTAGGAACGAATTTCTTGGAGGTTGCAACGCAATGGGATAAAATAGCAGAAGATTTATGGCAACTGTCACTTAGCGGAAATGTTTCTTTATTGCAGAAAATGTCTAAAGAAATTAAGGATGTCTATTGTCAAGAAAAGTACCTATATCAGTCTTTGCAAAAAAATTTATTATAAAAACGTAACATTTCAGACTGAACGGTTACATTTTTGCATACAAAACGGAATGCATCACTTGGCATTATTGCGGGATCTATGATGAAAATTTCTTGTGCAAAAGATTGGGATTGGGTATAATACCAAATATGGGATGGGATGCAATAGAGAAGCATCCGTGCATTCAGATACGGGTAAAAGAAAGCAGGATACGGAATCCCGGAGAGGACAGGAAGCAATACTATGAAAGAATACGAAACACACCACCTGATCAAAGGGGAAGATTTGAACCACCATGGCACCCTGTTTGCGGCGCGTGCGGCGGCGTGGCTGGTGGAAGCCGCGTTTGCGGCGGCGTCATGCGAATGCGGGACGGCGGAAGGCATCGTTTGCCGTAACCTGCATGACATGGAATTTACAAGACCGCTGGAAAAGGGAAGGGTGGCGGTTTTTAAGAGCCGGGTGGCGTATGCGGGGAAAACAAGCCTGACGGTATCCGTGGAAGCCGTGGATGCCATGACGGACAGGGAGGCGGTCACGGGATTTGTCACTTTTGTCACATTGGAAGAAGGAAGCGGCAGGAAACGGGAACACGGCATTGTATTGGATGAAGCAGGGGATGAACGGGAAGACCGGCTGCGTACCCGCGCGCTGGAGGCAAGGGGACGGAAAACATGAAATCAGAAAAAGGAAAAGCAAACCGCATGGATACTATATTACAGGAATATCGGGATATGTTAGCCGCCCAGCCGGCAAAAACAGAAAAAACGCTGTGGAAACTTGCCAAAAAGGGGGATTTACAGGCAGTGGAAGCCCTGCATGGCTGCTACGAGAAATACATAACGGAAGCGAAAACGGCGAAAGAAGCCGCCAAAATCTTTAAACAGGTATTTAAAGTATGCTTTGCCGGCGCAAAACATAACAGCCCGTATTGGCTGATTATGACAGGGGAAATGTACCGTTATGGGATTGGAACGGACAAAAACGGGCAAAAGGCTTTTGACTGCTATAAAAAGGCGGCTGCCCTCGGTTCCGTGGATGCCGTCGTCAAAGTAGGACGCGCATATATGAACGGAATCGGCGTCCCCGTGGATTATGAGGAATCGCTACGCCTTTTTGAAGCGGCGGCAGGGCAGGATAATCCGGAAGCCATGGTACTGCTCGCATATCAATATGAAAACGGAAAAGGCGCCGCCACCGATTACGGGAAAGCGTTGGAATGGCTGGACCGGGCGGAGCGGAGCTGTAACGGATGGTTGGAAAGGGAACTGACGGAAAAAGACAGGAGAGACTACCAATCGTTATTGGAAGATGTGGAAAAAAAGCGCAGGCATTGTGAAGCCGTATCCTGTGTGGGATTACTGGAGGATGAAAACATTGCGGAGGAGCAAAAACAGCAGGCGTTGTCACGGCTTTTAGAGCTTGCCGGGAAAGAAAACGATTCCCGGGCGCAGGTGCATCTTGGAATCTTATATGAAGAAGGAAAAGCAGTGGAGCAGGATGAGAAAAAGGCGCTGGATTATTATCTCATGGCAGCCGGAAACGGCTCCACCGGAGCGATGAATAATATCGGAAATTTTTACCTGCATGGAAAAGCGGTGGAGAAAGATTTAGGCAAAGCGTTTGCGTGGTATAAAAAGGCGGTGGAATTATCGGGAAATGCCGCAGCCGGATGTTCCCTTGGCATGTGTTTCCAATACGGTTACGGAACGGCGGTGAATTACGAAAAAGCGCGCTATTATTACGGGGAGTCCGCCAAGCAGGGGTTTGGGCTTGCACTGTACCGTTTGGGATGTTTATATGAACAGGGACTTGGCGTGACGAAGGATATCAGGATGGCAAAACAGTATTTCGGTGAGGCGCTGCACCGCGGATACCGGGATGCGGCACTGAAATTATAACGGAATAATACGAAATGGCAGGGGAACACGCTCTAAGCGGTATCCGGAAAGGAGTCAAATGTACGAATTAATTCAGGCGGGGGAACGCACGTATTATATCGACTGCCCGTCCAAAATCGGGATTTACCGGATGGAAGGGGACCGGGTCTGTCTGATTGACAGCGGTAACGATAAAGATGCGGGGAAAAAGGCGTGGAAGATTTTGGAAGCCAACGGTTGGAAGCTGGACCGTATCCTGAATACCCATTCCCACGCGGACCATGTGGGCGGGAACCGGTTTTTGCAGCAAAAGAGCGGATGCAAGGTTTATTGTGCGGGTTTGGACCGGGTATTTACGGAGCATACGCAGTTGGAGACAGTCATGCTGTACGGGGGATTTCCTTACAAAGAATTAAAAAACAAATTTTTGTGTGCCCAGCCAAGCGGAGCGGAGGAACTGACGGAAGATGTTCTGCCGGAGGGCATGAAAATGCTGCGGATTGACGGACATTCTTTTGCCATGACCGCGTTCGGCACGGAGGACGGCATATGGTTTGTGGCGGACGGGCTGACCGTGGACGCCATTATGAGGAAGTACCATGTGTCTTTTTTATATGACGTGGAAGCATTTCTGGAAAGCCTGGATAAGCTGGAAAAACTGGAGGGAAGGCTGTTTATTCCCTCCCATGGGGAAACGGCGGAAGATATCCGTCCTTTGGTAAGGCGCAACCGGGAGAAAGTATTTGAAATCGAAGCGCTGCTGCGGGACATCTGCGCATCACCTGCGGGAAACGGAGACATTCTGAAGGCGGTTTTTGACCGTTATGGTTTGGTCATGGACGGAAACCAGTATGTACTGGTGGGGAGCACCATACGTTCTTACCTTTCATGGATGAAGGGGAAAGGGGAACTGGAACAGGAATTTGCGGATAACCGCATGGTTTGGAAAAGCCGGAACGGGGATGCGGGGACGAAGGAACGGATTTGCGTGAATGAGGACCCGGAGGGTGTGTTAAAGGACATCGAATGCTTTGCCCTTGACATGGACGGTACGGTTTACCTTGGGGAACAGTGGATTGCGGGGGCAGTGGAATTTTTGGCCCGTATTGAAGATGCGGGGAAAAAATATGTATTTTTGACAAACAATTCCTCCAAAAGTCCTGCCGTGTACGTGGAAAAATTAAAACGCATGGGATTGGATGTGGGAGAAGATAAAATCATTACTTCCGGTCAGGCTGCTGTCTTTTACCTGAAAAAGCATTATGGGGGAAAGCGTGTGTTTCTGCTTGGGAACGATTTGCTGCGGGAAGAATTTGCACAGGAAGGAATTCTTCTTTCGGAGGATGCCCCGGACGTGGTGGTAACGGCATTTGACACGACGCTGGATTACCGGAAGATGTGCAGGGTGTGCGATTTTGTCCGTGCCGGGCTTCCCTATCTTGCCACCCATCCCGATTATAATTGTCCTACCGAGACGGGATTCATTCCGGATGCCGGTTCCATCCATGCGTTTATCCATGCTTCCACGGGACGCTGCCCGGACCGTATCATCGGGAAGCCCAACGGGGATATCGTGGATTACCTGCTGGAAAGAACCGGTGCGCAGCGGGAAAAGACCGTTATGGTTGGGGACAGGCTGTATACGGATATCGCGGCAGGCGTAAGAAACGGATTGAAAAGTGCGCTGGTGCTGAGCGGGGAGGCGACGCTGGAGGATTTGAAGGTTTCGGGGATACGGCCGGATTTGGTGTTTGAATCGGTGGCGGAGATGGGGAAACTTTTGTGACTTGCATGGGACGGATGATGGGAATTGCATTTGGCAGCTGCCGCCGATGGGAGCATTGGGAAGATGGGAAAGGAGACCGGTATGGGAATTTATCTGAATCCGGGCAATGGGAAGTTCCGGACTGCAAGAAATTCGCAGATCTATGTGGACAAGAGCGGATTAATCGCATATACCAATAAGGTGTTTGATACGGAACAGAAATATCTTTGCGTCAGCAGACCGCGCCGTTTCGGAAAATCCATGACGGCCAATATGCTCGCTGCTTATTACGGCAGGGGATGTGATTCACGGGAACTGTTTGCGGATCTTAAGATTGCCGGTGAGGGTTCCTTTTGCGCGTACCAGAACCGGTGCAATGTGGTTTTTTGGAATATCCAGAAATTTTTAAGCAAGACCCATAACGGTAAAAAAATGCTGGAATTGCTGGAACGGTCAGTACTCCGGGAGATTCGGAAAGAATATAAGGGCGTGGAATTTATGGATGAAGGGGATCTGTCAGGCGTATTGGAGGAGATTTATGCGGAAACGGGGATTCCGTTTGTTTTCATTATTGACGAATGGGATTGTCTGTTCCGGGAGAAGAAGGAGGATGCGGAGGGACAGAAACAGTATTTGGATTTTCTGCGCAATCTGTTAAAAGATACGGATTGCGTAAAGCTCGTTTATATGACGGGGATCCTTCCTGTTAAGAAGTATGGAACGCATTCGGCGTTAAATATGTTTGATGAGTTTACTATGACGGAACCGAGACAGTTGGCGGAGTATGTGGGATTTACAGAGAAAGAAGTAGGGGAATTATGTGAAGTGTACCACATGGATTTTAAGGAAACCAAACGATGGTATGACGGATACCGGTTAAAAGGGGCGTCCCATATTTACAGTCCCCGGTCAGTAGTAACCGCCATGCTGAGCGGACAGTTCGGCAGTTACTGGACGCAAACGGAAAGTTACGAAGCGTTGAAAATATATGTGGAAATGAATTTTGACGGATTGAAGGAAATGGCTGTGAAACTGTTGGCAGGAGGCAGGCAAAAAATAGATACGGGAACTTTTCACAATGATATGACGACATTTTCCTGTGCGGATGATGTGCTGACTTTATTGGTCCATTTGGGCTATTTGGGATTTGACGGGGAAAAAAAGGAGGTATTTATCCCGAATCATGAAATTTCCGGTGAATTTGTCAATGCGGTGAAGGGAGCAGGATGGTCAGGCGTATTCGATGCGGTGAAACGCTCCGAGGAACTGCTGCGGGCGACATGGGAACGGAAGGAAAAACAGGTGGCGGAGGGAATAGGGGCAGTCCATATGGAAACATCCATTCTCACTTACCATAATGAAAATGCATTGGCATATACCGTTTCCCTGGCTTATTACAGCGCGAGGGAATATTATACCGTGGTACGGGAAATGCCGGCAGGGGAAGGATTTGCGGATCTTGTGTTCCTGCCGTTGGAGCGTCATAAGGAAAAACCGGCGATGATTGTGGAACTGAAATGGGATCAATCGGCGGAAGGGGCAATTGCACAGATAAAGGAAAAGCAGTACGGAAAGGCATTGGAAGGGTATTGCGGGGAACTCCTTTTGGTGGGAATTAATTACGGCAGGAAAAGCAAGAAGCATGAATGCCGGATAGAAAGTTTTTCCATACATTAGAATGAATCTTTCAACACACTTTGGCACGAATGGGAAAGGGTGGAGAGATGGAAACAGGAAAAAGAGTCAAAGGGAAAGGATACTCATGGAACTGAGATTTTATTTCGGCGCTTCCGGTTCCGGCAAGAGTACGCAGCTCCACAGGGAAATCGTGGACCGTGCCATTGCCGATCCCGGGACGGATTTTCTGGTTATTGTGCCGGACCAGTTTACGATGCAGACACAGATGGATTTGGTGAAGGCGCACCCGAAAAAGGGGATTATGAATATCGACGTTTTGAGTTTCGGAAGGCTCTCCCACCGGATTTTGGAGGAAGTGGGAGGCGGTACGCGGACGGTACTGGACGATACGGGAAAAAGCCTGGTGCTGCGCAGGGTGGCGGAAAGCATCGGGGAGGAAATGCCCGTAATCGGCAGTAACCTTGGGAAAATCGGTTACATCCATGAAGTCAAGTCTGCCATTTCGGAATTCATGCAGTACGGTATCGGCGTAAAGGAACTGGAAGAATTGACGGAGTACGCCAAAAAGAGGGGGGCGCTTTACCACAAATTAAAGGATTTGGGCGTGCTGTACCGGCATTTTTTGCAGTTCATAAACGAAAAGTACATAACCACCGAAGAAACGCTGGACCTGCTCTGCCGCCTGCTGCCCAAATCAAAACTTATCCGCAACAGTGTGGCTGCTTTTGACGGGTTTACGGGCTTTACCCCCATCCAAAACCGCCTGATCCAAAGTATGATGGAGCTGTCCAAAGAGGTCATCGTGACGGCGGTGACGGACAGCGGGGAAACGAACCCTTACGTACCGGACGGGGAGCAGAAATTATTTTATTTAAGCAAGAAGACGGTGCGGGATTTGGAGCGGCTGGCAAAAGAGGCAGGGGTGCCCCGGGGGAAAGACGTGTTTGCCGGACGGCAGGACGTGCTGCCGCGTTTTGCCGGAAACGGGGAAATGCAGCATTTGGAAAGATACCTGTTCCGCTATCCGGCAAAGGCTTATGAAGGAGAAAACAAAAATGCCATCCATTTGGTGGAAGTGTCTTCGCCGGAGGAGGAAATCCGCCAGGTGTGCATCCGTATGCGGGAACTGGTACAGGAGGAGCATTACTGTTACCGGGATTTCGCCATAGTCACCGGCGATTTGCCGGCTTATGCGGGGCATGTGGAAGCGGAGACGGAAAAATTCGGGATTCCCGTGTTTGTGGACCAGACCAGGGGGATTCTGCTGAATCCGTTTACCGAATATATCCGCAGCGCGTTAAAAATCGTCATGGAGAATTTCTCCTACCGTTCGGTGTTCCATTACCTGCGCAGCGGACTGACCGGTTTTGAGAGGGAAGATACGGACGTTTTGGAAAATTACGTGCTGGCATACGGCATCAAAGGGAGGACGCGCTGGGAACGGATCTTTACCGCCAAACCGCCGGAAATGGAAGCGGGGGAGTTAGAGCGGCTGAATGCAGTGCGCGCCGCTTTTTTGGAAGAACTGGCGCCGCTTTTGGACCTTGCGGGGAGTAAGGGGGGGAAGGAAGGAAAGGAAGCCGGAACCGCAGGGGAGAAAATCCGCGCCCTCTATGCGTTCCTGATAAAGAATAAGGTGCAGGAGAAGCTGGCGGTTTACGAGCGGAGGTTCCAGGCGCAGGGCGGTATGGGCAAGGCGGCGGTACGCGCAAGGGAGTACGGGCAGATTTACCGTTTGGTGATGGATCTGCTGGACCAGATGGACAGCCTGCTGGCAGAAGAACGGATGGACATGAAGGAATTTGCGGATATCCTGGATGCCGGTTTCGGGGAGATTCAGGTAGGGACGATTCCGCAGAACGTGGACCGTGTCGTGGTGGGGGATATCGAAAGGACCCGCCTGAAAGAAATCAAGGTACTGTTTTTCGTGGGGATTAACGACGGGAATATTCCGAAAAATACGGGGAGCGGCGGACTGATTTCGGATATTGACCGGGAATTTCTGCAGGAGTCGCCCTATGAGCTTGCGCCCACGCCCCGCCAGCAGATGTATATCCAAAGGCTGTATCTGTACCTGAACATGACCAAACCTTCCTGCCGGCTATACCTGTCTTACAGTAAGGTGGACAATGAAGGGAAAAGTATCCGTCCCGCGTATCTGGTGGATACCGTGCGGAAACTGTTTCCGGCGCTGCAGACGCAGCGTCCCCAGATGCGGGATATGGCAGGACAGATTAAGACGAAACGTTCGGGCATGGATTACCTGGCGGATATGCTGCGGGATTATGCGGCAGGGGATATGATGCAGGAAGGACAGACACGTTTTTTTACCGTTTACCATACATACCGGAAGGACGGAGAATACGGGGAGAAAACGAAACGGCTGGTGGACGCTGCCTTTGCCCGTTACAGGGAACATCCCCTGGGCAGGGAGATTGCGGGGCTTTTGTACGGCAGGATGCTGGTGAGCAGCGTCAGCCGTCTGGAGCAATACGCATCCTGCGCCTACGCTCATTTTTTGCGGTACGGGCTTTCCCTGAAAGAGCGGGAGGAGTACGGTTTTGAATCCGTGGATATGGGAAACGTGTTCCATGGGGTATTGGAAATCTTCGCCGGGAAATTACAGGAGGGCGGATACAGTTGGTTTGATTTTGACGGGGAAACGGCGGAACGTCTGCTGCGCAGCGCGCTGGATGCCTATGCGGCGGCATACGGGGAAACGGTGCTGTACAGTACGGCAAGGAACGAGTATGCCATCGAACGGATGCACCGCATCTTAAAGCGTGCGGTGATGACGCTGCAGTACCAGCTGAAAAAGGGAAGTTTTGTTCCCCGCCGCTTTGAAGTGTCCTTTACGGAAGTGGATGATTTGGAAGCGGTGAACATCGCTCTTGGGAAGAAGGAGAAGATGAAGCTGCAGGGACGAATCGACCGGATTGACACCATGGAGGACGGGGAACATGTCTACGTGAAAGTCATTGATTATAAGTCCGGCAGCAGGAAGTTTGACCTGGCGGCAGTATATTACGGACTGCAGTTACAGTTGGTGGTTTACATGAACGCTGCCCTGGAACTGGAGAAAAAGAAAAACGGCGGGAAAGAAGCGGTTCCGGCGGCAATGCTGTATTACCAGGTGGCGGATCCGGTGGTGAAGACGGAAACGGAACTGACGCCGGAGGAACTAAACGGACAGCTTTTGCAGGAACTTAGAATGACCGGAGTGGTCAATAAAGACGACAGGATTGTCACATCGCTGGACGGGGAATTTACCGGCAAGTCCGACGTGATACCGGTGGAGCGGAAAAAGGACGGCGGCTACGGTGTCAGGTCCGGCATTTTGGATGCCGGGGATTTGCAGGAGGTGTCCGGTTACGTCAACCGGAAGATAAAGGAAATCGGAAGGGAGATTTTGGACGGCAGGATTGCGGTGGAACCATGCAGACAGGGGACGGATACTTCCTGTGATTACTGCTCCTTCCGTCCGGTCTGTGGGTTTGACGGCCGGATAGACGGGTACGGCTACCGGAAGCTGCAGGAGTTGACGGGGGAGGAGGCTTTGGAGCGGATGAAGGAAAGAAATTTTGAGGATGGCGGCGGGAGGAACGGATGATATGGGAATGGCATATACCCCGGAGCAGCAGAGGGTGATTGATTTGCACGGTAAAAATATTCTTGTTTCGGCGGCGGCGGGGTCAGGGAAAACGGCGGTGCTGACGGAGCGTATCGTGAAGATGGTCAGCAGCGGGGAGCGGCCGGTGGATATCGACCGGCTTTTGGTGGTGACATTTACCAATGCGGCGGCGGCGGAGATGCGGGAGCGGATTGGGGCTGCAGTGGCGGCAAGACTGGAAGCGGAACCGGACAACGAACATCTCCAGAAACAGGTTACGCTAATCCACAACGCCCAAATTACCACCATTGACAGCTTCTGCATGTTTGTCATACGCAACAACTTCAACGATATCGGTTTGGACCCCGGTTTCCGTGTGGCGGACGAGGGCGAGCTGCGCCTGTTGAAACAGGATGTGATGCAGGAACTGTTAGAGGAGCGGTTTGCCAGAAAGGAAGAAAGTTTCCTGCACTGTGTGGAATACTTCAGTACGGGAAACCAGGACCGGGCAATCGAAGGGCATATCCTGAAATTATACCAGTTTGCGGAGAGCAATCCATGGCCGGAAGAATGGTTAAGGGAGCGGAAGAAAGATTACGGCGCGGATTCCGTGGAAGAACTGGAACAGGAAGAATTTGTGGAATTCGGCATGGAGCAGGTGCGGCTGATGGCGCAGGACTGCCTGCGGAAAATATGGGAATGCATTGCACTGTGCGAGCAGCCGGACGGACCTTACATGTACGGGGAGGTACTGGAAAAAGAGGCGGGGCAGTTGGAAAGGCTGGCGGCGATTTCCCGCTACGGGGAGGGATATGCCCTGTTCGGGGGAATGGTTTTCGGCAGGCTGCCTTCCAAAAAGGACGATTCCGTAGCCGTATCCAAAAGGGAGATGGTACAGGAGATCCGCAAAGACATCAAGGATACGGTGAAAAAAATATGCGCCAGGTATTTCCCGGTGCCGCCGGAAACCGTCCTTGCCTATATGCAGGGGAGCAGGGAAGCAGTCGGCGTGTTGGTGGATTTGACGCTGGCGTTTAAAGAAGCCCTGGACCGGAAGAAGCGGGAGGAGAACATCATCGACTTTTCGGATATGGAACATTTGGCGCTTTCCATCCTGGTGCGGAGGGTGGAGCCGGACGGGACGGAAACCGGACAGGAAGAAACGGACGGCGGGAAAACGGAGGATTCCGGGAAGCGGTACGAACCCACCCGGACGGCGTTGGATTACCGCGAGTTTTATGAGGAAATCCTGATAGACGAGTACCAGGACAGCAATCCGGTGCAGGAGATGCTGCTTGAGAGTATTTCCGGCGAGTCGGCAGGGCGTTTTAACCGTTTCATGGTGGGGGACGTAAAGCAGAGCATTTATAAGTTCCGTTTGGCAAGGCCCGAAATCTTCATGGAAAAATACGGGGAGTACGGCGGTACCGGACAGGACGGCACCGTGCAGGGGAAAAAGGAACGCATAGACCTGCATAAAAATTTCAGGAGCCGGAAAGAAGTCCTTTCCGGCGTGAATTTCCTGTTTGCACAGATGATGGGTAAGAAACTGGGCGGTGTGGAGTATGACGGGGACGCGGCATTGTACTGCGGCGCGGAATATCCGGCGTGGGAGCCGGATACGGAGCCTAACGCCACGGAACTTCTGCTCATCCGTAAGGAGGAGCAGGGGGAAGATACGGAAGGGGAAGACGGTAGAACGGCGCCACGGTCTGTCCGGCAGAGGGAGGCGCTTGCGGTGGCGAAGCGCATACGGGAGCTGACGGCGCATTTTAAGGTGACGGACAGGGAAAGCGGTACGTTGCGTCCGGTGGCATATAGGGACATCGTCATCCTGCTCCGGACGACGGCAGGATGGGATGAGGACTTTAAGGGTGTATTAAAGGAAGAAGGGATTCCCGCCCATGTATCTTCCAAAACCGGATATTTTGCCGCAAAGGAGATACAAACCCTGCTGCAGCTTCTGCGTATCCTGGACAATCCGAGGCAGGACATTCCCCTGTTCGGCGTGATGAAATCCTGTTTCGGCGGTTTTTCGGATGAGGAGATTGCCAGGGTCAGGGCATCCGGGAAAGAGAAAACGTGCCTGTATTTCGCCCTAAAGCAATTTTCAGGAAAGGAAGCGGAGGACAACGGGACTAAACCGGAGCCGCTTGTGGAAAAAGCGGCGGGATTTCTGGATTTTGTGGAGGAGTACCGGGAGAAAACGGTTTACATGCCCATCCATGAACTTTTACAGGATATTCTTGCACAAACGGATTACCTGCCCTATGTGGCGGCGATGCCGGGAGGCGCGCAGAGGAAGGCGAACGTGCAGATTCTTTTGGAAAAGGCGTCGGCGTTTGAGCGGACCAGCTATTACGGACTGTTCCATTTCGTCCGTTATATCGAACAGTTGGAAAAATATGACGTGGATTACGGAGAGGCAAATGTTTTGGACGAGAACGCGGATGTGGTGCGGATTATGAGCATCCATAAGAGCAAGGGGCTGGAATTTCCGGTCTGTTTTGTCTGCGGTCTTGCCAAGAAGTTCAATATGCAGGATTTGCACGCCAGGATGGTGGCGGACGTGGACATGGGAATCGGGGTGGATTACGTGGACGTGGAGCGCCGGATGCAGGCGAAAACGCTGCGGAAAAATATCGTTGCGGAGAAAATGCGGCTGGATAATTTAGGCGAGGAACTGCGGGTTCTCTACGTGGCATTGACGCGGGCGAAGGAAAAACTGATTATGACCGGAATCCTGGAGCGGCCGGAGAAAAAAATCGCTTCCCTGCTTCCGGCGGCAGCGCGGGAGGAATGGCGGCTTCCTTATGGGGAACTGGCAGGGGCATCCTGTTATCTTGATTTTCTGCTGCCCGCACTCTGCCGCCACCGCGCATTCGGCGCACTGTGGGAGGAATACGGACTGGACGCCCCGGAGGGGAAATTTATGCGGGAATCCAAGGGGATATTAAACGGGGAATTAAGCGGGAAAACGGAAGCCGAACTTCATGCGGCTTCTGCAAAGTTCGGTTTGGACGCCCCGTTTTGCATCCGTATGGTGGGGGATGAGGATTTTATGGCGGCGGACATTGCAAGGCAGGTGTCCGCAGAGGGGGCAAGGTTCCGGCTGGAAAGCTCCGATGCATTGACTGATACGGACAAGGAATGGATGACATACCTGTCAAAGGTCTTTGCGTACCGGTATGAACATGCGGAATTAGAAGATTTATATACGAAGACCACCGTGTCGGAATTGAAGAAGGCGGGGCAGGAGGAGGAGCAGGACTTTTCCTTCCGGCTTTACGGGGAAGAAACGGTCATACCCTATATCCCGAAATTCATGCAGCAGGAGGAAGATATCGGCGGCGCGGGCAGGGGAAGCGCGTTCCATAAAGTGATGGAACTGCTCGACTTTTCCGCCGCCGGAAAGTGGGGGAGTGTGGCAGGGCAGATAGGACGCATGGTGCAGGAAGGGATGTTAAGCGCAGAGTATGCGCAGGCGGTATCCGTTTCCGCCATCGAAACTTTTTTGGGGACGGCGCTTGCCGCGCGGATGAAGCGTGCGGAGGAGGCGGGCTGCCTGTACCGGGAACAGCCCTTTGTGCTGGGGCTTCCGGCAAAGGAACTGAACGGGAAATTCCCGGAAAGCGAGCTTGTGCTGATTCAGGGCATCATAGACGTTTATTTTGAGGAAGACGGGGAAATCGTGGTGGCGGACTACAAGACGGACCGGGTGGACAGCGGGCAGGAGTTGGCGGCAAAGTATAAAACGCAGTTGGATTACTATGCCCATGCCCTGCAGCAGCTTACGGGGAAACGGGTCAAGGAGAAAATATTGTATTCTTTTGGGCTGCGGGAAGAAATCCTGTTGTGACACAGGCGGTTTCCGTGGTATGATAATAGTGTACAGACTGGCTTTTGAGGGGAAGAAAGTATTGACAGGGACGAAATCGAAAACAGGAACCGGAATTCAGAAGGGAGATTCCAATGCAAAGGATACTGGTAGTGGATGACGCGGAACTGAACCGCAATTTGCTGCAGCATATACTGGAAGACGATTATATAGTGGATTTGGCGGAAGACGGGGAGCAGGCGCTGCGGATATTGGAGGAGAATCGGAAGGAGACGGCAGCGCTCCTTTTGGATTTGCGGATGCCGAAGATGGACGGCTTTGCAGTCATTACGCAAATGAAGGAAAAGGGATGGATACAGAGGATTCCCGTGTTGATCATCAGCGGGGAATGCGCCGTGGAAACGGAAAACAGGTGTTTTGAACTTGGTGTTTCGGATTTTATCCGTAAGCCGTTTGTAAGCTCCACGGTAAAAAAACGCTTAAAGAATACCATAGAGTTGTTTGACTGCAAAAACCGGCTGGAAATGAAAGTGGAGGAGCAGGAGGAAACGTTAAAGAAACAGGACGAAATCATCCGCATCCAGGCGGAGAAACTGAAGGAGGCGAAGTCTTTCCACCGGCTGATGCTGGAATACCAGTCCGCCATCATGGAAGTGGAAACAAGGTTAAAGTCGTTAAACGCGGAATTTTCCCAGGAATACAACAGAAATCCCTTCGAGTCCATCAAGAGCAGATTAAAAACGCCGGAAAGTATTTATGAAAAGCTGGAGCGGAAAGGGTATCCTGCCACGGTGGAAAATATCCGGGAACAACTGATGGATGTGGCTGGGGTGCGGATCATCTGTTCTTTCCCGGACGACATATACCGGCTGGCGGAGCTGTTTACCGGACAGGATGACATTACCGTGCTGCGGGTGAAGGACTATATCAGGAATCCGAAGCCCAACGGTTACAGGAGTCTGCACCTGATTTTGAGCGTGCCGATTTTCCTGTCGGGCGGAAAGAAGCAGATGAACGTGGAAATGCAGTTCCGTACCATAGCCATGGATTTTTGGGCGAGCGTGGAACATAAGTTAAAATATAAGAAGGATGTGGAGGATGCGGATGAAATTGTCGGGCAGTTGAAAATCTGTGCGGATTCCATAGAAACTTTGGATTACCGGATGCAGGAGATCCGCAACCGGATTGACAAACGGGACGCGGCGCCGGAGATGGAAAAAAATATACTGCAAAAAGCGCCTTCCGGCAAGGAAGCTCCGGAAGGCATTCTATGCAGTTAGGGTTATGCGTGGCGGATATTGGTAAATTCCGAGATTTCCCTGTTTACGGTCACCAAATCGTCCACGCACAGGTCATGGACGGAAGTATGTCCCGTAATCCGTGCGAAAGTTTTTAATTCTTCCAGGGTGACGTTCAGATAATTTGCCACTCTTTGTGCGGATTGGTCAATCTTAAGCCGTTTTCTCAGTTCCGGGTTTTGCGTGGCAATGCCCACCGGACAGTTGCCGGAACCGCAAATCCGGTACTGCTGACATGCCGCCGCAATCAATGCCGCGCTTGCAACCGCCACGGCATCCGCTCCCATGGCAAGGGCTTTTGCCGCATCCGCGGATACGCGCAGCCCGCCGGTGATGACGAGGGAAATGTCGGAGTGCACGGAATCCAGGTATTTCCTTGCACGGTACAGGGCATATACGGTGGGAACGGTAGTGGCTTCCCGCAGGAAAAACGGGCTGGAGCCGGTTGCGCCTCCCCTGCCGTCAATGGTAATGAAATCCGGTCCGGCATAAACACAGTATTCCAAATCCCGCTCGATTCTGCCGGCGGCAATCTTGATGCCGATTGGTCTTCCGTCCGAACGATTCCGCAGCATCGTAACCATATCCCTTAAGTCTTCCCTGGAATGGAGTTCGGGAAACCTGCTGGGGCTTTGGATATCCTCTCCCTGTTTTTTCCCCCGGATCCGTGCGATTTCCGCCGTTACTTTTTCTCCCGGAAGATGGCCGCCCATTCCCGGCTTGGTTCCCTGTCCGATTTTTATTTCGATGGCATCCGCCGCGCGCAGGTTTTCGTCCGTCACGCTGTATTTATTGGGTATGTATTCAAAAATATATTTATAGGATGCTTCCCGTTCTTCGGGCAGGATGCCGCCCTCCCCGCTGCACATCGCCGTCTTTGCCATGGCGGAGCCTTTTGCCAGGGCCACCTTGATTTCTTTGGACAATGCGCCGAAGGACATGTGGGAAATGTAGACGGGATTTTCCAAAACCATCGGACGCTTTGCATGTTTTCCGATTACGGTCATGGTGGATACGGGCGCCCCGTCATCCAGCGGGGCAGGATTAAGCTGCGCCCCCAAAAGCAGGATGTCGTCCCAGCTTGGCATGGACATCCGCGTTCCCATGGAGCCGCCGATGCTTTTGCCCGTAACCGCCATCTGGTGGATTTCTTCCATATAGCGGCAGGATTCGTCGGTACGGTAGAAACTTTTGTCATAGCTTAAGTCATTGGACACCGTGCCGTTTTGTTCCTCCGTTCCCGCTTTCTTTTCTTCCTCCCCGGCTTCGCGGAACTTCTCCGAAGGCTGGTGGCAGACCGGACATTCCTTTGGCGGCGTGTCCCCTTCCTGTACATATCCGCAGACGCTGCAAATAAATTTTTTCATATGTTTTTGCCCTTTCTTTTGTTGTTTTGTGGTATGGTTGGACAGTTTTTTGGCTGTCTGTTTCTTTTTTCCTGCCTGTTTGTTATCATTTTACCTTTTTCCGCCGGATTATGCAATGATAAAAGCATTACGGCATTTGCGGCTGCACTCACCGCCGAACACAGCATTTTTAGCTTACTGTTGCTGATTCCGCAGGCGTTTTAATAATTCCTTGGACGAAAAGGGAAAACGATGTTATAATGGCTATGTTATAAGCGTACTTTTGTTCCATGGGATACGGTACGGAGAAATCATCCCCAAAACGGGGAGAAGATGAGGAGGAAACAATGATGAATGCAAAATCAAAATTCGGAGTAAAAGAAGTGGTCGCGGTAGGTATCGGCGCAGCCCTGTTTGTGGCGCTGACCAACGTGCAGGTTCCCCTGGGAATCCCGAATACCGCGTTACAGCCGAGGGCGGCGCTTCTGGCATTTTTATCCGCGGTGTTCGGTCCTATCGTCGGGGCGGCAGTGGGTATCATCGGTCATGCGCTGGGCGATATGTTCTTTTATGGGAGCGCATGGTGGAGCTGGGTATTCCCGGAAGCCGTTTTTGCCATTGCCGTAGGCGCATTTGCCAATCAGTACGGGATTCGGGAAGGCGCGTTCGGGAAAAAGGAAATCATCCTTTTTAACGTGATGCAGGTGATCGGTAACGCGGCTGCATGGATTGTGGCGGCGCCCGTTCTCGATATTCTGATTTACAAGGAACCGGTGAAAAAAGTGTTTATACAGGGATTGGGTGCATGGCTTGGGAACATTATTATCATCGCCATCCTTGGAACGCTGTTGATTGTAGGCTATGCGAAAGTGGGGGCAAAGTCTTCCAGCCTGTCGAAAGAGGATTAAGTACTTATGGCGCCGATCATAGAGTTTAAGGATTATACTTTTAAATATCGGGCACAGAAGGAACCGACGCTCCGGAATATCAACCTTACGGTGAATTCCGGGGAAAAGGTTCTGATTGTGGGACCATCCGGGTCGGGGAAATCGACGATTGCCCACTGCATCAACGGACTGGTTCCATTTTCATTTGCCGGTGAGAGCAGCGGGACGCTGCGCGTGAAAGGGGAAGACCCGGCAAAGCTGGGTATTTTCGGCATGTCCAAAATAGCGGGAACGGTCCTGCAGGATACCAACGGCCAGTTTATCGGGCTGACCGTAGCGGAGGACATTGCATTTGCCCTGGAAAACGATATGGTGCCCCAGGAGGAAATGTTTGACCGGGTGGGTCAAGTGGCGGAAGTGGTGGAAGTGCAGCCGCTTTTGGCTCATGCGCCGTGGGAATTGTCGGGCGGGCAGAAACAGCGGGTGTCCATGGCCGGCGTCATGGTGGACGATGTGGAAATCCTGCTGTTTGACGAGCCTTTGGCAAACTTAGATCCGGCTACGGGAAAGCGTGCCATTGATTTGATTGACAAAATCAGTAAAAACAAGAAGACGACGGTTCTTATCATCGAGCACCGCCTGGAAGATGCCCTTTACCGTGACGTGGACCGCATCGTTGTAGTGGGAGACGGGCGCATCGTGGCGGATGAAAAGCCGGACGTGCTGCTTGCCGGAAACGTGCTGAAGGAGCAGGGTATCCGCGAGCCGCTTTATGTGACGGCATTAAAACACGCGGGATGCACGGTGGCGGCGGAAAGTATGCCCCGGCATATCGAAACCATGGATTTGGAGCCCTATAAGGAAGCGGTAAACCGGTGGTTCCGTACCGTCCGTTATGAAAAGCCAAAGAAAACGCAGGATTGCGTGCTTTCGGTAAAGGACCTGTATTTTTCCTATACGGAAGGGAATCCTGTGCTGCAGCATATCCATTTTGACATAAAGAAAGGGGAGATGGTCAGCATTGTGGGAAAGAACGGTGCGGGCAAATCCACCCTTGCGGGAATAATCTGCGGGTTCTTAAAGCCCACGCGGGGGCAGATTCTGTTAAACGGCAATGATATTTCCGGTCTGTCCATCCGGGAGCGGGGGGAGAAAATCGGATTGGTAATGCAAAGCCCCGGTCAGATGATATCCAAACCCATGATTTATGAGGAAGTAGCGCTCGGGCTTGCGGTGCGCGGCGTGCCGGAAGACGAGGTACGGGAACGCGTATACCGGACCTTAAAAATATGCGGCTTGTACCCGTTCCGCAACTGGCCAATATCGGCATTGAGCTATGGGCAGAAAAAGAGGGTGACGATTGCGTCCATTTTGGTCATGGACCCGGAAATCCTTATCCTGGACGAGCCGACGGCAGGGCAGGATTACAGGCATTATACGGATATCATGGAGTTTTTGAAGGAAATTAACGAGACCTACGGGATTACGATTCTGATGATTACCCACGACATGCACCTGATGCTGGAATATACGGACCGGGCGGTGGTGATTGCGGACGGACATCTGCTGGCGGACGATACGCCGGCGAAGGTGTTGACGGACGGGGCGATTGCGGACAAGGCATATTTAAAGAAGACATCCCTGTACGATTTGGCGGTGCGGTGCGGAACCGGCAGCCCGTCGGAATTTGTGGAGCGTTTCATCCACTATGAAAGGGAAACGGGGGAAGGGAGGATGCGCCATGGCGAGGATACTGACTTATGAAGAAAAAGATACCTGGATTCACAGGCTGAGCGGTGTGACGAAGCTGGTGTTTTTCCTCCTGTGGACAATGACCAGTATGCTTTCCTATGATACGCGGGTGCTTTTTGCGATGATGGCGGCGAGTCTGGTAATTTACAAAATGTCGAAAACCCGGTGGAAACAGGTGGGGACGGTATTGAAATTCATCCTGTTTTTTTTGGTTATCAACTTAATTGCGATATTCCTGTTTTCCCCTTATGAGGGTGTGGGGATTTACGGGACACGGACCGATTGGTTCCACCTGTTCGGAAATTACTGGGTGACACGGGAACAGCTTTTTTACGAACTGAATGTGCTGATGAAATATGTGACCATCGTCCCTGCGGTGTTCATGTTCGTGGTGACGACCAATCCCAGCGAGTTTGCGGCATCCTTAAACCGAATCGGCATCAGTTATAACATCGGGTATGCGGTGGCGATTGCCCTGCGTTACATACCGGATGTGCAGGATGATTTTTCCAAAATCCGGAATGCACAGGAGGCGAGGGGAATCGAAATGACGGGAAAAGCCCCGTTGCTGCGCCGCATTAAGAATACGGCAGCCATTATTTTCCCGCTGATTTTTACCAGTATGGACCGCATCGACGTGGTCAGCAATGCCATGGAATTGCGGGGGTTCGGGAAGCATAAGAAACGGACATGGTATATGGGGAAGAAGCTGGAAACGGCGGATTATGCCACACTGGCAGTTACCGTGGCAGTTACGGTATTGTTTTTGGCGGTTACGTTCCATGACGGGAACCGGTTTTACAATCCTTTTGCAGGATAAGGGACTTTATGCCAAATGTTGCAAAAGGGAATGGAAATGGGGGAAACGGGATGAGGATGACGGAATTAAGGTGTCCGGCGTGTGGCGGGGATTTGAAAATCGATAAAAACAATCCGAATATTGCAGTCTGCGATTACTGTAATACACAGTTTTTCCTTGAGAAGGAAACCGGTTTTTTGAACCCGGAAGGGAAATATGTGGCGAAAGAGATTCCGAAAAGCGGTAGCGGCAGGGAAGCGGATGGACAAAAGCGCCTGGCTGCAGGAGGACTGCTTGGAACGGCGCTGCTGGTGCTGGTGTGCGGGATGCGGATATACCTAAGGTGGGAACGGGTGAATGAGCGCGCCAGGGACGCCATGAGGCAGCAGTCGGCAAAAAACTGGGAAATCCAGGAGAGAAATCTAAATTCCGCTTTGGAGGAGCAGCTTACGGACCGTATGCCGGGTGTTTATGTGGAAGGGTACGGAGCGGAGGCGGGAGAGCAGCCGTTGACGGGGGCATTCGGTGAAACGGCGGAGCGGATTTTCGGAAAACCGGCAGACGAAATCACGGAAAAAGAACTGGCGCAGATTAAGTGGCTGGAAACGGAAAGGGATATGGATTACCTGTATGTGGGATACAGCCTTGCGGACCCTTACGGGGAAGACGGGGCGGAGCTGACCTGGCTGGCTTTTCCCGATGATACGGACGCCGGGGTGTCCTGCCTGTTCCGGTTTACGGGATTAAGGAAAGTGGATTTATACCAGCATATCGGTGCGGAAGATATCCGCGGCTTGGACCTTGCGGGTATTGGCGGGTATTTCGGAAGCCTGCCGGAATTGGCGGATATGCTGGGGAATCCTTCCGGTCTGCGGGAACTGCATATTATGGGCAGTATGGACAGTCTGGGGGGACTGGAGAAGTTTGGCGGTCTGCAGGTGCTGCGGCTGGACCGTGCGGAAGGGCTGGGCCTGGAGCAGTTGGTGAGGCTGCCGGAGCTTAGGTCGCTGTCTTTGGAATGTGACGATGCTTCCTGCAATTTGTCGGTGCTTGGTGTGCTGGACGGGCTGGAAGAACTGTATGTGGAAGTGGACGGATTAAAAAGTCTGGAATTCCTAAAGGGCATGGAGGGACTAAAGAAGCTGGAAATCGTGGATGCCGGTATCCTGTCCCTGGATGGGCTGACAGGTATGGACAGCCTGACATCTTTGCGGGTTTGGAACTGCGATAAATTAAAGTCGATGGAACTGCCGGGGGAACTGGCAGGGGTAAAGGAGCTGGCGTTGGAGCTGCCTTACGATTGCACACCGCCGGATCTTGCGGGATTTCGGCAGGTGGAGGTACTAAAGCTGTCCGGGTTTAAGGATTGCTCCTTTTTGGGAGGCATGGCAAATCTGACATCCCTGACGCTGGAAAGCTGTCAAATCGGTTCCGGCACTGATTTGACCGGATTGGTCAATTTAGAAGAACTGACCTGCAGCGCATTTATGCAGCCCGGACAGCCGCTTGGGTTTGTTGCGGATTTTCCTGCGTTAAAGAAAGTCGATGTGAGCGGGATGTCGACATACGATGATATTTCCGGGATTTTTAACATCAGGGGACTGGTATGTCTGGATATCAGTGGGGTGGAATGTGAAATCGATTTTGACCGGATTGGGGATAACCCTTCGCTGGAGGTACTGCGGATGGACGGAATCCGGCTGTATGAGAATGTCCGTACCGGGGGTTCCGACGGGTTTTACTGGGCGGACTGGGACGACGTGGTATTGGACGGGCATACGGATTTCCTGAAACACTTTCCGGGGCTTAAGGAACTGGGGATGGCGGAGAACGAACTGACGGACCTTGGGTTTGCTTCTAATCTGCCGCAGTTGGAAAGCCTGGATATTGCGGGGAATTATGTGACGGACCTGCGTCCGCTGGCAGGGATAGCGCCGCTGCGTTTGGTGGACTGTACGGATAATCCCATATCCAATGAAAGGGTGCTGGGGGACGGGGTGGTGATTGTGACGGATGGCGGCACGGAAACCGGTTTTTAGTTTCCGTGGGACGGCAGCGTTGGGACTTGACAGATTTGCGGATACGGCGTATATTGTATTCGTACTTGAAACAAAATAAAAGAAATCGCTAGGGGAGCTTTTGCTGAGATTGAATCCTTGGAATAGTGAAAAAACATGTGGGATAAAAACATGTTTACGGATTCTAACCCTCATAACCTGATCCGGGTAATACCGGCGAAGGGAAGCAGGATTTTCATGGGTGCATGGCAGGTGTGCATGTTTTTGGCGCCTGTATGGCATTTGCGTGGAATCCATACCCCTCCAAGTGATGAACCGTTACGAAGGAGGTTTTTTTATGTCTATTTTTGCAAAGGAAATTGTGGATGAGGAATGGGGCAATTATTTTGAGCTTACTGGTTTGGGGTATGGCGCATTGGTTGCCCTGATGTGTGCGGCCCTTTTGGGGGCGTGTTTTTTTGCCGGCAGAAAGGAAGGGAACGGTAAGAAATTCAGTACGAGGCAGCTTGTATTTTCTGCCATGGCGATGGCGCTTGCGGTGGTTACGTCGATGATAAAGGTGGTAGACATGCCCATGGGCGGCAGTGTGACTCTGTTCAGTATGCTGTTCGTCTGCCTGACCGGTTACTGGTATGGGCTGCGGGGCGGGCTGATGACGGCGGCCGCTTACGGAATTTTACAGCTTATGATTGATCCGTATATCATCAGCATTCCGCAGATGCTTACGGATTATGTCTTTGCTTTTGGGGCGCTTGGGCTTTCCGGGATATTTTCCGGGTCGAAGAACGGTTTGGTGAAAGGATATGCGGTGGGCGTATTGGGAAGGTATTTTTTCTCTTTCCTGTCCGGGATGATTTTCTTTGGGAGCTATGCGTCGGCTTATCATATGGCGGCGCCGGTGTATTCCCTTGTTTATAACGGGTCGTATTTGGGGCCGGAGGCGTTGGTGACGATCATTCTTGTGGCGGTGCCGCCGGTGGGGAAGGGGTTGGCGAAAGTGCGTGAGATGGCTGTGGGAAGATAGCCTTTTCCGTTACTTGTTCCTAATTGAACAGGGCGGAGCGCGGATTGAACTCAAAACTGACAGTTGTCAGATCATTAAGAGTGAAAACGCCATTACCATAACCGGAGGTACACCAGAACCGGGGGCTATCCAAAACACAAGCGCCGATTCTGGTGCGAATTACATAGACGGCATTTCTAAACGCGCTGGAAGACGGATAGACTGTGGTGCAGCGGAGGCATCGGTCATAAGACGCAGAATTTCTTCCCCTGCAAGTCTGCCTAATTCTTCTGTGGGCAGAAAAATAGAGGCGAAATAGGGGTTCATCCGACCTTGAAGCGGTGAGTCTACATATCCAACAATGGCAACCCTTTGTTCATGCTGCTGCAAGCAATAATAAGCTACATCGCTCGCCATTACGCCATTAGAAACAATGATTGCCGTGCAGCCAAGAGTCAGCAGCTTTTCGCAACATTGTGGGGCGCTTCCGTGCATGGAATCACCGATTTGGATAAATCCGTTTTCCACAGGCAGGCCACACTCAGACATTGCCTGTTTATAGGCGGTCAGGCGTTCTTTTGTGGAAGAAAGCCGCAAGATGCCTGAAATGAAACCAATGCGGGTATGTCCTTTTGCAGCCAGCATTTTCACGGCCTGCTTCAAGGCGTTTTCACTGTCCACACTGATACCGTTGTCTGTATGTGGAAAAACCCGGTCTACCAAAACCGTTGGAAGATCTGCAGGAAGCAGCGGGACGACCTGCTCCCAATGTTCGGCTGTGCTTGCTAACAGAAGACCGTCCATTATGCCGTTGCCGGACTTTTGCAGATGGGCAGATTCACGTGTAAAATCTTCTTTGGTATTGGTGATTATCAACCGATAGCCCGCGGTCATCAGTACGTTTTCCACTGCCTCAATAGCTGTGGAAAAAAAACTGTTGGCAATATCCGGAACAATAAACAGCACCGTGTGGTTTCGACCAGTTTTCAAATTTCTTGCCATTTGGTTTGGAATATAATTCAGCCGGCGGATGGCATCTTCTACCTTCTGCGTGACCTCGTCAGACACAAAACGGCTGTGGTTGATAACATGACTCACCGTTGCCGTGGAAACGCCTGCCAAGCGTGCTACATCAGCCATATTGCTTTTTTTCATGATACTTAAATCAACTCCCCATCTACTTTGACAGTGTTATAATACCTGCTTTACAATTTATTATTTTTATTCTAAGTGTGCTGGAAAGAAAAAGCAAGTCTTTTGCCATATTATGTTATAAGGTTATTTGTTTTGTACAAAAAACAATTGTTCTTTTTGGTGATTAAAGCCATTGAAAAAAGAAATATATTATTATAAAATTTTTATAAACTTAGTTAATCGATTACGTAAAGGATTAACCGAATTGGAAAGAAGACAAAATTCGTATGAAAGGAGAGTGTAACGAATAAAAAGCTGACGTATTGGACAAAGAGTAAAAAGAGCAAGCCATTTATTGACGAAAGGAGAAAACTATGAACCGGTTTAATCTGCATGATGCGAAGTTTTGCAAAAAATTAATTGCAATTTTATTATCAATCATTCTCGTTAGTAGTTTTGGGGCGGCATTAATTTCAAGTAATTTTGGAAAAGTAAAAATATCACATGTATTTATCGATTCACGGGGGGCAACATTTGAGGCGGAGCTCTATGTCCCTGCAGGAACAAAGGATTCTGATCACCTTCCTGCTGTGGTGGTATCACATGGTAGAGGCGCCCATTTTGAACAGGTAAAAGGATTTGCTGAAGAACTATCCAAACGCGGATATGTCGTACTGAATACTGCCGCATATGGAACAGCTTTGAGTGAAATGCCATTGAGTGACGAGGGGGGCCAGGGCGAAGAAGTCTATTTTATCGATGATACGCCGCAAGGTCTGCTGGATGCGATAGATTATCTGCGTTCGCTGGATTACGTTGATGAAACACGTGTTGGTATTATGGGACATTCCAGTGGTTCACGTAAGGCAGGGTTTGCCTCCATATTAGATTGTGGATATTTCGCATTAAATGATGTGCTGCTAAATGTCCTGCACGAGGAGTTCGGTGTTGAGATTTCTTCTGAAGACCTTTTGAGGGAGGCGGATACTATTGCAGAAGAAAATTTGTCGGAAGAACAGATGGCGTTCTATGAGCATTTGAAACAGGAACAACAGGCAGTGTATGATTCCCATATTCGGGCTATCTGCTTAGTCGGAAGCGATGCAAATAAAGTGGGACCGACAGCACAAGTGACTGTGGCAGGTCATGAAGTCACCAGAACATGTAAAGTTAATATTTGTATTATAAATGGAGAATGGGATTTCAGTTATCGGAATTATAATACGCGTGACACTTCTAAAGAAGCATGGTATACTGGTACGGAAAATATTGCGTTGGATACCTGGTATTCCTTGGATGATTCTGCGCAGACCAGTACGACACTTGACAGTGGAAGCGATGAGCTTAGCGCGGCAATCGATGCGCGTGCTACACGTCTGTATATGATCAGTGAGAATGAATCTCACGCTAAAAATGTAATGTCATCGCAGACCACCGAAAGAGTCATAAATTATTTTGATAAAACATTAGAACATGTTTCTGCGATTCCGGCATCTGCAATTATTTTCCCTGTACGGGCAATCTTTAACGGTATTGCAATGTTGGCAATGCTGGCGTTGGCGATTCCTTTGCTGGGGCTGTACATGGGAAAAGAGGATGCTGCCGAACGAAAAATTTTTGTTCAAAAAATCAATAAAAAGGAATATTGGTTATTTGCTGCCGTGACGGTAGCTGTTACATTTGTGGCTATTTACTTGGCAAATAAAGGGAACTATTCCCCCTTTGCGTCAAGACCGTTTCCGCAAATATTCCGCTTGACGGTAACTGCAAGGAATACAACATCGTTTATTTTGTACACGGCAATAAGTGCATTGTTTATATTGTTGATTCTTGTAGTGATGAACAAACGTAAATCAGGCACCCTTGGATTGGAAAATTTGGGAATTAATATCGGACTTAAAATGATTTTTAAGTATTTCCTTTATGCAGCAGGAAGTATTGCCGTTTGTTATCTATCCCTCCTTGCTATTCGTTATTTATTCAATCAGGATTATCGTTTTTGGCTGTCGGCGTTTACGGATATGAAAGTTGAATATTGGGGAATTGCAGCAGCATATGCACTAATGTTCCTGCCGTGCTATTTGTTGACCAGCGCTGCGGTAAACTATACCATCCGTGCAGACATTCCGGAATGGAAAGATACATTACTTACCATTGTGATAAATTCAGCGGGATTGTGGCTGTGCTGTATAGTAAACATTGTATCCATGTTCTTCTTCGACAAACCTTTTAGTTTATTTACAGGCTCCTATCAGATGGTTCTTTTCCTGCCGCTTCTGACCTACTTTACGAGGAAATTCTATAAAATGACAGGAAGCATTTGGTTCGGCGGCTTCTTTAATGCAATGCTGATTGCCTGGAGTCTGGTATCTTCTACGGGTATTAATGATAAGTTCTATGCATTAGGATTTTTCTCGGTTATATTTGGCGTATAAATTAAAAAAAATAGTAGAATTTTTCTCTCCCGTACAAGCTGGTTTTAGGTCGGTTGAGGAATTGAAAAACGCCGGGAAGCCGCATAAACACTATGTTTTTGCACGCTCTCGGCGTTTTTTTTATTCCCTGTTTTTGTGGTGCTTTATGGGCGAATGGTGCCCAAATCCCACGCGGGGACCGTAAAGATGTTGCTAATGCGTGGGACAATAAAGGCAATATTGTTATCGGCAATGATGTTTGGATTGGATATGAAGCTGTTATATTTGCGGGCGTTACTATGGGTGACGGGGCGATTATTGGCACTCGTGCCGTAGTTACAAAAGATGTTCCACCATATACGATTGTCGGAGGAATACCGGCTAAACCGATAAGAAAACGATTTTCAGAAAATGTAATAAATACATTATTGGAAATAAAGTGGTGGGATTGGTCAAGGGAGAAAATAAGCGAAAAAATCGGCGGCAACTTGAATCAGATTGCCCGTCGCCTTTGGTGTTGGCGATAATGGTATTGACTAATTTCAAAATGTCCTTTTCGCTCCGCAGATAGGCAAAGGGATTGTATTTCATGGATTTTTTGAAGTTAATCGTATTTAG
>ERZ808054.529-NODE-529-length-34047-cov-4.218546_pt1 | contig 34047 bp, 69 predicted proteins | sample MGYA00380201_ERZ808054 | MGnify/ENA primary metagenome ERZ808054 (study PRJEB31490, sample SAMN06133419) | mouse gut metagenome | isolation source: Z5_2 | host: mice | place: China: Chengdu | collected 2015-05 ...
ACGATTTCCCAAATCGTCTCTTTTCATCTTTTTATCGCTCATAACTAATTCTCCTCTATCCCATGCAACTTTTCAAAATCCATCAATTCATCAATTGCATCATCAAATTCTTTATCAGTCTGCTCATTCTTACAGGTACTTACGATATGGGACGCATATCTAACATTTTGTTTCAATTCTTCCCATTTCTGGTATTCATCTTCAGAAAGATTTAAATGAGCCGCTTCACACTTGATAATTTCAGTTTTGTCTTTGGATTTTTTACCACAGTTTTCACATTCATAAATCGTGTATTGCTTCATTTTCCCTCCACACTTTTCCCAATGAAATGCGGCTTTCATCACCCACACAACATGTCTAAAATTTCATAAAACGGCGCAATATATGGTCTTTGTTTTATACCGTAATCTCTCTCATACTCAGAAAGCAAGTCTTGTAATTCTTCATATTTACTATTGATTATATTTAGTTTATTCCGTTTCTCTGCTCTAAGCTTCTCTTCGTTTTCCTTATTTTGTCTGATTTGCTGTTCGTATTCACAACATTCTTGTTCTGTATTAAATACTTTTCCATCGTCACTTATATATCTCACTGTTCAACAACCTCCTTCTTATTAAAATACACAATTTTACCAAATTCAGATGAAATACTCCCTGATTCTATATGTTGATTGCTTTTCCCTTTCTTCTTTACATACTCTTGAAAATCAATAATAATTGCCACTTTATTCATCCTCCTTTATGCACATTTTTTTAGATACTGTTCAAAATCATTTTTCATATGTAAGAAATTCTTTTTTTGGTCTATGAGATACATATCATTCTGATCAGCATATTTTTCCAACCAATTTTCTAAATCTATATCTACATCTTCTTTATATGAATATACCATCATAGCCAGTAATGAAGGTCTGTTTCGATCCTGGCGCAACTTAGAATCAAGCTTTACCCGGTTCTCTAGTAATGTATCTAAAGATTCATTATAAAAATCCATTTCATCAGCTACCATTTCTATATCAATACCAAGATTTTCTGCAATAAATTCTTTTATCGAATCATTTTCGTTCAGATTTTTTCTTTGTTCACTTAAATATTCATCCATAAGTTGCTCAAGATGTTTCATCTTCTTTGTTACAATACCTTTATCTTTGGTGTTACTGGATTCTAATATGTCATCAAAAGAAACACCATCAATAGATTTACTATGTAATGACTGAATAAACTCAGTCATAAATTCAATAAATTTCTGATCATCTGATTCAGATTCGATAAATCTAGCAAATAATCCAAACCACAAGAAACTGTCCTTTGAATTAAACATATCAGAAACATTATCAGTAACAACCTTTTCCAGTCGTTCAACCATATCTTCAAAATCATCAAACACGGTTACATCAGAATTTTCTTTGATATATTTGCACATATCATCAAATTTGTTCCATTTATCCAAATAATTGGAAGTCATAATTGATTCTACAACTACACGATTAATAGTTCCATTTTTAAACTCTGTTACCTTATAGCCACCCATATCTTTAAAGAATGGCATGTTGGAAATCGACTTAACCATCTCTGCATATTCCGTTCCAAGTTTTGTAATGCCCTTCTGGGGAGAGGTCATAGGTTTTCCATCATTATATCTTTCAATATGATATCCAATATCTTCTTCAGAACAGTTTAAATATTGATCATAATTAAAACTATAATCTAAAAATCTGTCTCTAAGTTCCTCCGGTAAATCAGAAAATTTCTTGCCACGAATATCAAATTCAGCATTTACAGCAATCGGAAATCCATTTTCATCCAAAATATCATTTCCATTTTCATCTTTCTCTGTTGTCTGATACTTAATCAACCAACGCCTGATATTTTTAGATACTTTGTATCCATTTTTAGAGTACGAATATGCATTTGTACAACGCTGTTTGCCATCGAGATCCCATATAATCGCTACACCATTAATAATCTGTTCTGCAAAAATAAGTGGATGTAGTTTATTCCCCTGAAGAATATCAGAAACCAGATTTCCTTTCATAGACGGCGACCACTGATCAGATTCTCTCTGCAACGGATGGTCAAAACGAATTGTATGCTTATCTATTTTCTTTATAATAGAAGCAATGCTAATCCTATCTGTCTTACAATTTTCCGCTGTTTGTGTCGTTGTACTCATATCCTCATCCTCCATAAATTTTGTTTGGCTTATATTGTTACATAGTAAGCTGATATTTTTAAATGACTTCATAGCATTAAAATTATCAGCGTATTCTTTGTCGCTTAATTTTAATTTCCGCTTAATATCAGAAACGGAAACGTCATCCATAATCATTTCAGCAATTTGTCTTTGCGTTCTCGACAAACTTTTAAGATAATTCTCTATTTTTTCGTCTTTTAATTTTTCCTGTAATTTTTCGTCAATGTAAAAGTCGGATTGTAATGTGTCTTTAATGGTCATTCCGTTCTCTTCACCGATAGCTGCGTCTATTGAAACCGTTGGAACAAACTTTTTTTTCTTAATAACATTTCCATCTTTATCTTTCTCTTCAGTCTCAATAAAATTTTGTCGTTTTCCTCTGTTTCTATCAGTCATTTCTTTCCAAACAGCCCACTTGATCACTCCTATAAAGAATTCTAGCGGTGTTTTTCCTTTGGCGGGATTATATATATTATTCCTTCTGGCAATAGAAATCTCCAAACCAGCTCTTGAATAAAAACCGTCATAATCTTTAGGAGATAATCCACCAAACTTCATCATTTCTTTGTTACAAATCTGCTTTAATTTATATTGATTGTTAGCATACAAATCTTTAATAGCAGATTCTATTTGGTTCTTTACTTCATAATCCATTATCAACACATCCAATCTCTATAATATGTATTATTTACTTCTACATTTTTCTGACGCTTTACTCATACATTCCTGAAAGTTAGACTCTTTTGTAAAAACCTTGTCACCACATTTTTTACATTCATAAAATCTTCTATACCCCTTGTCTCTAGCATCTTTCTTAGGGTGATATTCCGTTCCTGAACTCATTACTCTCATACAATTCCTACATAACATTTCAACATCTCCCATTCAATCCAATAATTCTAATGCCCTTTGATAATATTCAGTTCTACCTTTATATTCTGTATGTTTAGCTTTTGTAAGCTCCAATTTTATCTTTTCAATTGTATAACTGTATGTAATTGCATCTTCCATTACTTTTATATAATCCAAGCATTGCTTAATATGTTTGTGTTTGTCCCTTACCTCATCAAGAAGATAGCCGACTTTTGCCATTTTATGAGCTTGTGCCTTTTTACCAGCATTATCCTCTTTGTATTTTTGAAGTGCATGGACAATATCTGATTCAGCAGAATCATACTTGGATAAGCCATTAAACAATTCTTCTTCATATGTTTTAAGCTGTGTCATGCTCCACCCAGCAAGTCCAATAATAGATTTTGTTTCTGTATATATTTTCTCAATAATTGACTCGTCAAACTCTATATCATTTTCATCAAGATACATTCCTCCATTCCCTTTACAATATTTCAAATCTTTATCTACATCTCCTGTATCTTGATTGACTGCGTTGTAAGAACGAATCCATGACATAGATTTCTTCCTGTTTTGCAATAATGACCTTGCTTGTTTCCATGTAAATTCTTTTGCCTGTACAGGAGATGTAGTACTGATATAAGTCCCTTGCTTCATTGGATTTTCCATTACATAATTTTTACCATCTGTTAAAATAAACATATCTATTACCGCCTTTCTTTAAAAATGGGTATAAAAAATACAGTGCATTTAAAACACTGATTTAATGAATAAAATGCAATTTTAAACATTCTATAAAAGCATATTTATTTGTTTATGTAATTCATATTCATTTGCAAATTTTATTCCTTTAATCTGATTATTTTTAGGTTTATCTAGTCGTAAAGTTAAAGTTCTTATATTATCAACATCATCAATGTTTATTAAATACGATTGACTATTTTCAATACAATATAAGAAAAAATAATCCGTATCTTCTTTTGTATATGGATATCTTTCTAAAGTAAATCCATTAGTCCTACATAATTCAAATTCCATACAACCATTTCTAATTTTCTGAGTTGTTTTTACTTGTATTTTATAAAAATGATTATTAATAAAAACTAATAAATCTACTGGTGTGTTTTGTCCAAATGGTATAAAAACAGACAGACCTCTTTTAGTAAATTCTGCTATTGCAACAGATTCTCCTATATTTCCTATTGCTCTAGTATTTTTATATGTAATTTCTCTCTTAATAAATGTGTTACCTCCTTACACTTTTAATTAGATCATCGGTTTTAAAAAAATAGTAAATATAAAGCTAACGATCCATAACTGGGCATACTGGATTTGAACCAGTGCATACAACATTCAAAGTGTTGTGCCTTACCACTTGGCAAATGCCCATTATCTACCATATTTAGTTGTCTTACTTTTGAAAAAATTGCAGAATCGCTTGACTAATACTGTTTATATATGTAAAATAATTTTAAGCGTTCTGCGCTTCAAATTCTCAGCCTTTGGCGTTTGAATTTGTGTGTATGTAGAAGACCTGTCCGATGGTGTTCCCGCACCGTTTGAGGATAGGTCTTTTTGCATATCGTTTTTACTGACAATGATTAGTATAGAACGTATGTTCGCTCTTGTCAATAAATCTTTTCATACATACCTTTGTAACATTATTCCAATTGCGGAAATAAAATATTGTGAATAGTATCCTTTTCTTTTAATACACCATAAAGGGACAACGTACCAAAAAAATCATTGTCTTGATAATATATATTATTTGCTTTCTTAATTAACTCTTCTCCATTTTTCTTTCTAATTTTTCTGGGAATATCATGAACATATGTCTTCTTATTAACAACAGACAATACAACCATATCATCTTCGTCCATATGTTTCATCAATTCAAATGCTTCTTTAACAGAACAAACGATTACTCCCATTATGCTAACACCTCTTCCCAATTAATATTTTCTCCAAAGAAAAATGTATTAAAGCATACTTTATTAACATTATTTCTTTGTTTTTTGTCAGTCACATTACCCAACTTTTTTATTACTTCTTCCTTACAGATTGTCTGTGGCTGCTCCCCAAGGATCATTGAATAAGTTGAAAGTCCAGTTTCTGATTCTGCCTGTAAACATCCATGAACCGGAAGATGCTGTTTTTTTATAATATGAGTCAAAGGCATTACAGTAATGATATTTGCATTCGTAGTACCTTTCTCATTACTAACAATTATATATGGTCTTCTCTTTTTTTGAATAGAGCCAGTGCCATAATTTAATTCTGCCTCTACAATATCATATCTATGAAGCTCCATATGTATCCTCCTCTCCTGCTATGTAAATTTACCTTTGATACTCCATATTATATACTCTTTGAGGTATATTGTCAAGAATATATTCTTTAAAATATATTTATTTTGTAGAGAATATATGCTAAAGTATATATCGTAAATAATATATAGCATAGGGGTCTCTATAATGTTAAAAATTAATATAAAAAACAAATTGGCAGAAAAAAATTTAAATAAAAACCAATTTTCTAAATTGATGCAAATAGGATATCCAGCTGCATGTGCCTTGTATGATGGAACCACTACCAGAATATCTTTTGATACATTAGAAAACATATGCATGGTTCTTGATTGCACTCCAAATGATATTCTTATATCAGATAATTCACGACTTCAACGTTTACTTGCTTATTATTCAGGAATTAATGATCTTAAAAATAAAAGCGATTCCACTCTTTAATAATATCGCTTTATATGTACAATAAACAGGACATACAAAAATTTACTATTATTTAAGAGCATTGAAACCATAATTTTATCTTGTTTTCATGTGCAGAAATGCCTATTTTACGCACTTTGATGTTTCTGTGTAATTATATGATAATACAATTTTATCCATAATTTCCACATTTTTAACGTAGAAATAAGGCTTTTTCTATGCTATACTGGCTAATATTAAAGATAAAATTATGGTTTCTATATTGGTCAGTTTGGTTTTATACATACTGACCATATGTAATTTTAAACACTTATACGTCTTGCTTTTAAATCATTCAAAGTTGCCATTCCCTTTAGCTTATTATTTTGCTTTAAATTACCAACTGGTGTTGTTTGCTGTAACATTTCTGTTGGTGACTGCTCATACGCTTCACACATTGCACAAAATGTTTTCATTACATCGTCCCATTCAGATTCATCAATCCATTGTATGTAAGGAGTACCACCTCTTTGCTTTACACAGATCCCATACTTGTACTGAAGATTCTTATACAATTCATTCCACATTTTACTGAAATGAATTCCAGTAACAGCAGCAAGTTTTCTAATACCGGCATTAAGTTTATTCCTGTCCTTCCATTCCAGAATACCTTCTGCTAAAGCTTTATTATCATTTTCCAACTTCTGAATATGACGATTTTTAAACTCTACCAGTTTTGCGGATGCTACGGCAACTGCTGTTGCATCTCCACTGGCAACAGCCATACCCACCGATAGCATGAGACTCTGCTCTTCATCAATATCATGTGTCTTTGTTTCACCAGAAACCTTTTCTTCTATATTGAGTAATTGCTCTCTTACCTCTCTTGCCACCCATGATTGTTGTAGCATCATCCCAATTCTCAAAACCGCACGTTTACTAAATACTTTTAATCCTCTGTTATTTATAGTTACTATCTGACCATCTTCAAATGTATACGTAACAGAAGTTTGCTTAATATCAACGGAAATACTTTTTTCATTACTTCCGTTATAGAAATCCCTTGGTAACATTTTTGTTCCGTCACTGTCAATTTCTTCTCTATTTTGGGAATACAAATTTTTTATGCCTTGTGAACTAACTTCATAAAAATCCGCAACCTGTTCAATTGACATCAAATCTGTTCCTGGTAAGAGTAATAATTTCTTTACCTTTTCCAAAACTTCATAACGTCCTACACATTTATCTCTCATGCTCCTATCCGAGATAATATTTTCCTGTTCCATTTTCTTCTTTGTTAATCTCATATTCTAATTTCCTTTCTGTGAATAAATTTTGATTAATAGTTCCAATAACTATTTCTCCAAAACTTTTCACATTTTTTCAAAAAAATACATAAACGATACTTAATATTCAGTTGTCAATGTGCGATTTTAAGGAAAATCGACTTGAAATAGTCCAGAAAGTGTTATAGAATATAATAACACTATGGATTTTCCAAGTGGCTTGAATGGCAGCTTGTTACTTTCTCAGGGTAGGAGCTGCTATTCTTATTTTTCCTCTGATTGATTTTTTTCATATTGGATTTCCGTTTTAAATCTTCCGTTTGCATATGCTCTCATAAATAATTCCATAACCGTATTCATTGGAATATTATTTTGAGCACAAGCTACTTTAAAATCCTGTATGATCTTTTCATCAATAGAGGTTCCAAAAGTTTTCTTTGCCATTTTCTTTTATCTCCTCTCTTGACAATACAACTATAGCATATAGATATATGATTGTCAACTAGATTTCTATAAATCTTCAAATTAATTTTCCATTAAAAAAGCACTGTATATTTCTATACAATGCCTTATATGTAAAATATGGTCCCATTAAAAAACCATTATTTTAAGCCACTTTTCAGAGTTTAGCCGCTCCAAAATCGGCATTTTTCCATAGATTCGGTCACATCAAATTTTTTCATCGTCTGGAACGTTAAAAGCCTTTCTAAAAACTGGCTCAAATTCATCCCAGGTATCAAAACCACGCATCATTGTAGTGACTGTTGATATTTGTTGTGTCAAATGCTGATAGCCTGTCTCTTTTGTTAGTCCTTGATGTAACCTATACTTTCTATATCCATTTTTATTTAAAACAGGATTAAGCCTTTTTAATTCATCAAGTATTCCCTCTGGTAACCTGTTATAAATAAGAAAATTTGTAAGCTGTCCAGCATACGGCGTTTTAAATCTCCCCTTATAATCCCATCCACGCAACCGAAACATTTGAATATAAAAATCATCAGGAAAAGTTTTAACCCACGGCAAAAATTCTTCAGCTATGTATTTAGAAAATAATTCTTGTAATGCCCTTGCATCACGTTCAAATTGATATCCCGTTGCTTCGTCAATTAATGCAATTATACCGACTTTTGCAAGTGATCGCATAAGAATATCACTTACTTCAGCTAACGGTTTTTGACTTTCTAACAATACACCATCATCACGGGCAGAAAGATATATTTCACAAATCCTTGAAAGTATTTCTGCTTTATATCCAACAAATTCCCTACCACGATTAATATACCTTATTGAAAAATCATCTTCGGCAAATTCGCGCTCTATATATGGAGCAAGGTTATTCGCTGTTAAAAATGCAGGTGTATTTTTCAATCGGTATTCTTCAGACGGTTTCCCTTTTCGTGGTCTGTCAAACGCTTTAAATACTGCCGTATTTGTTAAAATTCTTGTTCCATCTTCCAACACTGCACAAGATAATTCTTTATTTCCAATACTTATTTTTCCATCATAAGCGACTTTAAGTATATTATCCATATTTTTACCTCCATATCAATTATGGATAATTATACCACCTAATAAGGCAAGTTTCTACCATTTTCTACAAACCTTTAAAATAGTTATTTTAGCAATTACGTAACGATGAACAATATACATTGTTTTCTTTATCTGGGAAATTTGCTAAAATAAATTCTTCTACTCTATTTTCTGCAGCAATCATACATTTTTCTTTAGATTCAAACAAAATACGATCTAAATTCGAATTATACGAAAAAGTCCCTTTAACTATTACGTAATACCATGTATTATATTCTAACGCAAATTTGGGTTCTACAGAATTAATCGTTATTGTGCAATCATGTAATTTCCCACGATATGACTCCGCACACCCCAAAACTGTTACTATTTTTTTTAACTTCATCATATTTCCTCATAAAATTTCACTTTTATAGTTTTATCTTATTAAAATCTATAAATCCACCAGCACATAATTCATAACTTGCAACCATCGCATTTATTCGCTCTTCAGCATTAGCTGAATCAAAAGATTCTTTAAACAACCTAGGATTATTTAAAAGATTTTTCGTATTTTCACTCAGCTCTCTTGGATCTGTATTATCTTTCTTTTTTGAAATTATATCAAATACTACTTGTTTTGCTGTTTGAACAATATTTGATATTTCTTCTACATCTTCAATCATTATATGATGATTTTTAAAATCATCCTTGTTTCCATACAGTCCATAATATTCTTTAGCTGCATTACATATCACCTGTGTTAAATGTCGTGCATCTATTGTAACAATCAAATCTTTATCTTGTGACCCTTTATGTAACGGTTCACAATATATACCTCCATCATCTTTACTACACATCAATAAATGGAACTCAGGAAAATCATCCTTTTTCCTTTGATTTAATTCCAAATTTCCAGAATGTAAATAAGAACATCTTAATTTATAGCACATATCTCCAGGGATTACTTTATCTCCAGAATTTCCAGTTTTTATAAATCCTTGATTCTTTAAATACTTATCACACCATTTTGTATACCGCTCTCCAACATCCAATTTAGGAAATTCGACTTGTCCACATATATCAGGTATAGTAAGAGCCATACCTAATGCCACTCGCAAACAGTTATTTTTTAAAGCATTCTCTATATCATTTATTAAGTCTAACATAATGCACTCCTTAATGAAACTGAACATTCATCTACTAATAACCCATTTTCTGCATTTGCTCTATATCAAATTTCCAAAATGTCACTACAGAATTTCCATACTTTTTAATTGCAGCTTCTCTTAATCCTTCGCTTGTAAATATAAATTCACATTTCTTTAAATCATTAAATAACTTCTTGCTCATCACAGGAATGGACTCATTAAATCCAAATCCAACTCTCTTTGTTATAATTTGATAGCAGGCACCATTATCCAAGATCAAATCATTATAATCTATATCAAGCACATTTCTTCCAACTTTTAATTTTACCATATTCTCATCTCCAATCTACGACTTAAAACTAGAATTTTATTCCTATATCTAATCTTTTCTCTGCCATTAATTTAGATCTGGTTGCTTTATCCCAAAACATATTTTCTTGCACATTACCACAAATACATCTTTTTGATTTCCAATCATACTGCTCCAATTTTATACCTATCTTATCACAACAATAAAAAACTTCATGAGGAGTAATTTTTTCACATATATCACAATAACATTCTTCTATAAAAGTATTAATACAGATTTTACACATCCTTATCCCCCTTACATATCTTAAAACCAGCCTTTTATTTAAGAAATTTCCAATACTTTCGTTTTGTCTTGTAAACATTTATCCCTAAACTATCACAATATTTAATATATTCTTTTTCAAAATCAGATCGCTCTAACGGTTTTCCATTTAATATTGAAATAATAACTGGGTTTGTTTCCAAACCATTTTTATTATTATTTTTCAAATGATTACTCATAGTATTAGCAACATATCCCATAAATTTGCTCGGATAAAATCGATAACCGTTTTCTGTGTATACTGTTATAAAACAGTGTCCTCGTTTGATGAGATCTAATGAAAAGAATATTCAGGCTCACACCTTTTGTCTAAATATTCATCTAAAGTTTGCATGTTTTTCTTTAAATCTCCAATATTCTTTACAAACTCCATAACTTACCATTTCCCCCAATGTTTATATGACGATAAATGCAACAATTCATTGCCTAAATTTTCTCAATAGTTATTCTAAATTTTTCTCCAGCTTTTGTCTCACGATCAAGTATCTCATCTATAGCGGAACAAATGTTACTACTCATAGAATCTTTCTCTGTTTCAAAACTCCAATCATTGTTGTTTTCATCATTACAAGTAATAATTCCTTCAATAATTTTCTTTTTCATATATCCTCCAAAAACTTACGCCGTTTTTCTTCTCCTAACATTTCTGATTTTCCACATTTCTCTTTCAGGGATATAACACCCTCCCCATAGCACATCAGGATTAGAAATGGTTATCAATTTCTCCCAGTTACAATCATAACACTCAATATCATCAGGAACCTCAGCTTCCCAACACGGAACTTTTCTTTTTAGATGGTTTAGCGATTGATTACTTTTATGTCCATCTACAAAACACCAGATACCACATCTTAAATCCTCTAAGTGTTCTTTGTAGAAGACTACCTTTTGTTCATGGATACGTTGGATATCATATCTCATAAACTCAGGATAATCCTCTATATTAAATCCACCAGATAGATGATACTGAATATCTTTAGCATGATAAGTTTGTTCCTGTGGTTTAAATGCTGTTACTGAATAACGAATAATCTTCATAGTCTTATCCTTTTATTCCACAACTAGCAATCGTCTTCGTATAATAATACATCCTCGTCCCAATTAGGATTCAACTTCTGCAACCAGTAAAACAACCTTTCACATTCCATATATTCAAATCTCTTTCCTGAAAAATCATCATCAATATACTGCTCTAGGTATTCCATTCTGTCTTTACAGTGAGATAGCATCAGCTCATAATGTTCTCTGTTCAAAAACACATATGTTTCATGTGAATATGGTAGTTTCTCTTCCAATCCACTTAATATATTAATACATGATGTAAATAATTTGCTATGTGATTCCTTTTCTAATTCTTCAAATGCTTCGTATGGCAAATCATTTATATCCTTCTGATAATACTTCTTACAAATATTATCAATGACTGTCTTTTTTGCTTTTGTTATATACATATCATATCTCATATTGTTCTCCATTTCTGCCATGAAAACCGGATTTTAAGACACTTTCTCTATCCATTTATAAGGATAATGAAAAAATGTAGTCCTCCCGTTCCCTGTATTATGTCTTTTACTCCAATCACAATCAAAACTCTGTATTATACCAATATACTTTACTTTTATTTCCTTTAATATCCAAACTTCATGCGTATACTTTGAATCTCTTACATCTTTTGCACAAGGATAGTATAATTCATCATTATCTATCTTTTCATCTGGTACATAGACATAATATTTTCTTGGCATATCTTGAAGAGCAGATAAACAACCTTCTATCCAATCAGAAAAACAAACTCTTTTAGTAACCGTATCCTCATACATCGAAATTGCACATTCAGGAATTTTTGGTGTTAGTTTATTTAAATTTTTATCTATAGATAAGTGATATAATATATCATCCACCTCCCAATGAAAATCGAAATTCAAGTTATTTTATCTCATCATCTTTTTCTAATAAATATTCTTGAATAAACACATCTGCATGTTTCACATCCTGAACATACATATGTTCTGTATGTGATTCACCTAGGTCAAAACTTAATATACAATCCCCTTCTTTTAAATCAAAACTATGTCCTACTTTTTCTTTTGCTTCTTCAACACTTTCAGCAATAACATATCCAGATGTTATCCATGCACTATTCAAAGTATTTACATTTATGCAATTCATATCAAGTTTGCTTTTCTTATACAAGTCCCATTGAAATAATTTATTCATTCTTTTCCTTCCTCTCCATAAAATCAGACTTCATTGCTCATTAAACCTTTTCAGCTAAAAATTTTATTCTGTTTCCGTTTACTGGGGCAACAGCATCATCAAGAGTTCCCTTCGTTTCCTTGCACTCTTCGCTCCAGATATCAATTCCAGATTTATCACACCAATTATCTATTTCTCTTTCTAATTTAGCAGCTTTAAAACAAGCCTAATTTTGCTGTTTTATTTTATCTTGAATATATTTTGGTAATTCCATACACTCTCCCCATCACACAACATTTTTCAGAATTCCAAAGCCACCATCAATAATCTGTACTGCATCTTCTAATGACTCAGCTTCAGAACAATCCCAATTACCCAGATTATCTTCGTCGTCCAAAATAATAACTGCTTTAATAATATCTTTGGTTTTAAATTTTCTAAGATAATCATGTACTTTATTTTTCTGTACATATGACAGTTCATTTTCTTTGAACTCAGGAAGCCTTTTACCAAATTGGTCATGCAGTTTATCCATCACATCGTATATGCTAAATTTATTCCTCTCCACAAGATACATATTCTCATCTTGCTCATATTCCTCATTGTATCCTTTAAGGATACGGCAAATCCAGAAGTCGTTTGTGTCCATGCAAACATAAACACCTTTAAATTTATCGTCCCCTGTTGGATAACAGTCTATTTCTTCTTTTCCTTGCATATCATCAACTATTTTAGATACATCATAATATTTTGCAAATTCCATATTCGTCCTCCAATAAAATCAAGTATTCAACTACAATTTAGAAACCATATCTTTAACCTTCTGTATTTCCTCTTTTGTATGAGGAGTTCCGCCTTCATTCATTTCTATATACCATTGCAGCACATCTCTTTCATACTGTAAGTCGTTAATTCGTATTGATATTCTCGTAGTTACTTCTCTTGGATCTCCTTCAAATTCATCATAATATAACCCAAATACTTTCAAGTCATTTGATTGAAACTTCATTATTGCTGTAATTCTCTGCAATCCATCTACACATACAAAGTCATCATATTCTGTTTTTGCCTTACAATGCCAGCTTGGTTTATTGAAAAATATTTCCTTACCAGAAGTACCACCCTTTAAAACATATTCTATGTACTTCTCCTGCTGTTCTTCTGTCCATACATGACCACGTTGGAATTCCGGATTTAAAATCAGTCCATATTCTTCTATATACTGATTTATTGTTTTGCTAAAATATTTGAATCCAACATCGACTTTATAATTCGCCTTATTGGTAAGTAATTGCGGTATATCTGTAAACTTCATATCTAATCCTCCATTCCAATAAAATCAATCATTCATTACTTCAAAATATTCCGCATTCACTTTCTTGGTCAACCACACACCATTTTCAGACAAATAAAATTTACATCCATCCTTATACATATCTCTGCTATATATTTTCAAAACTACAGGATCCCCATGTCTTTTTCCTACTTTAAAAGCAGTTTCTACATCCTTTGACAAATGAACATATAACCGACTCATCGGTTTCAACCCATCATTTAAAATAGCATCAAGGAATCTAGTGGCTGTTCCATGATACAAAAACTTCGGAGGTTCTTGCTCCTTTAATTCCACATCCACAGGGACACTATGCCCTTGATTAGCACGGATTAGGGTTTTGTCTTGATTAAAGCTATATCTCTGCTTACTATCAGTCGCCACAATCTCTTCTAAAATATCCATATCAATTTTTCTTCCAGTTTCATTAATACCATTTAGCAATTCTTCCACATTAGCCCAACCGTGTTCATCTAACACAATGTTTGCTACATCTGGTTTATGCCTTAATATTAAACTTATAAAAATGCTCAATTTATCTAAATTTCCCATATTATGACCTCTTGTATTATTTACTTACATCATATAATCGTATGGTGTCATTTTCTTCTGTGCTTGGTTTCGTCCTTGTAAGGTTCTCTCAGCTTCCTCTTCAGTATCATAAAGTCTATGTTTTGGAAGTCTTAATGCTTTTCCATTATCTGTTCTTAATAAAACAAGGTTGCCACTAATCGATACTATCTTTGCAGACGTTACTTTGAATCCATTTTCAATAATCCAACATTTATCACCTTTAACCACTATTAATCTCTCCATGTTCAAATTTATATAGTCTTCTTATGATTTGATTGATCATACATAATTCATCACATCTACTTCCACTACACTTAACCGGAATATTACATACTTTAAATTCTCCATTGATAAGAATATTTCCATCCTTATCCTTAGATGTTAGGTTTTGATTTTTACTCACTGCCATCCTCCCATATTATACCATACACTTCTCTGCTAATCCAATTAGACTATTAATTCCATTAAATTTATCTTCACCACTCTGTGCCATATCCCAACATTTACTAAGTATTTCTCTAAAATCTTCTGCTTTCAATGGAACCACAGGACTATTCTTAATAACCGGTTTCTTCCCATTTTCAACATCAATAATAAAATCTCCCATGTCATTGTAGAGTTTAATTTCGTCTTCTCTGGCAATTCCGATGTAATGAAGTGTTGTGTTCCGATCAGAATGAGAAAATATTCCTTGGAGTTTATCCACAGTTGTTACATCATATGGATGAAGTTTAACGCTCCAGTAGCCAAAGGTTTTTCGTGTTGAATGTGTGCTTACAGCATATTGGATTCCACAAGCGTCCGCTGCAATCTTAAATTGTTTACGGTAAGCAGCAGCCTGAGACTGTGTTGCTTTCCAAAACAAATCATTCCACTCTTCCTCAGTGTACTCTTCTTTATTTTCTAATAATTGAGACTTTTGTTCTGTAGTAATGATAAAATCATTGTAATTCTCTGCTGGATCAACACCTGTTTTCTCAATATATAGCTCTAATGCTTTCTTACACGCGCCACACACATAAGGACGCGTTACTTTTCCGGTCTTCTGTTCCTTGATCTCGATTTCATCCTTAATTCTTCCATTCTCATAGAAAAAATCAGACCATTTAAAAGATAATGTATCACTTACACGTCTTCCAAGCAGCAATCCAAAGTTAAACACTAAGTACCAGTGCCACATACCTTTCATCTTAAAATAATCCATCATATTTTTTATATCTTTCATATACCAAAAAGGATATACTTCTGTTTTACCTGTCTGCTTTGTTTTATTTCCCATAATCCTACCTGCTTTCTTATTTATTTTCCAGATTAAATATCACCCATCTTAATGCTGACATTGATTTGGAATCATTTTCCTTTTCTGCTCTTTCCAATAATTTATATAATGTCTCAATATGTTTTTCTTCCGTCCTAAATCCCCTGGTTGCCAATTAAACGATGATTTTAGGTAATAATTAACTGCTTTTTTGACTATGAGGAAGCATAAACTCATTTCCAACACATATACAGCGTGGAATAATCTATATCAATTGTGTGTATGTATTATGCAATAACTCTGCCTTTTCCATTAAAAATTTCCGTTATTGGCTCATTATCCCCATTAACAATATCCAGTAAGAATAATTTTAATTTCTTACTTTCATCTTTAAACTGTGGATATGCAATAGTAGCATTGATCAGCAACTCATCAGGATTTGTCTTCTTTAAATATGCAACTAATTTCCGTTGCACAAACTCATTTTCTTCCCCAGAAGACTTTCTGATCTCATACAAAGAATTAACTACTCTGTGACAGTGAGACTGAGGAAATTCATTCCATTTTGCTTTATGCAGTAATTCCAATACCCACTCAAAATATTTCCTGTCTTCTTCTCCGCGCTTAAAAATATCTCTCGCAAGTGTAAGGCATGACAAGTTTCCAGCTTTTTTATTGTTCCTATTGACCAGTAAATCATAGCAATCACACATATCTTTGATAGCCGTATCAATTTCCTCACCGGCACATACATTAGCCTTGAAAATGTCATAAGGATCGGGTTTCTTAATCCCGACTCCCTGGCACCCAAACAGTTCTGCCTCCTGTTCCTGAGTAAGTCCAACTGTTATATCACACAAAAGATACTTGATCCCACGCAATTTTGCAGCTTCTAAGCGGTGCTGTCCATCCCATACATAAAAGAATCCATCTTCACGGAAATTAATTTTCAGAGGATCACACTTTGTAGGATTCCAGTCCCTCGCAATAATTTTTACATGATTTTGCAAAGATCTCTGATAAGATTCATCAATATGTAATTCATCTAAGGCTACCACCGCAAACACTTTTCCGCCCACAGGGAAGGCTCCGACAAGTGTATTTAATGCACTCCTGCGACTTTCCAAGTTATCTTTGCATCCTCTGTTGATTTTCTCCATCAGTTCAATCATCTGATCTTTTGTCATTCCACAGCCATCAGTTTTGTAGTTTTCAGTACCATTTTGTTTCTGTTTCATACCCATTTTCTCCTTTTCTTTATGATTTTTTTATAATAAAAAGCATCTGGATTTTATTTTCCAAATGCTTTCTAATCAATGTTATAATTCATCTTTACTTCTTATAAGTGAATTCAATCTTAATTGCCTTTTTCTCAAATTCTCCTTCAAAATTATATATATTGTACTGAAAACCTGCATTTTCAAATTCTAAAATTATTTGCAAATCATCCGGACTATGACTTCCATCACGTTTCCAAATAATTCTGTTTCCGTGTCTCCCATCATCAATTAAGCCCGGTATATCATCAAATCGTATGATATCTATAACTTTATCCATAATTATCTCCCCACATAAATATCTAATTTCATGGACAATATCTATCTAATAACTACATTACCTTTTTTAATCTCATTATGCCACGATATTTCTCCACCACACAAACAGCAAATCCGTTCACTTGTAGCTGAATTAATTAACCCGCCACAATGAGGACAATTAAAATGATATTTCCCATCAGATAAATACATTTTTCCTGTTGCCTCTTTTTTAATCCTTAGTTCCATATCATGATATGCAGTGTTTAATGCCGTTAACTGCTTTTGAGTTAGTTCCCCTTTATACATTTTTTTAATAATCTGGACGGCTTCTTCTCTATCCACTTATCTTACCTCCACTAATCAGTTGAAACTTAGATTCTATTGCCTAACAATAATTATATATATCTGAATTAACAACTGTCCTATTGACTAATAAAAATATATCTTTATCAGCAGGATCAATACAGTTTTCAATAAAATTATTTTGTGCACCGGTTAATTTTGATATTTCAATTGAATTAACTCCTGCCTTAATTAATTGTAATATACCATACTTAACTACACTAGATAAACTGGAATCTCCTATTGCTGTTTTCAAATAATCAGAAAGCCCAGAACTAGATGTTGTTTTTCCCCATTCTTCACCTGAAATAGAAGTGAAAATCAATCCATCTCCATTTCTAATATCTCTATCCGATATAAATTGTTTGATTCTATGCATTTGTAAAGATAACTCTGGAGGCAATCGAAGTTCAAAACCATTTATCGTAATTAAACCATAATATTCATCATAATGTTCCCATTTTATTTTCCTCAATTCTCTATAAGTAATCCCATAAAGCATCATCATTTTTAATGCTATAACTGCCATTGCTTTCTTAAAACCTGTTTCAGAATCCCATTCCTGCTCATTGAACTGTTTATTACACCAATTTATCAAATCGTATGCTTGTGTTGGTAATAATGGTTCACTCTGTGTTATCCCTTTGAGAATATCACACTTATTAATATATGATGTCATATATTTCATATATGATTTATGAGACTTATCACCAACAATCATATAATATAATTCACTGTTTGTTATATTTAAACTTTCAAAAACATATTTTAAAAATCGTCCTATAACTACCGAATAACGCCTAGCTTTTGATTTAGTTTTATATCGTTTAATTTCTTCAACGTTATAGACCAAACTTTGTAACACAAATTCAATATCCATCCCTTTGACTAAAGTATGGAATAATTCATCTGAAAGAGAATTTTCCCAATAGACATTTAGATATTCACTAAAATTATTTATATCACTTTTATAATCTGGATATCGTTGAATAAATCTTTCAAATAGAAATTTATAATCCATAATATACCACCCACTTTATATTACTATAATTTAAATAACTGTAAATCCTATTTACTTTTTAATATCAAATCGCAAATTTCTCTATATTGTTTTGGTAACAAACTGGACAAAAAATTCTTATCTTCATTTTTAATAATTCCATTAACTACACAATAACGCATAAATCCATAAAAATGATTTAGCTTATCGCGTTTCAATACTATGTTTACAAATTGTTCTATATCATTTGCTGTAACATAATTAAAAGATTTTTTACATGATTTCTCAAACTTTAATATTGTTGGCTTATATTGTTGTATACTTTGCTTTTTTCTAATGTATGCATAACTGTATGGCGTTATCTTATCCAATGACATATTATAAGACATTAACTTTTTACCATGTGCAATTTTTTCTTCTTCTGTCCATTGTATGGCTCCAAGTTTATCCTTATTCTCTGAAACCCATACCTGTAAATTTTTCATATAATAAGTATCCCATATTTCTTGATTTTCTTTTATTAAAAACTTTCGTTCTGGCATATTAAGTTCCTCAAAAATTATTCCCATTCAAAGGTTCCGTTTTCTATATCCTTTTGGATTTGAGTAATTCTACATTTAATATCTGTCATAACAAAATCAATTCTTATTAGCAAAAACTCATATATCATTTTTTTAATTTCACTATAAGGATCTTCTGAATTATATATTCTTTCAGCATAGGTTACACCATCATCATTACATGGTTCATATAGTTCCCCCAACATAGTTTCTATCACGTCATCCATTCCAATCTGGATACCATCAATCAGTGTAACATATTCTCCACCATCACACATTCTAAGATACTCTTCTAAAGAATAACTATACTCAAGTATATTTTCTCCAATAACAATTTTATCAACTTTTGAAAGCAAATACATATTATCGCTTGGATGTATTCTAGTTGCAATACCATTATTAACAATTTTATTCACAACTTCATTGTTTTCTTCCTCGGCATAATATACATACATCATATTTTTTCCATCCCTTCTTATTAAATATTCCATATAATCTGTTATATTCATTCCTTTTTCTTCTGCCTGTTTTCCTACTAATTCTTTCAAATCTGAAGAACATCTAAAACGAATGTAATCATCTTTTGACATTTGTTATCACATCCTTTCTTTATACATGTTATCACAAACAAAAAGCTCTGTAAAGAAAAAGAATCGCTCTTACACGATTCCATCTCTACATACACTAGTTAAAGCTATTATTTTATTAATAAGCTATATCGCAAATATTTATTTGTGAAATCTAATTATTATTCATATAACATTTGAACTGTTTGCTTATTGTTTCTATCTTTTTTAATGCAAAGTATTCTCTAGGTTTATCATACGATTCTCCTTTATATTCTACATCATTTCCAAATGAAAAATATAAATCCGATATCTCATAGGTATGATTAAGTGTTTTTCTAAAATGTTTTTCTAAACGACCCAACCAATAATCTCTTACTGATTCTTTTGTATCTCCATACTTTTTTGCCCAACATACTGGAGTTATCGTATCTGTATAGGCTGCATTTGTAATTTTAGGGTATGAATATGAACGCCATCTATCTGTTGTCTTCTTAATGAAAAAAGAATTATAACAAATTGTTCCTTCTTTATTTGTGACATTAATAATAATCTTATCTCCACTTTTTAATAAATTATCAATTTTTTCATACATTTCATATTTAATTTCTTCAAATGTTTGCATATTATTTTACCTACCAACAGAACAATCATTTCACAGTTTCTTTATTATTCTTATACCATTCCAAAAACCCACCAAAAATTTCTTCTTCAGCAGCCTTTCTTATAGCAATTGCATCTTCTTTTTTATCATAACGTCCAAGAAAATATTTCTTTTTCTTAAACATAATTTCCGCACTCCATTTTCCTCTACTTTTATCAAACCATACACCCGTTGTTCCTGATGTATTAGTCGATCTAATTTTGTTACCATCCAATTTGCATGGTGCAGTTCCATCAACATATAATTCTTTTATTCTTTCTGAATGTAAACATCCACAAGATTGTACATTCCCACTCACTAGATCATCATAGAGCACATCACATTCTTTTCCACATTCACATTCACAATGCCAGATCTTACATCGACTCTTTGTATGACTTTTTTTATCAGTAACATATTTAACTTTTAATTTTCCAAATTGTCTATCCTTAATGTCATTATAAGCCCAATGATTTCCACAATCTTTAATCTCATTCTTCTGGAGATTCTGCTTAGTTGCTAATCTCTTTTTGCCACATAACAGACAAGTACACTCATATAACCTCCTGTTATACAAATTGTATTTGTCTGTTAATTTATCGACCTTTAAATTATTATATGTTTTTCCTATTAAACTCAAATCTGGTTTTCGTGGCATCTTATTTTATTCACCCCAACCATCAAGTGTACAAGAATTTCCACATCCATCTTCCCATCTGCTTGTAATTGGATCATTTCCATCATCTAAATCTTTAAAACATGATTCCATATCTTCAATACAAGCTGGATATATTGTACCAAGATATTTATCTCCATTATATACCTTCAAGCAATGTAAATCATAGTCAAATTCTTCTTCATAGACCTCTATTCCGTTATCAAATTTCCATTCCTTCATAAATTTATCCTCCAATCTCATCCAATGAAATAATCCTTTAATTGACTACTGAATTTGCAATAATATTTAAAACTATTTCCATAACAAAAGGAAATACTTTTATAAGAATCAATGCCATTATGCTAATAAAAACAATTTCCAAAACTAATTTTTTTGCTTTTCCCATTAAGCCACCTTCACTTTATTTTTCTGTCTATGTTTCCGCTCTGTTTCAATAACCCTATTATATTCCAACTCAGTCATAACACAAGCTGCTCTGCCTTTAATTATAACAGTTACCATAGTCTTTCCGCAACATTCAAATCTCTTTCCGAGTGTATATGTATTTTTATCCATTATATTTCTTCACTCTTTCCTTAATTTTTCATTATAAAAGCCACCAGATTATTTTCCAGTGGCTTCACTTTACTCCATATTCACCTTATTTCTTTTTAACGTAATATTCTCCCCTATTGGATTTATTCATTACCTCTGTCTTAGATTTTCCCATTGCTAAATCACGATTCATGGCTGACCAGTCTGTTTGATATCCTGCTGGAGGAAGATTATTGTCAAATTTATAGTTTCTAATAATGCTAGGTAATCCAAAAATTAAGAACAATGCAACTACTCCTATTAAAGTTTCCATATATTTACCTTTCTGCCTACTCTGTAGGACTTTGATCGCTTTGTTTATATTCTAATTATATTACTGTTTGTGTCCAATATAAAGGACTTATACCACAAGCATACAGAAAATTTTTCGCATCATTGTCTTGTTAGTATAAGTTCTCCTTTTCCCATTAGACCAATCATCTACAACAATTTGTAATTCCTTTGTTAATGGATTCTGTTTTAAATAATAGTGTTTACTACCTTTTTTGCCAATTTCCATAACAGTTCCTCCCTTCTTGAAAGGTACATTTCATTGCATAAATTGCTTATTCTTAATCAATACCAGCTATGTTTCTGAACCGAATCCTTTCAAACATATTACTTATATCAACTCCGGTTTTACTTTGATACTTGTGTCTGATAACTGATTTCATAAGTTCAATATCATTTATACTCAACATATATTCCGATACAAATTTTTTAGCATCAGGATTAAGGCCAGAATTTTCTATAACATCAATGCAGTTTGATAAGAAATGATCACATTCAGCCAAACCACCAAATTCTTTAAGTTTTTGTTCTGTCAGTTTTTTAAGTTCTTCTCTTTTATAAAAATCTGACGAATCTCCAAAAAACAATTTTTCTATTGATGGTTCATATATTGGATTGCATTCACTCCATACTGTAGGTATTGCCTGTTCAAATGCAAATAAGAAATTATTAACTTCATTATGATTTCTGCATTCTTTATATAATACAGAATTTTCCTTACAAACTTTCACTTCATCATCTGACATTTCATCAAGCAATTTATATTGTGATCTTATTCTATCAATTAAATAAGTTTCATCTGTAGGAACAATTGTGTCACCACGATACCTTATCACATCAAATAAGGTTCCTCTTAAATACTTAATCGCACTCTGAATAATAATATCAAACGGGTTTCCATTTATTTTTTGTCCATTAAATTCCATAATTTTCACCTTTACTTTTCTTTTTTTAGTTGAAATGCGAATTTTATTCAGACAAAATTTCTTCTGCCTGTCTATCAAGTTCCAATACTTCATTAACAACTAAATTAGCAGTATGTCTATCACATCTGATCATCTGCATAATATGATTTTCCATAACAGTAATGATATTGTTATGATTCTCTTTTAATTCATTTTTCAGAATATCTCTTGAATTCATTACTATTCCTCCTCCATTTCCTATTGAAATCCTGATTTTCAGTGATTTTTATTTTTCTCCAATATGCCAATAGAAACTAACATCCTCTCCATCAGGCACTTTTCCACCTTTCCAATATTCAGATGGTACAATCTCGCGATCATCATAATCATCCACATCCAGAATAATTTCTTCATGTTCTACAGCGCCTTCTACCTTCTGTATTGCCTCTTCCAGATTTTCGGCTTCTACAATAACAGTTCTCTTTAAAATCTCTCTTACACTTATCCCATACTTTGACATATTATTTTCCCTCCTATTATCCCATCAACTCGGCTACACTTATATTAAAAGTTTTCTCAAACCAATGCCAAATATCTTCTCTGTGCGTTCCAGGAAGAAAATATTTCCAAGGTTGCTCTATCTCTTCTGTTTCCTGATTTATTGGAACTTTACCAAATTCTTCCCACAAATCTTTTACATATGTTTCTTTCCAGAATTCAAAACTATCCTCTAATCCTCTTCCTTTGATAACAGAAATATCATCAGAACTAAGTATATAACCACAATTTTCACAATATGTTTGAATTGCTGTATACTCTGCTTCTTCAAATTTCTGATCATCTTTTATTTGATCAATTTTATTATCCTCTAAATATTTTCTAAGTGACATAAATTCTTCCTTTCTGTTTTCTGAATTAAGAATACCAAAATTCTGTATCATCTTCTCCATCTCGTGAAACAGGATATTCTTTATTATCAACAGTTATATATTCTCTTTCAAGAATTTCCAAATCCAATTCATCAACATTAACTGGCACAATATCAAAAACTTCTTTTGATTCAATATTTACTTTACACTCGCTCGTTACCTCATATCCGCCATCCCATACAGATGTAAAAGTAGCATTTTTTACCATTTTATTTCCCTCCTTATCAAATTGTGTTTTCATTGTTTTACTAACTCTATGGTACAATTTCATTTCCTGCCAGATCATTCACTGCATAATCGTATTCTACTTCACCATTTTCAACTTCTTTTTCCATTTGTTCATAAAACGGATTCTCTCCACACTTTAAATTATTAATCTGTTCTTTTGTAGCTTCAAATTCCATTGCGATTCTCATTGTTTTTTCCATAGTAATTTCAATCTTCATATTATTTTCCTCCACTTAAAATCATTATTTTAACTGTTATATTTCTTCTGCTAATTCAATGCAAATAGCAGCTTTACTTGGTGTTGGATTATAGGGAAATATATAAGCAACCTCTCTATCAAAGTATTTTTCCAGATCACCTTGATTATATCCTTCATAATAAATTGTTGGATTATCTTCACTCTCCCAACACTGAATTTTTCTATATCCCTCTATCACAATTCCACTTTCTAATAATTCTCTTAATGTCATTTTTAATTTTTTCCTTCCATGAATCCATTGTTTCAAGTTTATTTTTTATATTTCCTCTTCTTTAATATTCACTACTCCGCAAGGTTCCTCTGTATCACTGTGATATTTTCCACCAGTGAAATAAGCCCAGCAATCGTTTAATACAACACCTTTTTGATAACCATTAAGATCATTTATGTTGATTTTATTTCCGTTAAGGTCTGTCAATTCATATCTATCTGGACATTCCTTTTTTTCTCCATATAATACATAGATACACTTAAAAGGTTCTTCATTTCCGAAAATATCATTAAATTGCGATTCTGACATTTTATAATATTTTCGGAACCATTCTAAATCATTGATTGTAAATGTAATCTTCCTCATATTCAAACCATCCTCCCACTCTCTATTTCTCCATTTACTCAGCGTTTATATACACTATAAAAGGCACTAACGAATATTTTCCGCTAATGCCTTTTAACTGGTTATAAATCTTATTCAATTCAGTTTAAATATTTCTTTGCACATTAAGTACTTTCATCAATGCTTCCTGTAAAACTCTTGATATATTAATTCCTGCATGTTCAGCTTCATAATTTAACCAACTAGGAATGGTAACATTTTTCCTAACAGCCTTTGTGTCAATTTTCCTTCTATACCCCCCAGAATCAATATCAACTAAAGATACAACTGTCACTCCATCTTCTGCGAAAGTTCCGTTATTTACATCCAGTTCGCTTATTTCAGATGGTAAAGGAATTTCTATCCCATCATCTTCCATTGATACACATTTCAATTCTATTGCGTCTCTTGCCATTTCAACAGCATTTACCATATCTTTCCCTTCTGTCAAGATTTCCAGATCAGGAACTTCCACAAGTATAACCGTATCTGTTTTTGTAAAAAACACAGGATATATATTTTTCATTTTTTCTTTTCTCCCTTCTAGGAACTTATATACTATATACTTATCATAAAGATAAGGGATTTTATAATCCCCTTCTCCTTATGATTGCTTTTGCTAATCGTTCATCAATCTCTTTATGCCTTGGTACTTCTTCTTTCTCTGTTCCTCTCACATAAACATCATGATTACTTCCATGTCGTTCAAAAACAAATCCACCAGCTTCCAACTTTTTAATCAAATCTCTTTGTTTCAATAGTGTTTCCTCCTTATATATGGATTATACACACTTTATACGTATATGTCAATAATTATTTATACTTATTTTATGCGCATAAAATGATTCTTTTATCGATTTATCCTCTAATCATCTCAAAATCTTCCAATTCCTTCTGCGTCAATTTCCTATTGTAATATATTTCAGCCCATATCATACAACCATTTATTTCTGTTCTGGTATCATAATTTATAAAATCTTCCATACCATTTTTCGGATGTGTGCCAATACTCACCGGGCGCATAACAGAATAATATTTATTCCAATGATATTTTTCTGCTGCCTGTCTGATATATTCGTTTGTGCTCATGATATTACCTCTCTATGCCGCATAGAAAGTTCCATCTTTCAGGAACTCCCAGCCGTTAGCTTCACAAGTTTCTGTTATTTCTTCCTCATCCACTTCATAAAAATATTTGTAGCCGTATTCTTCATACTGTTTAGAAAGCATTACAAACATATCAGCAACTAATTTTTCCATTTTACGGATTATATCAACTTGGATTTTCTTATATTGCTGATACTCTAATTCCTCTATCCATTCTTCCGCAAAATCCGTCTTATCTGACACACAATAAGCATAATGACCATTGTTATATGGAAGATCAACGTTTCTTCCGCAAACTTCCATATATGCCTCTATAGTCCTCTGCTCATGTTCTGTCATACAATCCCAAAAATCCTTAAATGTTTCGCCACAATATGATTTATCTCTGATTGCCTTAAATACATCCATCAAGTCAAGTTTTCCGTAAATATTTAATCCGTCCCCTTGACAATATCCTAAAGAATACTGCATCTTTAAATCACTTCCAGGAAAAAAATTCTTTAAATCCTCTGTATAAATTTCCGAAAATGATTCGTTTCTATACGGATCATCAAGATACCACTGATTAGCTTTTTCTTTTGCTTCCTCTGATAACTCAGGATAAGTATATACATTATAAGTTTCTGTTATTGTACGCATAAAATTTTCCTCCGTTTCTATATATTTTTTCAATAAAAAAGCAAGCAACATTTTCCGCTTGTCACCTGCTTATTACTTCTCTTTCTATGCTGTTTATCTGACTTATTTAAGGACTCAATGCAACGCATATACAATATTTGCATATGCGCTGATTAATCTCTTAAACAGGTCTATACTCCTTCACATTCCCTTCTTGAAATCCACTAGACACATAATCGGAAAACCCTTCATCTGTTCCGTTAATGTCAACATATCGTTTTCTTATTTCATCCAATGTAACAATATCCTTTTCATTTTCCGTATTTACATATAATTTTTTCATAAAAAAATCCATCCCATCCTTTCTCAGATATTATAAAGCAGTAGTTTCATTACTTATTGAATATTGTTTTTGTCCATAAACTCAATTACTTCTTTTGTATGTTTACAAAGTTCAATCAATTTTTCGCAGTCTTCCGATAAATGTATCAGATCATCCGCCCCATGATAAAGCCTAAAACATTCCATACTATCGTTAGCACGTTTCATATACTTTTCAAGCTGTTCCTGCCACTCCATCATTGTAATTTCTCTTTTTGTTCCTTTAAGTATCTGCATCTTCCATCCCTCCATGAAATACACGATTTAAGCTATAAATCAATTGCTAAATTCCAAACTTCATGAGCTGCCGTTTCAAGACGCTCTATAGAATTTGTTGTATATGGCTCATTTTCCTTTGTTTCTTCTGCTACAAGTTCAAGCATGTCTGATACAGCATATAAAATTTCCTCTACATCTTCACCATAGATACTATGATCTTTTAAAATTTGATCAAATTTATCTCTCATTATAAATATTCCTCCTTCCAGAATTTCAAAACTGTTTTACTATCTTTTATAATAAAACCAGCTTTATAGCCATGATCTTCTGCAATTTCAATCAATTGTTTATTTGTTTTACTATCATAAGACTCCATATAAAATTGATTTTTTGACACTTTATGCAATTCAACGCAATTCAATGGATTACATTCTATTTGTCTAGTTTCATCATTATGGCAGTCAGCACAGTTGTTAACTGTCATGCAAATATCAAGTATAATCTCTTTATGTGTTTCTTTTAATTTCTGTTCTGCATATGCTTTAAAATCCATGACATATGTCTCCCTTCTTAAAATACCATAACCTTTTCTTTTGTCAGTAATAAAAATATTCCCAAAGGTAGCGCAACCAAAGAAATTGCTATCTGTCCATCCAATACAAACGGCGTTATAATTCCAATAGCTGCCATTATTGCACCTGACATACGCTGTTTCATATAATATAAATGTTCCGCCCTCTGTTTTATTCTCCGCTTTGTTTCCCGGCGGTTGTATTCTTTGAGCCATTCTTCATATGTATAGACTGTTTCAATAGCTTCTGATCCACTACTATATGTTATCATCATGATTCATCCTCCGTTTATGCAATATAATCTAAAACATTTTCTATTGTGTCACAATTAACAATACAAGCATCCGCATTATCTGGATGCTTTTCCATAAATTCAATAAAAGATTCTATCCGCTTATCATCCGCTGTTTTTATTGCCTGATATGCTTTTTTATTATGTGCTTTAATTAGATATACTTTTTCATATGTAAAATAAGTAATCAGCCCATTTTTAGCACAATATGCTTTTATATTGTCTTTTGCTTCTCGCTCTGCTTTTTCATGCTCTGCAATCCGTTTCTTTTCCTCTTCTTCTCTTTTCCGTTTTGCTTTTTGTTTCTGGATATAGTTGTTGAACAAACAATTGCTAGAACATAATGATTCATATACTTGTTTTTCTATGGTATAGTTATCTGGATGCTCTTCAGCAATCCACCAAAGAAAATTATCCATTGTATCATCTATGCGACATTGCAAAATACAATTATTTCCCATATACATTGAAAATATATCGTTTCCGTTTTCGTCTGTGATCCTGATAGTAATTAAAGCGTTTTCTCTCCGATAGTTATATATACTCCATTCATAACTATTGATTTTTCCATATACCGTTAATCCGTATGCCTGATAAATTTTTGTTTCTTCCACATTGTTATTATAAATAATTCCCATGATAAAACCTCCGTGTATAATTCTTTAGCGCAATTTATAGACACTACAAAACGGCTATAGCTTTATATTTTCCATAGCCGCTCTAACTGTCTACAAAATTACAATTTTATTCCTTATTTTTTCCGTATGGATTTATAAAATCATTCTGTATATCATTTCTTTTGATATACTGATACAAATTTACTAACATGACCATATCACCATTAGAAATATGTATATCGTTTGTTGTGTCTGAAAAATCATTGAAATTGTGAAAAGTATGTATTGTGATATCTCCATCACATTCATTTTGTATGAACTGCATTGTACCATTGTTATTTACAAAAAATTCTAGTTTATTCATGGTTAGACCTCCTATTAAGCTGCTTTATTTTCACCTATGAAACAATTTCCGCAATACTCCCAGGTTTCTTTATCAATTTGTTTAAATGTTGCATACGTTGCTTTAGTTTTTCCGTATTTATCCATTTTGTGACTTGCAGGTTCTCCAAGTTGTGCGCAATCGCTTCTCATACAAGCAGGTGGTAAGGAATTCATTAAGTCACTTACTATCTCCTGTTCTACCAGATCACCAACTGTCAAAGCATCTATTCCATAATACCATTCTTTATTATATACCTGTTTTCCATTATACTCTCTACAAGGTTTTAATCCTCTACCTTCATAGACACTTTCACGGATATATAAATTATGACTACTATATACATGAGCTTTATAATTCTCCATGCATTTTTCTGCTAAAATTCTTTCAGGAAATACAATTGGATTTCCTGCCGATAAAGTATACCCTTTATAATCATATACGACTTCATATCCTTCTTTCGTGATCCAGTCAGGAATAGACACTTCTATTTCATATTCCTTTTCAATACTCCAGTACACGTCTTCTGTATCATATTCGCTTACAGGTTCTCCGACTATTTTATCTCTAAAGCTTGCACACTCTGCTTTTCCTTTTTTTGTAAGTACAAAGTGTTTTCCTTTATCTGCTTTATACCATCCATCATTCCTCAATTCCATAATATATACCTTCCCTTTCATCTTTTTATGGTTTTTACATAGATTTCTATCTAGCAAACTTTCTTTATATATTCATTTAATAAATTATTGACTTTTTCCTTTCGCTCTTCATAGGGCAAAGAGTAATCATATATAATTTTCCGTGCTTCTTTATCATATTTTTGACAAATATCATAGGTACTTTTTGTACGTTTACTGTCAATTGGTGCATAGCCTGTTGATATAAGGACATTGTTAATGTCGTAATAATCACAGGCCCAGCCTTCAGACCTTGTGCTATATGCAAAAGGTTCCTGGAATTTAAGCAAATACTGAAGGCTGCAATAACTTGCACAAATAATTTTGTCATAGGATCCTTTCATTTCTTTTCTTGTCACTTTATACTTTGCCATAATCTCCACCGTTTAACCTTTCTTTAATTGTCTATGTATCAATAACTACTTCTCTATTACTTTCTTGTTACACTCTGCATTGTGGACTTGTGACCATCTGAAAGTTGATCAGGCTTTCAGGCTGCATTATAACAAGCGTTCACGGCACCGCTTACCCTTATGCCTTTCCTGCCCTCCCCTTACCTTTTAGGGGCGTGTCGGGCGTTTCGCTTACCCTTATATTGCGGTACAACTCATAAGTCTGTTGTATCGGTTCCCTATCCGCTAATGAAGGCAATGCAGATAGGAAAGGAAAAAGTATACAATAAGGCGGTTAATGTCGGCTTTTACGGCAGTCTATTTCGCCAAGGTACAAGTGCCATATGCACATCGGACTTACAAGGACTTATTGAGTTTACGAGTTATCACGACTTATTTTTGCATTGCGTGATGCGGAGTGTTGCCGCCTTAGTTATTGAATTGGTGCTTTCATTTAACTGTCTTTATTATAACGCTATCGTTATATATTTTCAAGTTGGGATAATATACAAATATATAACGCTATCATATATCATATATTGTGCATTTTGTATAACGTTATCGTTATATTTGCTTACATAAAAAAAGTAGGTTGAAAATTAATCAATCTACTTTTCTAACTCCTTATTTACAGCATCAACAATAAATCCATTTACTGAATCGCTTTTCGCTTTTATTTTTTCTTTCGTTCCCTTTGGAAACCTAACAAGAATTTTATCATAATTTTCTTTTTCATATTTTGCTGTTGCTGCCTTTTGTGCCTTGCTAACTGTAATTTTTACCGCCCCCTATCTAAACCGGCATAGAAAATAAATGTGGTTCTGGTATCTCTTCCCCTTCTTCTAAAGCCGTTTCAATCCATTCTTGAATAATAATTTCTGTATTTTTAACGGCTTCTTCTGGTGTCTTCCCGTCTGCCATACATCCAGGCAATTCAGGAACCGACACAATATAAGCTTGATCTTCTTCAGACCATGACATAACCATAGAATATTTTGACATCGAAAACCTCCTTACAATCTATACTTTTCAAATAGCATTCGCACTTGTTTAACTTGATATGCCTTTGCCTTATTTCCGATTGGTTGAATATTTATTCTTTCTATTATATCATCACGTTTATAAATGTAATGATCTCCACGGATTCTTTCCCTGAACCCATAAGAAAGAATCAAATTTCTAAAATCAGTAAAGCGAATATTACTATCACTTTTCCCACTCATTACCATATCATATGTATTATTCGCCATCCTGATTCACTCCTTTGTATGTTTTTTATTATATCAGATTCCACGATTTTTTCAAGCCGTCAATTTATCCACACTATGAGAAACACTGCTTATAGTGCCATATAAGCCCATACAAGCGGTATTCCTTTACTATGAATAAAATAATTGTTTCAAAGTTCCATTAAAAAAGAAAGATACTGTTTAATTTCTTTTCTAATTTCCTTTAGTTTTTCTTCAGATTTTTTAGCTTTTTCTTCATACTCTGAAGCAATTTTATAACAAGATTCTTCATGATATCCTTCTTTTTTGTTTTCTGCATAACTGATAAAATCTGCTACCGATTCCCTTGACCATCTGATATTAGCTATTTCTTTCTTTTCTTCTTCCAAAAGTTCTAATAATGATTTATTCATCATAAAACCCCCTGACCTCATTTTTTTATTTTCTAATATAATTGTGATCCTAAGTCATGAGCTTTCGCCGGGCTGGATGTCCGTCTACCGATGGATCACAAAAAACATACTAACAAACTGTTTCTGACTTTGTTCAGAATCTTATTGACTTCTGACAGTGAGTCAGGCGTTGCTTATGTTCTGTTTTCTATTTGTACAATCTGTTTTAAATGGCAGGTGTACAAGCTGCCAACGCCAACACAATATTTTAAGTGCATTGCTGATCTTGAGCACTGAAAATTTAACGCTCTTATCTTGCGGTTATTAACTACCTGTTTTTTTCTACGTGAGTATCTCCCAATAACAGAAAACCATCTTCACGGGTTATCACTTTTCCTTGTGCCTGATATATGCACTTATTGCCACTTGGGCAGCCCTCACAGGTTGTAATATTAATTTCTTCATTTTTGTTCGCTAACATCACATTCTTTTTTGAAAAGCAATTGACCGCTTTAATCGAGTAGGGGAGATTTTCTCTCCCCTCTCACACCACCAGTACGTGCCGTTCGGCATACGGCGGTTCAACATAACTTCAAAGCATGACGCTCATTATAATAATCAAGACAGCTTACAAGTCCTGCTCTTTCCAGCACCTCTTTGGAGATTGCTCTGCTGACACATGTTTTGGTAGCAACCCAATAATAGCGGTCTCCACAGTATGCTGTCAGTCTTGCAAGGTCTTTTCCTATACCAAGCTTCTCCAATCCCCATTGCCGTTTCTTCGGCACTTTCCACTGTTTCCAGATAATAATTCTGATTCTTGTCCTTAAATGTGCGTCAATCTCTGTCATTGCCATTTTCATGGAGCTGAGGGCATAGTAGTTTATCCACCCTCTTGTCACCTGATTGATTTGCTCAATCTTGCTTCTGACTGTTCCGGGCTTTTTCCTACAAGTCAGTTCTTTCAGCTTTTCCTTGAATTTCTTCACAGAATCCTGATGGGGTCTGCATTTCCATTCTTTTGCCTTGCCATCCTTATAGAATCCGAATCCTAGATATTTCAGTTTCATCGGTCTTGTGATGTGGGTCTTGGTCATGTTGACCTTTAACCCCAGTTTCCTCTGAATCCAGTCCGTCACCGTCCGCATGACCCTCTTGGCACTCGATTCGCTTCTTACTGCTATCACACAGTCATCCGCATATCTTGTGAACCGGAGCCCTCTTGCTTCCAGTTCCTTGTCCAGTTCGTTCAGCATAATGTTTGACAAGAGCGGTGACAGATTTCCGCCCTGCGGTGTGCCCAGCTTTGTTTCTTCATACCCCTGCGGCGTCATGATTCCTGCTTTCAGGTATTTGCGGATAACCGATTCCGTATCACCGTCTTTGATGATATCGTGGACAAGGCTCATAAGTTTGTCCTGTGGTACATTGTCAAAGAATTTTTCCAAGTCGATATCCACTATCCACTCATATCCCTCATTCAGGTATGCAAGCAGCTGCCTGACAGCCATTTCACAGCTCCTGTTTGGTCTGAATCCATAGCTCCACTCCGAAAACATAGGCTCACACATGGGACTTATCACTTGCACGATGCCCTGCTGTATTACCCTGTCCATTACGGTTGGGATTCCGAGCTTTCTCACTCCCCCGTCCGGCTTGGGTATCTCTACCCTCCTGACTGGCTGGGGTTTGTATTCCCTGCGCCTGATTTGCTCCCTGATACTTTCCCAGTTCTCTTTGATGTAATCGCCGAGTTCTTCAACCGTCACATTGTCTACACCGCCTGCGCCTTTATTGGCACAGACTTTCTTGTAGGCGGCATTCATGTTGTTTTTGGATAGTATCTTTTCTAACAGTTCTGACATTGCTTTGTGTGCTTTCTCCTTTCCGTTTTCATGGATTCGCCCTAAGTGATGCACTGCCTGCTCATCTACGTTTCGCACTTCCTGCTGTCAGGTATTCCATGAAGCATACATTTGATTACACGGTTACATTGTTCAGCCCTTTGGCAACGCCCATTTCAGAGCCTTGCCTACTACGGCTTCTGCTGACTTCTCACAGTTCGTTGTTACTACGGCTAATGAGACCGTCTGTGAGACCTCACGGGATAAGCCTCCCAGTCTTTCCTCGTCTACCTGCCTGATTTACGCACATAGGTTACGGTTGCCTTTTGGACTTCGCTGTCTTATGCCAGCTTATCCACCATGCACGCCTTATATCAGGTTTCTGTTCGTCAGGCTACGGTTTCGCTATCCCTTCTTCTCGCCTACACCTCATGATGCAAACCTTGGGAGTCGCTCTGGGGTTCGTCGGCAACTACGCCCCTTGTGGACTTTCACCACAGACTGACGGCATGCCCGTCATACAT
>ERZ808054.530-NODE-530-length-34026-cov-4.585761_pt1 | contig 34026 bp, 34 predicted proteins | sample MGYA00380201_ERZ808054 | MGnify/ENA primary metagenome ERZ808054 (study PRJEB31490, sample SAMN06133419) | mouse gut metagenome | isolation source: Z5_2 | host: mice | place: China: Chengdu | collected 2015-05 ...
ACAAAAGACGCCGGCTTGGACGTATACGAGCAGGTGAAGAAGATCCAGCCTATCTGTTTTGAGAACGCATGCTGGGCTTATACGGTAGGCGCTGCAATCGCAATCAAGAAGGGTTGCAAGAAAGCGGCTGACGCTGCTGCAGCAATCGGCGAGGGTCTACAGGCATTCTGTATTCCTGGCTCCGTTGCAGATACCCGTAAGGTTGGTCTTGGCCATGGTAACCTTGGCAAGATGCTTCTTGAGGAGGAGACAGACTGCTTCGCATTTCTGGCAGGTCATGAGTCCTTTGCGGCGGCAGAGGGCGCAATCGGTATCGCTGAGAAAGCGAACAAGGTTCGTCAGAAACCCCTGCGCGTGATTCTGAACGGGCTTGGAAAAGACGCGGCTAAGATTATTTCCAGAATCAATGGCTTTACCTTTGTAGAGACCGAGTATGATCCCTATACCAACGAGGTAAAGGAAGTGAGCAGAACTCCTTATTCCGAGGGGCTTCGTTCCAAGGTAAACTGCTACGGCGCAAATTCCGTACCCGAGGGCGTGGCGATCATGTGGAAAGAGAATGTGGACGTATCCATCACTGGTAACTCCACCAATCCTACCAGATTCCAGCATCCGGTAGCAGGTACATACAAGAAGGAAAGAATCGAAGCCGGCAAGAAGTACTTCTCAGTTGCTTCAGGCGGCGGCACGGGTCGTACCCTTCATCCTGATAACATGGCTGCAGGTCCTGCTTCCTATGGTTTCACAGATACCTTAGGACGTATGCATTCTGACGCTCAGTTCGCAGGCTCCTCTTCTGTACCGGCTCACGTTGAAATGATGGGTCTGATCGGAATGGGCAACAATCCGATGGTAGGCGCTACCGTTGCCGTTGCCGTTTCTGTTGAGGAAGCTGCTAAGGCTGGGAAGTTCTAAGAAATATAGTAAATTAGCGGATATTAATCTCGCTATCCTTATGTTAATCAAAGGCTATCGCTGATACGACCTATCGGCGGTAGCCTTAAATTATGCTTAAATTATGTTCTTCATTTTTTCCTTGAATCTGTCTCCCCATCATGCTATAATACTGGTTATGGGGATATAGCTCAGTTGGGAGAGCGATACGTTCGCAACGTATAGGTCAGGGGTTCGAGTCCCCCTATCTCCATTTTGGAAGCATAGCTCAGCCGGGATGAGCGTTCGCCTCACACGCGAGAGGTCATGGGTTCGAGCCCCATTGCTTCCATTTTTCATGCAAAGCCGCAAATTTCACTCTTTTGAAGGAATGGGAACGCTCTACAGCAGAATCGGAGAAATTAAATGTTGTTCCGTTGACTTTAAAGGAAGATACTACATATCATGTCAATGCCGCTCATCCAATTGATGGGGCATCTGAAAAGAACAAGCAGTTTGATGAAGATATCATGGATGATGAAAATCTATAGAAACAGCCGGTGTATTTGATATGGACAGTGAATTAGAAATGTACTTTAGCAGCTTAGGTAAAGTTAAATTTGAATTCTCTGGTTCAAGCGACATCGTAAAAATCGGCCAGTTTATTAGCAGTTTTATTTTATAGTTAGCATCGGCATATAGACCAGGACGTGGAACTTAGGAGAAGATTTTTATAAATCAGGAGAAAATGTATGAGTAACCCAAAGACAAAGGATGAAATAAAAGCCCATAAGGATGAATCCCTTTCTAGTTTATCTGATTTCTTAAACAAATTAATAGAATCGGAAATACCTTCAGATCCCAAACGTGCAGACTTAATTAGTTATTGGCTCAAAGATTTTCAACAATATATTTCACAGGAAAAAAGCTTTGATGAATCCAAAAGAAATGTATTGTCTCCCGGTACTATAATGGGCTATAATGCAATTGTAAGGCAGATTTCGGATCTCTTTCTCAAAAAAATATCCATGATATTACTGCTCTTGATGTGCAGATAGAAATTAACTGTATGTCCGAAAAATGCAGTCCAAAGACCGTGCACGATTATCATGGCTTCATATCGGCGGTTTTAGGCGTTTTTTGTCCAAACCTTAAATTCATACTACTCTGCCCCAAAGGCTCAAAAATGAGCCATATATCCCTTCTGACGATGATGTGAGACGAATACTGGAATACGCCATATGCGCCCTGACATTAGATTTAAAAACAAAGGCGTGAAAAATGGTTACAAGCTTTGCGTCGGAAATTTAAGGGTACTTTTTTCAACAGAGGATAATACTATCAATAGAGCGCAAGAAGCTTAAACAAAAGAAAGCTCAATGGATGTACCCTTCTATAGCGGAGGATAAAAATGGCTCAACCAATGATGCACTTGCTAGTTGCAGATAAAATCTATGCGGAAAAGCCCGGCTCAATCCATTCGTATGGTGAATTCTTATTAGGAAGTATTGCCCCGGATGCGGTTCATATGAGAGAGGAATGTACCAGAGAGCAAAAACACATATCACACTATAGATTTGACAGCAAAAGTCATATCAGTCACTTTGATACATTTTTTGATGAATATTCTATATCTGAAAATAAAGATTTTGTACTTGGTTATCTTGTCCATTTGCTGTCTGACATGATCTGGTACCATTCTGTCCGAGTACCATTTATGGAAAAATTTCAGCAAATGCCTTCGCACGATATGTCGATGAATGAGGCTTATTATGCTGATTGTGATCAACTCGAGCAACTGTTGTTTTGGGAAAAGGATTCCTCTCGTATCATAAAAGCTGTCAGCAAAAGCAAAGCATATTCATTAGAAGATTTGATTGATTCAGAGGATGTCAGCGGCTGGAAAGAAAAATTGGTTAATAATTATAATAACAAGAGGAAATTGGGGCTTCATACCACATATATATCAGAGCATGAAATATGTGATTATATATCAAACTGTTCAAAAAAATGTATAGAATATTTGGAATATTTTCCATATTTTCAAGACCTGCTCTTGATAAGGTAACTATATCCACAGCAACTTTCTTTCCTGCCCCACCAAAATTGAAAGGAGAACTATCCATGGCATTACATCAGGAAAGAACATATACAATTGATGATATTTACGCCCTTCCGGACGGACAAAGGGCAGAGCTGATCGATGGACGGATGTATATGATGGCACCGCCGACTACAATCCACCAGCGCATCTTATACGCAGTTGCCAGAAAAATTTCAGACTACATCGATAAAAAAGAGGGTAACTGTGAAGTGTTCCTCGCCCCATTTGCAGTATTCTTAAATGAAGATGACCAGAATTATGTTGAGCCGGATATCTCTGTGATCTGCGATAAAAATAAGCTGGATGAAAAAGGCTGCAATGGTGCACCGGACTGGATAATAGAAGTCACTTCCCCTTCTAACCCTCAAAATGATTATGGAATCAAATTGTTCAAGTACCGTACAGCCGGGGTCAGGGAATATTGGATCATAAACCCACAAAAGAATTCTGTCATGGTTTATGATCTGGAAGAAGAAGAAAAATCAAACCAGTACGCATTTGAAGATGATGTTCCTGCTTGCATCTATAAGGATTTAAGCATATGCATTTCTAAAATATTAGAATAAAAAACCGCCCCTGCGCCAACAGGAATGAAAAATGAAAAACGTTGATTATGTAAGAGATAAAGTGGAATCAACCAACTTGAAAGGAGAACTATCCATGGCATTACATCAGGAAAGAACATATACAATTGATGATATTTACGCCCTTCCAGATGGGCATAGGGCAGAACTCATTGATGGTCAGATTTATGACATGGCACCGCCTAATACTATGCACCAGCGTATCTTAATGAATCTATCTGGTGATATCCGGGAATATATTAAAAGCCGTGGCAGCAACTGTGAAATATTCCCCGCCCCCTTTGCTGTCTTTCTAAATAAAGATGACAGGAATTATGTGGAACCTGATATTTCCGTAATATGTGGCAAGGACAAGCTAAATGACAAGGGATGTAACGGAGCTCCGGACTGGATTATCGAAATTGTTTCACCAAGTACAGAACGTATTGACTATGGGATAAAGCTTTTTAAATACCGCTCTGCAGGTGTACGTGAATACTGGGTCATAAACCCACGGACGCGCATTATAAATGTTTATGACTTTGAAAATGACAAGGGCACTCGTCAGTATAGCTTTGATGATGAAATTCCTGTATGTATCTATGAAGATTTAACCATCCGCATTTCTAAAATATTTAATAAAAATACTGTATAATTAAATCAAGTCAAAAACCCCGCAGCAAGCTGACGGGGCATCAAATTTGCTGCGCAGCAGAGCTGCGGGGTATTTGTGTTTGCACGTCACGGATGATACAAAAAATATAGCTTGCACCATGACATTACATGACTACCGTGGTTTTTACACGACATAACACGATTATTATGCAAAATACTGTTAAGTCCCCTTGCCCCGAGAGGGTAAATTTCGTGCGCAGCGGGCACGTAGGTTCAGCTAACTCTACTGGCACTTACAGGTATGCTGGCATCAACGGCTATAGCTGGTCGTCGCGCGCGGCAACTTATAATTCTTCTACTTCAGCTACTGTGTACACCCTCGGCTTCGCTGCGACTGATGTCTACCCGTCCTATGGCCCCTACGGTCGTCACAACGGCATTCTCCTCCGCTGCCTTAGTACTGTAATAGATATATAGAGTCAGTATCCATCAAAAAGCCCGCAGAAATCTCTGCAGGCTTTTAAGTAATGTGCTACATTAAAGTGCTTGTCATAGTTACCGGTGGCGGTTCCGTATCTCCTTAAGCAGCCGGTACTGTTCCTCGGCATCATCGTCATGTTTCCACCATTCCAGGCTGAACACCCGGACACCATGTTCTTCGCAGAGGGTCATAAATTCCCCGAAAACATTCCAGTCGCGGGAGATGGTGGCTGCCTCCAGTGTGGCGACCATTCCCACTTCGCCTTTCCTGATGGCAGCTTCAAGGCGCATAAGTTCACTCCTTCCTGACGGTATTTTCTCATGGAACACCTCCGTTTCCCATGCGCCCATACCAGGATAAGCGCTGAGCCGTTTTTTCATCCGGACAAGATATTCAGCCTCGCTGCATGAGGTATGAAGCCCATGGCAGTAAAAGGCTGCTTTCTTCTGTTTTTCCATCTAATATTCCTCCTCCCATGGAAAGCCCGTGGCAGAACCACGGGCTTGTAAGGTGCTATTTTTCCGGCATTTCCTGCCGCAGCGGTATTGATACCTCCGTCCCCTCACGGAAGCGGAAAACAAGCGTGTTGTCCGGGGATACCATTACAGTATCTGCCATAACATTCCATATATCCGGGCTGAACTTTTCCAGTCTGCCGCTGCACTGCCTGAGGACATTAAGGGCGCGGGATGTCTGTTCCCTTTGTCCGTGCTGTTCAAAGATTTGTTTCTGTAAGCCGTGAACCTGTTCCTCGGCTTTCCGGCATAATGCATCCATTTCCGCAAACCGGCGGTTATATTCCGCCTGGTCCTGTATGCTCCGGGTATTTTCCTCCATATAACTGCGCAGGCTGGCAACCAGACTGGCATGCCCAGCTTCGGCTGCATCCAGCTGCTTTTCCAGGGCAGAGGCATCCGACAGCCGGGACAGGAGCTTTTCCAGCCGGGCAGCATGTTTTTCTTTCGCTTTAAGGAACTGGTTAAAGGCAGCGACAAAGGCCTTTTCCAGCTCGTTTTCATCCAGATTGGGTGTAGTGCAGCAGAATCCACCATCATACTTCCGGTTGCAGCGCCAGACAGATTTCTCATATTTGCTGCCGCTGTGCCATACCTTGCGCCCATAGAATCCGCCGCAGTCACCACAGATGATTTTTGCGTTAAACAGGCTGCTGCGGTGGAGCTGGCGTCTTGCCGGACGCCGCCGTCCAATTTCTTTCTGCACCAAATCAAAGGTTTCCCGGCTGATAATGGCAGGGTGGGAGTTCTCTATGTAATATTGCGGGAGCTCTCCATTGTTTTTCCTGACCTTTTTGGTAAGGAAATCAGCAGTATAGGTTTTCTGGAGCAGGGCATCGCCTTTGTATTTCTCGTTCTGGAGGATACTCATAATAGTAGAGACGCTCCAGACCTTTTTGCCGGCCGGGGTCGGTATTCCCCGCCCGGTAAGATACCCGGCTATTTCCCGGACAGTATTTCCTCCAAGGAAACGCCGGTAGATTTCCCGGACAACAGCCGCCTCTTCTTCAACAATCTTTGGGAGTCCGTCTTCCCCCTTCTCGTAGCCAAGAAAAGATTTATAGGACATGAAAACTTTTCCTTCCTCCATGCTCCGGTGTTTTCCCCAGGTCACATTCTCGCTGATGGAGCGGCTTTCCTCCTGCGCCAGGCTGCTCATGATAGTGATCATTACTTCACCCTTGGCATCCATAGTGTAAATGTTTTCTTTCTCAAAATACACTTCCACGCCTTTTTCCTTCAGCTTCCGGATGGTGGTGAGGGTGTCTACCGTATTGCGGGCAAAACGGCTGATGGATTTGGTCAGGATCAGGTCGATCTTCCCGGCCATGGCATCTGCAACCATCCGGTTAAAACCGTCACGTTTTTTAGTATTGGTGCCGGAAATTCCCTCGTCCGCATAGACCTCCACGAATTCCCATTCAGGATTGCTTTTAATGTGCCGTTCATAGAATTCCACCTGTGCCTCGTAGCTGGAAAGCTGCTCGTCCTGGCTGCTGGAAACACGGGCATAGGCCGCCACGCGTTTTTTCCGCCATTCTGCCGACAGCACGGCAGGACGGAGGACTGCCCGCCTTTCAATCTTGCGGACTTTTTTGTTCCTTGTTGCCATTCTTATGTCTCCTTTCTATGATTTGTAACTGCCGTTCCCGGGCTTTCTGCTTCATCTCTTCCGTCCAGCTTTCCCGGCGGGAGCGGTTCTGCCAGGCCGCTTCCTGCGTATGCCCGTCATGGAACACATAAACCAGCCGTCCATTCCCTGGCACCTGTATTTCTGCAATGCGGTCCAGTAAGGCTCCCCGGTCTAAGCTGCCAATTCCCAGGACTTCCAAAGTCTTCTGGGCCAGGATATCCTCCGGGATCTGCCTGGCGGGGCAGGCCTCCCTGGTGTGCGTATCAGCGGTATAACATACCCAAACAGGTTTGGGCCGGCCTCCGGAAGCAATGCTCTTTCTAATGAAATGCTTGCCACAAAATCCGCAGCATAACATGCTTGTAAAAGGATAAGGCCCGGCATGGCGGCCGGCTTTGCCATGCTTTTCTGCGCGTTTTCTTATTTCCAACTGCACCTGCTCAAATATATCCCTGCCGATAATCGCCTCATGGTCGTCATCAACATAATACATCGGAAGTTCCCCGTGGTTGTCAATATCCTTTTTGCTGATATGGTCCGGACGGTAAGTCTTCTGCAGCAGCAGGTCGCCCGTATATTTCTCATTACGCAGGATCCGGTATATGGTATTCCTGTTCCATGGATTTCCGGATTTCGTAGGAACTCCCATACGGTTCAGTTTCCTCACAATGGCCGTCCTGCCCATGCCTGAAAGATAATCCGTAAATATCTGCCGTACAATATCTGCCTCGGCAGGGATAATCTCCAGCCTTCCGTCTTTAAAGCGGTAGCCAAGTGCATTCCCGGCATTGGGTATGCCACGCTCAAAATTTTTGCGGATGCTCCATTTTACGTTTTCCGAGGCTGACCGGCTTTCTTCCTGGGCGAAAGTGGCCAGGAGTGTCAGCATCAGCTCGCCGTCAGCGCTCATGGTATGGATGTTCTCTTTCTCAAAATAAATATCTATGCCCAGTTCTTTCAGCTCCCGCGCAGTGTTTAAGACAGTGACAGTATTCCGGGCCAGGCGGGTCACCGATTTGGTGATGACCATGTCGATCTTTCCATCCCGGCAGTCGGAGAGCATCCGCTGGAACTGTGGGCGGTCATCCTTTGTGCCAGTCACAGCCTCATCGGCGTAAATGCCTGCAAGCTGCCAGTCACCCCGGCTGCCAATGTAGTCGTTATAATAACTGATCTGGACAGACAGGGAGTGGAGCTGGGCATCCTTGCCGGATGAGACGCGGGCATAAGCCGCTACACGTTTACGCCTAACGGGCATCAGTGCCGTTTTCTCCAGTTTGGTAATCTTTCTTGTATTATCCATCATTCCACCTCCATTTGTGTGTTTAAGGGGGAGCCATATAGGCATCCCCCTCTGTAAAGTGTTTAAAGTGCTATATTTTCCGTATCCGGTCGACACCGTAAACGATGCCGAGGCTGGAGCCGCAGTCCCAGCTGACAAACACCGTGCCGGTATCGTCAACCATATTTACTGTACCGCGGTCTCCGGGAGAGAGCCTGCTGTATGGGTCATCCATGGAGATGAGCTCCACCCGGCAGCCTTTTGGGTACATTTTCCGTACCCGTTCTACAACTTCCTGGCTAGGAAACTGGTTCCTATTTGCCATAGTCCCCACCTCCCTCTGCCTCTGGCTGCGGTACAGTTTCTGTGACCGTTTCTAACGGATTGTCTGCTGGCGGTGAAGCTGAACCGGCATCCTCCGTATTATTATTGTGAGCAGGCCTGTTTGGCGCATGGCCGGATTTCCAGCTGCTGTTGCCGGTAAGGTTACGGAGCAAGAGCTTCCGCGCCGCTTTATATTCCTCACCGATAAACCCCAGCCTGACCAGAAAGAGACGCATATCAAATTTGTCATTCCCGGTATCCTGCTCTTTTGCAGTGACGCGTTTCTGTTTCTTTGCCATATCGCACATGGCGGTAATCAGGCGGCTGTAAGCATCAGCTTCGCTTTCCAGCCCATGCAGGGTAAACCAGGGGAATTTTAAGGTATCCCCGGTGTCGATAACCGCAAGGTTATCCGTATCAAGGGCTTTCCTGAGCAGGGCTGCCTTACTGGCAATGATTTTCTGTAAATTGTCCAGAGAAATATCTGTAAAACCAGTCTTAGGCATTTCTATGGTCAGGGTATTTTCCTTATCGGAATTACCTGTGGCCATTATAGGGGCTGTGCCAGTGACATCAGCAGCAGTTTCTGTAGCTTCGCCTGCCACGTTTTCTGTGTCAGCTTCCGCCCTACCTGCCGCGGTTTCCTCAGTGGGAGAATCTTCCCCAGCAGGAGTTTCTGCAATAAATCCCTGCTCCTGTAAACGCAGGACCAGACGCTTCATTTCCTCCCGCCCGGCATCATTCATGCCGGACAAAGAGCCTTTCCTGCTTACCCGGTAGTCACCTACAGCATAAGCGAAAGTCGGCGCCCCAAGATAAACCGCAGGTTTTTCCAGTATCCGGCTGATTGCATCCACCAGTGCCTTACGTTCTGACCCAGTCCGGTTGTAGTTGTATTTTTTGCTCATGGTATTTTTACTCCTTTCTTTCCATCGCACACACATCTATCACTCAGACCATAATAAAAAGCAAGTCTTGATATGTGTGCAGGATATGGCGTCATATCTCCTCACCGGTAAAAATAAAGTGTGCATACTCCTTCCGGTGGTCTTCAATGTATATGACCAGCTCGTAAAACCCTTCACGGTTGGCGATATGCTGCACCATACGGGTATCCAGCATGTTGGTTTCACCAGAATCCCAGACTGCCATGATCTGCTGTTTAATGGTTTCCGTCATCTGCCTGCACCCCCTTTCCTGGTTTTTTCTTTTCCCATATCAGGAAAGGTAAGCCCGGCGGTGATGGCTTCTCCAGCCGCCCGGTAGAGGATGCCGGGGTCAAACCCGGCGGATTCATAGCCGCTGAGGATGGTACGCATATAGCTTCTGGCCGGCGGGCTGTAGGGATGGGCGTTCCCATTCATGATATACACCATGGCGGTACGCCTTTTCCCATTCAGGCTGACCTTCAGATTCTCCTTGTAGTAAAGGCTTGGCCAGCCCTCATAGCGGTCGAGGGCAGCTTCATCCTCCGGCTGCAGCTTCCAGACCAGCACCGGCACGGTATAACCGTTGCAGCGCTCTATGGTAGCCACATTCCGGAAAGCAAGCCTCCAGCCCCGGAGCACTGCTTTTCCAACAACCTCTGCGGTGGGGCAGCGCCCTGCCATCTGGCCGGGGTTAAGATTCGAGCCGTAGGCGATGTAGAGCCTTTCTTTACGGTTTTTCCTGCGGTTTCCTGTCTTATCTGTTTCATCTGTCTTCATTGTTGTTACCTCCGTTATCTGTAGGGTGTGTGCTTATATGGCTCCGGACATTCTCGCGGGAGCCGTAGCGCCAGGCGGCATTGCCGTCCAGGTGCTTGTAGAGATGTTCCCGGCAGCTTTTGAACTCGTCACCGATAAAACCGATGCGGTTCAGGTAGACCCTCATGGCAAACTTCTCATTTTCCTCCTGGACTTTGTGGTAGCGGGCACTTTTCTGGGTCAAAGCCTGGTGGTTCAGGGCCAGGGCGAACACCACGTATGCCCGGACCTTCCCGGCATGGAGCGTCCCATTAAAGCCCCGGAGCTCCACGGTATGGTTGCCGTGGAAGAAGCTGTGCAGGTTGAGGAAGTAGTAGCGGCTCTGATGGTAGTGGCCGTTCCTGCTCCCGGCATATTTCTCGTACCAGATATCCTCAAGCTGCTCCATGGTTCTGGGCTTTGTCTGGTTCATCCGCTCCACCAGCCACAGGTCCGTCTTCTGGCAGTAGCGCATCCTTTCCGGTGCGATCTGCAGCGCCTTGTAGAACAGGTCATTATGGCTGGCGATGATGTTGATGAAGTTGCGGATGCTCCTTACGGTATGTCCCTCCCCATCCAGGTGGATATGGATGCCGCAGGATCTGTTGGCAAACCCCCCAGCCTTGCGCAGGCGGCGCAGCAGCCCCTGCAGGGTGTCGATATCCTCCCTGTAACACAGGATGGGAGTGACCAGTTCCACACTGTAACGGCTGTCTGCGGCTGCAAGCCTCCGGTTCTCCCTGCGCTGGCAGCAGATGCTGCTGTCATACATGAACTTCCAGGTCCTCCCGTCAGGAGCCCTGACTTCATAGGTTTCATAATAACCGCCCGCATAGGCGGCGGTGGCATTGAAGTAGCCGGCGGCGGCATCCGCCGCCTCTTTCCGGGTGATGCCGGTAAACTCCGCCTCAACGCCAAATTTTCTGGTAAACATCTGGCATAGCCCTCCTTTCCCGGCAGAACCGCTGTACGCATTCCGTCACTTAAGGGGGCATCCACGGATGCGCCCCAAAGATAGGCTGCGCTCCGTGTCCGCCGGATGTTTCTGTTTTTTGGATTATGTAGTTACTTTGTTACGGTTTTATCTCCTCCTGATCCTCCTTTCTTTTTCTGAGTGTTTATACAGGGACAGGCTGCTGTCCCGGCAGGCTGCCTGCAGTCGGTACTTCCGAAGCGGCACCGCTAAAAGTATCCGGTACCTGCTCCGGGCAGACGGCATGCGCTGTGGGGGCGGCAACGATGTCGCCGCACACTGGTTCCTTAAGAAACATTCCCTCTAGGGCAGCCCCTCCCCGTAACGGCTGCGCAGGTAACACTCGCGCCCGCAGAATTTCCGGTTTTTATTGCCGCAGCTGATGAACTCCTGCCCGCAGCAGCTGCAGGTGAGCCGGTAAGGCATAAGCCCCCGCTTTTTATTCCACCAGGCATAGCGGCAGCGGTCGCTGCAGAACAGTTTCTGCTTTGCCCTGGCAGTACGGGATAAGGGCACCCCGCAGTTACGGCATCTCCCGGAATCCGCCTCCCCGGAAGACAATGGTTTTACGCCGCTGCGGCGGCAGATGGATTTGACGGTATTGGGGGACAGGAGCAGGAGGTCGGCGATTTCCTTGTATTTCTGTCCCTGCCGGTACATGGCAAGCACGGCTTCTTTTTCTTTTACCGGTATCATGCGGCCTCCTTCCTGCCATATGCGCCCGCTACAGCCGCTTCGTGGGCGGCTTTGAGGCGGAGGGCGATGGCGTGTACCACGTTTACGGTGACGGCGTTCCCGGCCTGCCTGTAAGCCTGGGTATCGGAATCCACCGAGAGGAGGCGGTCAATCTGGGGCTCGGAAAAGCCCTGCAGGCGGAAGCATTCCCGCGGCACCAGGCGGCGGATGCGCAGCCCCGGCGTGACCACGCCCTGGCTGCAGCCGGTATCCAGCGTGTGGGCAATCTTTTTCCCGACGCGCCCCCGGCGGGTGTTCTGCCCGGAGAAACTTAGATCCACGGAATCCCCGGGGAGGGCTTCCTTCCGTCCGCTCCTGGTAGCCTCCTTGATCTCCAGCACGCCGTGCCGGTCCTGGGAAGTGAGTGTAAACATCGGCTCGTCTTTATCCTTGATGCGCCGGCCATTCTGCCGCACTTTTGCCTTCTCCGGGGCAATGACGGCATGGACGGATATTTTCCCGCCGGGGCCTCCGGCTTTGGCAAGCAGGGTCTTTGACACGCCGGAGGGATTATACACTCTGGAGTCCTGCCGTCCGGCAATGAGGAGCTTAAGAGTTTCCGGGTTTGTTCCGGGGAAAGGTAATACTTTTCCGGCGCATCCGGGATCAAGATATCCGACAATGTACACCCGCTTTCTGGACTGGGGGACGCCAAAATCCTTGCTGTCAAGCACCTGCCATTCGACATGGTACCCCAGTTCTGATAATGTACTGAGGATGGCCGTAAATGTCCGGCCCTGGTCATGCGATAACAGTCCGGGGACGTTCTCAAGGAGAAGGTATGCAGGCCGTCTTTCTCTAACCACCCTGGCAATCTCAAAGAACATAGTGCCTCTTTTGTCGTCAAACCCTTTTCTTTTGCCAGCGACAGAAAACGGCTGGCAGGGGAACCCGGCGCAGAGCAGGTCGAATTCCGGCATGGTGTCCGGGTCGATTGTGGTTGCGTCTTCATAAAAAACTTCATTTTCCTTTATGTTATGCACTGCCCGGTAGGCCCGGTCAGCATGTTTGTCAATCTCGCAGTGGCCGGTGCAGGCATAGCCTCCGGCCTGCTCCAGCCCGGCGCGGAAACCGCCGATGCCGGAGAACATGTCAAAAAACTTAATAGCAGCTTCTTGTGTCATAGGTTGGCCTCCTTTCTGTGGATAAAAATGTTATTGATACAGATGCCTGGGTCCGGGCTGCCAGCGCAGCTAAGGCTGGCAGAATATGGGATGTATAGTCAGGATGGTATTCTGCCTATTGTGTGTTTTTGTCCATTGTTTCTTTTTCCAGGGCGCCCAGGCGGGTGCAGAGCTCCATTGCCTTTACCGCTGTTTCCGGGTGTCCCTTTTCTTTTTGTTCTTCGCAGACCATGCGCAGAATCTTCCGCGCAGTCATAGCGTCAAACTTTACAGATACGTCAGTCCGGATCAGGCCTGTGTCCGGGGGTACGATGTCCGGACGGTCATTGTAGCCGTACAGGCAGAGGAATACGGCGACTTCATGGCAGGTTTCCTCAATCCTGTTTAATACGGAACATAGTTTGTGCATTGATCCTGTCTGTTTCATGGTTCTCCTTTTGGTTAAAATCATTAGTCAACTTAAAACTGGCAGTCATATGATCCCATGTATACAGCCATCCTGCCTCCTTAGCTGGGCTGGGAGCCCGGACACGATACTGCCTAACACAGCATTTTCCCATCACCTCCGTATCTGACAAGGTGCGCCAGTTCGTCACCGGTAATTACCGCAAACAGCCGGGGCTGCTTGTCAAAGGCTGCGCGGATGGCAGAAACCAGACGGTCTCTGCGCCCTTCGTCCGGCACGACCCAGACAGTAAGCGGGAACACGCCGGAGGCTTTCTGCTCCAGACCGGTACGGTAATACCGGTGGTATCTCTGGCATTTTTCTATCACCTTGGCCGGGGATTCCGTATCCAGGTCAACCTCAAAGAACCAGCGGTCTTCATATTCCCCGGACACCGTGACCGCATAGAGGTCAGGCTTCAGGGAAAGGTGCGTTCCGTGTTCACTGTAGGAACGCCAGCATTCTGGCTCTGGCTGCAGGGCAGAAAGCACCATATCCTGTTCCTGGCACAGCTCTGTCAGCTGGATGGAGACTTCTGATACTGCCAGCGTATGCGCCAGAAAATATGGGCTGGGCTCAAAGAACCGCCTGGCCGGCACCGGCTTATAGTCATGCAGGCGCAGCAGCCGCTCCCCGGCATGGGAAAGATGCCAGACCAGCGAGCCGGAGCCTGCCCTTACGCCGCCAATCCTGCGGGACAGGGCACAGACAAGGCCAAGATCCCGGAGCTTCTTGAGGCAGCGGCTGGCAGCCCGGAGGGCGGCAGTGGCAGTAGAGGCATCCGTGAAGATCAGCCGCTGCACCTGCCCGGTCAGAAGATACCGGTGCCGCCGGATGGCGAGCAGGACCTCTTTATCCCGTTCCCCCAGAGCCATACCCAGTTCCAGCAAACGTTTATGGGAAAGACGGCGGCTTTCTGCATCCGCGCCGCCGGGAACATGGGTGTCTGTAACAGGATTACAGTAAGAATCGCAGACTCTGTACCGGGAAAAGGCCGGTACTCCGGGCGTTTCCGCTTGTGGTTTCTTGTCACGGCTAGTCAGGCGGTTAGTCATAAGCGTTTCCTCCTTCCGATACCGGCATCTGCCCATTCCTCTTCGGGAACACGGTCATCGGCGAACAGCTTTAAGTAATCGGTCTCTACCTGCTCTGCAGGCATGCCATAGGTTTTCTGGCTCCGGGCTTTCAGCTGGGCGGCATCCCTGTTTGCTGGCGGAGGCGGCAGGGTACGCCCCTGTATCCAGCCGGTGTTCTTTCCGCCAGACTGAAATGAGGCGTAAACCTGATACCGCGGCAGGCTCATAAAGTCCTCGGCGGTAAGTTCCGGCGCCATGCCGGCTGCGGTTTTGGCATCAGCAGAGTTAAGTCCAAAATATATCTTGCTTCTGGTGTTGGCATTAATGCCGGAGCGGATATTTGGCGGGAGCTGGTCAAAATACTGGTGGGCAAGTGTGAGCCCCAGCCCCAATCCTCTCGCCTGTGCCAGTGCGTCAGATAAATCGGTTGGAAGTGAGAGGTAGTCCTGGAGCTCATCTATGTACATCTCTACCGGGAACCTCCGCTCCGATGGCAGCTTGGCACGTGACAGTGCCAGCGTCCAGGTCAGACCGACAATCAGGCTGCCCAGAAGCCGTGCTGATTCTCCTCCGATCAGCCCTTTATTAAGGGGTACCAGCACAATTTTTCTCTTATAAAACAAATCTGCAAGGTCAAACTTTGGTTTTGCCTGCCCTAAGACATTGCGCAGCCCCGGTCGTAACAGGAATTGCCTGAGCTTGTTCAGCACGGGCTCTATCCACTGGCGGCGTTCCTGATCCCGCAGGGCGTCAAACTGTTCCCAGAAAGGGCGCAGGGCAACTTTGTCTTTGACTTTACCAGTGATACTATGGCGGAAGTTATCATCCGTGAGCAATGCCGAGAGCCAGAGGAGCGTGGCATTCTCGGTCTCCACCAGTGTTAATAAAGCTGCACTGAGCACATCCTGTATCCGGACACCCCAGCTGTCGCTCCAGATTTCTTTCAGGACACCGAGGATGGCATCGGCAATCAGGGCCGGGTTCCCATAATTCTTAAACGCCAGCGGGTTGAAGCCTACCGGGCAGTCGTCAGAAGGATCAATGACGATAACATCATCTGCCCGTTTTTCTGGAATTCTGGATAAAATATCGTTGACCAAATCAGCTTTAGGGTCAATCACGAGGACGCTCCTGCCAGCCTTAATATCTGATAAAATCAGGTGCAGCATGGCAGTGCTTTTACCAGAACCGGTAGGCCCTATCAAATGAGTGTGTTCTAGTGAATCTTTTATCGATATGCTGAGTTTTTTAGGAACCGCCACGTCCATGCTGACAGCAAAACAGCGGTCGTTCTGTAAGTTAGTCGGGCTCTTGTACCAGGATGGCGGCAGGGTGAGTCTGGGGTGTAATCCCGGTGTGCCGGGAAGTTCTTCTTCACCCGCCGGAAGCAGGAGAAAGTTTGCCAGCTCCTTTATGGATAACTGCAGGGGGAAATGCCATGGCACATGGGCCGTGTTAAGCCGCTCCGGGGAGAGATTCTCCTCACGGATACGCACGCCGCAGGACTCAAGGGTCTTTAATGCCCCCAGCAGGCTGCGGATGCGGCGGGCTGCCCCTTCTCCGGAAGCCCCGATACGGACAGTGGCCTGGAATATCTGCTGCTCCGCCTTTTCCCGGACATTTTTGCGGCTCTCTGCCGTGGCTTTGCCGACATCGCCCAAGATGACCTGCAGCCAGGTGGCGTGCGGGTCGGGCAGGTCTGCCGGAACCGGAGATGGGGCATACGCCCGCCCAAGTACAACCTGTAAAACTGTTTCCGTGCCGGTTTTGTCTTCTGCAAGTGCTGCCAGCCCCGCCCGGATGACGGCTTCGGCAGTATCCGTCTTCAGTGAGAGCGAGGGATGTGTTACCTTAAGCTGCCGGGCGGCTGTTGCCGGATACCTTGCTAGAACATCAACATCATGGAACTGGATATCCCCATGGGCACGCAGGGCTTCCTCAATGCTCCGGATATATTTCCGGCCAGCGCCCAGAAGGTGGGTGACCTGCCCGTTCCTCCCACGGGTTTCCCAGACAATGGCCCCTCTGGGGGAGAGGGCGGCAAGGTGGGAGAATGCCTCCCGCACCGCCGCAAGGTCAAACTGCCTCTGCCAGGACACCTCTTTCCAGGTTAAATTTTCTATACTGTGTTTTCTCATAGCCCACTCCTTTCCGTTACTACCATTGTCCCGTATCCCGCCAGTGCCTGTATATACGCCAGCCAATCATTCCGAGCAAAACGATGATGGTAAGAAGTAACAGCATTGGCCAGACCTCTACCAGATAACACACGGCGGTCTTGATAAGCCAGGCGCTGAGGGCGAAGATAAAGGCACACTCCAAAAGTCTGGTTAAGAATCCTTTCGGTTCCAAGCATCACACCTCCTCCCCAAGGGCTTTGGCGCTGTAGCGGGGCACGGGATAATCCGGAATTACTAGGTCTGCCCCGCCCGGCACTTCATTCCCCCATGCATCCCAGCCGGGCTGACGGCGGCGGGCAAACAGTTCCAGATAAGGCCCGTGTGATAAGCGTTCTATAATGGCAAACTGCTCCTCCGGTTTGTGGCTGTGCTCCTGCTGCGGGGCGAAGAGCCAGTTAGGCTGGGCATGGAACTTCACCGGGGCTTTGCCGCGAGTCGCAAAAAATAGCGTCTCACTGGCATTCCTAACGTAATTCCCTAAGGATAAACGCGGCTTGATCCAGTATATTGGGCTGCGGAAAGTAAAGCCCCATGCCTTAATTACGTCCAAGCCCTCCTGCAGTAGCCCGTTTGGTATCCAGAGATACAAGTGGGAATTTTCTGCACATAAATCTGCCACTGGCATGGCCTTAATACGTTCTAAGGGCATAAGCTCATAATGGCTTTCTGCACTGCGGGTACTATACTTGCCCCGCTGATTGATGTCCCAAGGCGGGTCAGCAAGAATTGTGCGGTATTTCTTAGTTGCTGTAGCTCTTTCCATAAATCTCCTTTCTTTTGTCTGGTGCGGCTTTTGACGGTATTTTAAGCAAAAACCGCACCAGAAGAAAACTTAACCGAAACCAGTTTACATAGCGATAAGACATGGTATAACAGATGTAGAACTGTCAATTAGATGTCATAAAAACCGCTGCTGTAATAAGTACATAAATGTGTTGACAACGGCTCAATAGTCCTCAGTTTCTTCATTTGCATCAGCTTCCGTATTTTCCCAGAAGCCGCCCTCCCGGCAGGCTTCGCGGATCATGGCACGGTAGGCATCCATGACATTACGCTGCAGTGCCATCTTTTTTCGCATAAGGCGCTGATACTGGCGGTTCTGCTCTGCCCGGTAATGGGCGTTTGTGTAGCGTGTCCTGATAAAATCGGTTAAAATAATCAGTGCAATAAAAATAGCAACAGCAATGATAATTTTTCCCATACAATCACCACCTCTCAACTGACATGGCAGCTTTTTCTGCGTAAGCCTTCAGCACCTCTTCGTAATATTTCCGTCCCTGCGGGGCAATACTACTCAGACGGGTGGTCATAACTGCCAGTGATCCGGTGTGTTCTAATGCCGCTTGCGCCAGCATGGCACGACAGTGGTCGTTTGCCGCGTGTAGCATGGCATCCTGCAACATCAGGCTCCCAGCATGGGATGTCAGCATTGTACTCAGGCTGCGTTTGGCCGGTATTGATTCAACAAGTTCTCCGCCGTAAACCTCATAGCCGTCTTCTGTGTAAGTGTTTGTGTGTTTCATAGCTGTTTCCTCCTTATGGTTTAGTGAGGCTTATATTGCCTCCTGATGGATAGTCATGAGAAGATATGAAAAATTAACAGGGAGAAAGAAAAAATTTATGAAAAGTTTTGAGAAGGACATCGACTGGACAGGAGTGATGTAGAGTTATAACGCAAAAAGACGCTTCTGATTCAGCAAAAGCGTCTTTTTTCTAAAAATAATTTTTATATTTATTTATAGGGCAACATCTTTTGAATAAAAAACACAACAAGCCTACTCATAATCCTGACCTGGATCGTAAACTATAAATCTAAGATCATAAGTTGAAAACCCAAATAGTGCCCTTATATTGCCTTCGGTATCTGTAAATTGAAATACAAGAGCCTGATGCGTTACCTGCTCTGGATTTCGTTCCGCGCGTCTGCTGGAATTAACAACGCCTTCATGAATCAAATGCCAGTTTTCAACACTTTCCCATTCGCGTACCCCAATAATTGTCGATGAGTCAAGAAAATGACAGATAGAAACAGCATAATAAAAATATTCATCTGATAGACTGACATCATTTCCTGCGCCTTTTTTATAAACGCACCACCGCTCCATTCCTCTAGGATGTTGGCCTAGTGGAATTTCCATAGCTTTGTCCGTTTCTGATATAAATTCATCCAACCAGGGAACAAGGTCGCCAAATGTCTGATTCGTTCCATAGAGTCTAAGGTCTCGCAATCCACGAGCTACCATATCGCCCATGACTGGCTCATTAATGATGGCCACCAATAATTTCTCATATATCATTTCTATATCATATTTCTCAGGTTCATCAATATTTACAATTCTGTTTTGGACGTTGTTCATCAGTTCGTCCTGAAATTTCTGACGTTCATCATTGCCGTCTGCATTCCCACTCGCATCGTTCTGATATCCACCGTTGTTGTCCGTATTTTCATCTTCATTGACTTGGCTTTCCAGATCATTATTGGCATCTTCAGTCTTAGGGGCACTAGCAGTAAAATTTTTATTACCTTTAGGTATAACCGTCCATATAAACAAAATGCATGCTACAACGAATGCGCCAACGGTAATGAACATAAGAATCTTTAGTAATTTAGAATAGATAAATGTAATTACAAGCTTTGACTCATCACCCGATTGCTGCTGTGATTCCAGCAGTTCTGATTGCATATTATCTTTTGGTGCATGACTAGGGCTGTCATTAATGAGCTTATCAGGAAAAAGCGGATCATCTTTACTATTTCTTGGCGTTGGAAGTTCCAGTTTTTCAGAAACTCTATCCAAAAAACCTAACTTCCCATTCTCATCCTTCTTCTTTTTACCAGATAATCTTGCGGTTATTTTCTTGTCCAGATACTTAATGATTTTATCAATCTTATTCCCTAAAGTTCTTGGAACACTTGCTTCTGAATTAATATCTTTAAGCAATTTGTTGTAATTACGGCTATGTCGCCAGTATCGTACTAGACGGTCTGTCATCCCTTGAGGTTTAAATTCAAAACCCTTCAAAAGACCGTATGCGGCAAGCATTAATTCTGCATCATCATCTGTCGAGCAGAATTCCCTGATAACAACTATTACATATGCCTGACAAAACTTGCGGTGCTTTGTTCCTTTATTGGTAGCAGCAATACCCTCAAGCTCCTCCACAAGCTCTTCCGCTGCGTCTTCATGATGGCGGATATCTGTTAGAATCCCGGCAATCTTAGTCAATTCTTTTACTTCCTTTTTTGCTCTGGACATTGCCTCTCCCCCTTGATAAACAAACTTTATGATGAAAATATCATAACATAAAATGCCAGATTTTGAAAGAAAAAGACCCGGTTTCCGCACAGTGCGGTTTCCGAGCCTTTGCCGTCTTTGACAACTGTTCATAAATCAACATATTCTGTGACATATACATAGTCTTCGCCGCCAATCCATGCACCTTTATGCCAGAACTCCAACTCCCTGCGGATGCCTTGATAGTATTCAATAACGCTTGCCGTAGAATGTATATCACGGAGTTCTTCCATCGGATATTCGGAGCTATATACTGACACTAAATATCTTGCTCCGGGGCCGCCGCCATCACGCAGAAGGTCGAACTGAACTTTCAAGTTAAGCTCCTCTTTAGTTGTCAGAATAATATAGTCCGAACAGCTTTCTTTAGGATTATAAAAGTTCAGAGTTAATGAGTGATGTGCGACTTCGAAAGAATACAGATACCAATTCTGGTTTTGACCGCATAATATTTCCTGATATCCGTCAGAGTCTTGGAAATACTTACTTAGGGGTCTATGGTCTGTTCCCCATTCATCGTCATCCAATATGATATCCGCGATAGTGGCATCCTGCCCGTCTTTACGGCATTTCAATACTGTAAGCTTAATTGGTGAGCATTTGTCCTCATACACCCTGTCATAATCACGCATAGGGCCATTTGTTACTACATAGCCGCGCTCAAACAGTTTTAATTCATACTGCATCATTCTCATGGTATTTACCCCCTTGAATAAAATTAGTTTTATTGGATTATTGCGTTATCGCCCATTTTCCTAAGAAAAGAAGCGAATTTCGCAATAATCAGGGGTAGATGAATATATCCAGATATGCTGATAGAAGTGTTAATGTACATAAATCAATAAATTTATACTATTCATTATAGCACACATGTTCGATTGTGTCAAGTGCTTTGAACATTTTTGCGATAATTACAATCTAGTAATGAAAACTCTGGATGATTTATCTGTTGCAAACAGTTCAGCATCATTTTCCAGCCTTTTCCGAAACAATTCCAGTTCTCTCCGAAACGGTTCCACTTTTCTCCGAAACCAGAAAATCCACCAAAATTCAGTTACCATTAAATTAAGCAATGGGCAATCCCGCCCAGAGCAAATAAACCAAACGGAGGTAATCGTTATGCAGAAAACAAACAAAGTAGTAGAAATTCGCAACAGTGTAGGCAGGCTGGTAGCCAAATATTATCCTGCTATGGGATGGATAGAGATTTGGCATAAAGGTAAACAGACAATAATCACTGTTCCTGTCGGAACACCCATCCAAGTCTGCCATGGAGATGAGATTCTCACTAAATAGGCAGCAGAAGTAGTAAAAACTTAACAACCTAGCCAGACCGCATTGACGGCAGAGCTTGGAACACCAAAACAAACATCTGGTGGTCCGCCCTGCCGTCTCTGCGTCTTACAGTCACAGTCATTCCAGCCAGAACGGCCCCGGCGGACGGAACACCGCCAAAAAGAAAGGGGCTTATTATGGCATTTAACTACGGATACGCAAGGAACAAAATGGAGCAAGAATTTGCACAAATAGCAGCAGTCTGCCGGGCAGAAGGCATACAGGAAGATACGATTGAACTCATCCACCGCATCCTGCTTTCCGAGCTCAATAGCGACAGGCGCTATCGCATGCACACGCGGTCCTACGATGCGTTGCAGTTCCCGGATGGTGAAGATGCCAGTGTGGATAATAATCCGCTGGTGAACAAATACCTGGAAAACTTCAGCACACCGGAAGTTCAAATTTGGGAGTGGGCAGGCTGGATTGAGGATTTGGATACCCCGGAAATCGTCATGTGGGCTCAGAACCTTGACGAGATTGACCGCCAGTTGCTAACCTTGCTGGCTATGGACAGCCTTAAGCAAACCGAAGTGGCAAAGATACTAAAAAAGCATGACTCAGCTATTTCACGGAAAATAAAGCAGCTCCGGGAGGATCTGGCAAAAGTTCTGCCGGAATGGCTGCGAAAACAGTACATAAGGTAATATACCCTCAAAAATCTAGAGCCGTTTCGCTTTCCTGAAGCGGCTCTAGATTTTTGATGTACAGGTTGGACAGGTCTTCATCCATAAACTCTTATTTGGGAGTAATACCAGAGTATTGCGCCGCACCGGCGTAATTTTGTAAGCGTTTTTGATTAGCCTCAATTTTTGCTCTTTGGATATCCGGATCAGTGCCATTAGCAACGGCTATACGCTTGGGAATTGTGTCTCGAATATACTGGTCCCGTCTTCGAATAGCCTCATCTTCAGTAATTTTGCCATCTTTCCACATGAGATCAATTTTACGTAACGCAATCCAATCTTCCACATAATAGTAGTCCTTATTGCTTTCGTCAATCCCCGGGGGATATACTCCTGCATACATGTCGTTATGATAATCCATGTCGCATGCTGGACATGTTAGCCCACCAAGGTGTGCAAAGCACGTTTTATGGATTGGGCAGTAGTATGGACTATCAGTAATGTCGCGCTCAGGTGAATTATTGACACAACGCTTCACCGCGCGGTCGTAATCCTGAGCAGCTTTTCTACTACTTAGAACTATATAGGTTGTAACGACTACGCCAATCAGTAAAATTATCCAAATCATTTTACTACCTCCTTTTTAGGGTGCAGACAAAGTACCGCAAAAACATACATGTTTCTTAGTGAATAGGCGGAACAATTGAATTTCCGACTCTATTCAAAAATGAAACTGATACGTGGCTAACGGAATAATCGAAACACGATTACTTATGCTGATACAGTATGCTATCGTTGCGATGCGTGGGTTGCATTTTCTTAGCGTGCCTTTCTTCAGCTCGCTTTTTTACATACTCAGCTCGAGCTTTAATGTTTTTCACAAATTCCCCGAGTGTAACATATGGCTGTTCACCATGTTGTATTTGATGCTCAATAGCTCGCAGAATCATCCAGTCTTCAATCCCCAGCCAGTCAAAACCTAGCGGAAACTGTTTATCCGCAACATCCTGTTCATATTTTACTTTGCACCGAGGACAATACCTGTCAACTGTACTATCGTTTTCCCACCTACATAATCGGCAATAGTTGCCCTTCTCTGAATAGTATCCGGGCACTTCTACGTACCCCTCTTCCGTATACTGATCAACAATTCGGTAAAGCTCATCCGGTCTGTATTCCATACAGGTCACCTCCACTCCAAGATACTGGTATAATAGTATGCCGGCGAGATGGTATACAGCACATTACCGCCACCTCCAACTCTACCGCAAAGCGGGAATTACTTCCATTCCAGAATTGATGATGGGCTCATGTCGGTATCATTACTAAACACGATATCACAGTTTAACTTTTCGGGCTCACCACCTTCAAAGGGGATTATGAATATTTCCGGGTTGCCATTGCCTGTACTCGGCATCGACATAAACGCTACCTGGCTGCCATCAGGGCTACATACGCCAGACCAATTGCTTCTGGATTCGCCAGGAATATATTTTTGACTTTCATGCGATCCTGAGTCATATATTACGCTTCCACGGAAATCACCTTCATAACCATCAGCGATGAACATTTTATCACTCACCTGATCAGAAATACAGTAGAATCGGTTATTACTGTCTATAATTTGGCATATTCCCTCTAATGGATTACCTTCTTGACTCGAAGTCAAACTGAGGTCGGCGTAACGAAAATTGTCATTATCCCAATGCATATACGATGGTGTAGGATTGTCGCTATAGACAAATAAATCGTCCTCTGTAAACCCGATTGCATTATAGGTTACTGGATCACCGAAATCGCTGGACTGCTCATTTAATGCTTCAGTGATATCAAAGAAGTTACCTGATTGATCAAGCCAGCCGGCATGTGATTCGTTTTTGTCATTGAACACCTTAGTGATTGCTATTTTGGAAAAATCACTGGAGAAATATCTCCGATCATACCCAAATCTATTATTTAGGCCTATAGCAGGTACTAAATAATAAAATTCTTCGCTCGTCATGTCGTAAGGCCTTCTAATGGAAAACTCAGCAATTTGTTTAGATGTGCCAGTATTTGGATTGACATCACTGACAGAATAGACAAAAATGTTACTTACTCCGTCATCTGCATGATAAAAGTAATTCTGCAATACGATAATCCCCTCAATCTCACCTGTTTCCAAAACAACTTCTTCCTCTACCGGTGCATTCTCTTCTTCTAATACCTGTTCCGTTTCGTCTTCCGTTAACTCATTGGTATCCTCTTGGATATCAGCCTCGACATTGTTGCTAGGCTCCGGGCTGGTCGTAGGAGCTTCTTCAGTCTCCTCGACAACGACTTCCGGGCTGGCCGTGGGTTCCTCGTAACTACCTTTAGCCGACGAATCGGCTGAGCTTCCGCACCCCACCAGCGTTGCCGTACACAAAACCAAAGCCATTACAGTTGCAAAAATCTTTCTTTTCATCCATTTATCCTCCAATCTTCCAGCAGCTTTGCTATTTTTATCAATGCTTTTTATATGGATTCTCCGACATAAAGCTTTTATGGCAGAGACATATGTCCAAACAGGAAATACAATATTTCCGGGGCTTTTGTTCCCGGACACACGGGTTTGTTATTACGTTTTATTCGTTAATGGTTTCGGAAGTACTATCCTCAGCCATATCATCTGGTATATCTTCCACAGCATCTGCTGCCGTGGAAGTGTCAATTGCATCATTTTCCGGGATATTCCCAGGCGCACCGGCATTGTCAGCCGCTGCTTCCCCATCAGCCGGCACATTACTGCTAGCACTCTCACCAGCATCTGCTTCTTCATCAGACTCTGCGTTTTCATTAACATCCGCTGCCACGTTGGTGACAGCATCCGCTTCAAACCCTGTATCCCCATCCGCCTCCGCGTCTTCCATGACGGCAGCAGCTTCATCACTGACAATTGTATCCCCGCTGGCGGCTGTGTTTTCTTCCGCTTCCGGCAGGACTGGCGCTGCATCGTCTCCCTGCCCGGCCTGGTTATCCTCATTTTTCTCGTCCGGACCGTCAACCACTCCCATTGACGCGTCACATCTTATGCAAAAGCCATCCGCGTTAAACAGATGGCCGCCAGCTGCCAGGCATTCCTCCGGCGTAAACTCAGTCTTGTCTCCTTCCCTGAATCCGCAGGAACACACCCCATCCACGAATGCATGCGGTGTTCCGCCTTCACGGTTACAGCCCGGGCAAAGCTGCCCTACATGGTAAGTGTTGTGCCCGCCATAATTACAGTGGTTCGGATCTGCCATGCCGCATTTCTTACACGTACCACCGACAGAAAAGTCGTGCGGGCAGGTCGCCTGGTACAGGGGAAACCCGCACCGGAGACATCGTGGTGCGCCGTTGCTGAAATCATGCTGGGGGGTATAATCACAGGAGCTGCACCTTGCCCCGCACCGCAGCCTGGCATGGTCTATCGCACATTCCGGAACCGGGTCAGGCGTATAGACCGGCTCCGGTGCAGGAGCGGGATCCGTTTCTGGACCAGGTGTCGGTTCAGTTTCCGGCTCCGGGTCAGGTGCCGGCACCGGTGCAGGGGTCCCGGGCTTTACCGGAACGCCAAGCGCTTCCGCCACCGTGGCGTCTGTCCATTTGCCAACCGGCATATCCTGCCTGATATAGTATTCCACCGCTTTCAGCAGGTTTCCGCCGGCCGCCAGCCTTGCGTCCGGATTTTCTTCCAGGAACGCCACCGGGTCAAAGAGCACTCCCTCTGACGAGCGTGTGCCACCGGCACACTCATAAATGCCATAGTTCACAAAATGCTCAACATAAGCCCGCCAGTGGCTGCCATAGGCCGCCTTCAGGTCCGGGTTTGCTTCGCTGTAGGCCCTCACATCCAGAACCGGGCTTGCCACCCGGCCTTCATCAAGGCCATAGTACGCAAAGTGCCGGAAGAGCCACTCTTCATCATAGCCGTATACGGCTTTCAGGTCGGGATTCTGGTCCGCATAATATTTTGCCGAAAAAATGCTCCTCAGCGCCGATACGGGCGTCTTTTCTCTGGCAGCATCCGTCTCAGCGGTCTGTGCCCGGTCCGGATCCGGTTCTGCTGCAGATACACCCACAGACGGAGCCGCAGACAGCGCCACCACAAGCAGCAGTGACGGCAGCAGTCCCGTCCGCAGGCGCCTCTTTATAACTGCTTTCATAAGCCATACCTCCATTCAGGAACCCGTGTGTCCGGGAGGAGAATCCCGGAAATATTATATTTCCTGTTCGGGCATATGTATCCGGGCAGTCCCCGGGAACAGCAGTAAAATCCGGCAGACAGGGCAGATGTAACACAATAAAGAGTATGTTACATCTGCCCTGCCCGTCATCCGCTGGTCTGCTGTAAAAAGCTGTTGTTACGTTCAGTATTTACAAATTTACCCGTTTTATGATGCCAAAACTCTTGTATATGGCCGTTTTTGATGTTAAAATTAGTAACAATATCTTTAAAATGTTACCAGGCCTCCTCGTCCGATACGCTATAATCAGCTGTATCACAGGACTAAGGGGGCTTAGATTATATTATGGCAGCAACGGAACCAATCAGGGACAAGAAACAGTTCAGGAAACTGGCGGAATATTTCCTGCAGAAAGGAGAGATCCGCAATTATACCATGGTTATTATGGATGCATATACACTGCTCAGGATCAGCGACCTGTTACGCTTGAAATGGTCGGATGTGTATGACGAAGAGCGGCAGGAATTCCGTACCCGCATCCATGTTACAGAAAAGAAAACCGGAAAGGGGCGGGAGATACCGCTGCACCCGCATGTCCTGGGCGCACTGCGCCAGTGTTACCTGCACCGCAAAGGTGAATACATCTTTGCCAGCAACCGCAAAGAGGATAAAGCCATCAGCCGGGTGCAGGCGTGGCGGATTATCCATGCAGCGGCAGTCGCCCTGGGGATTTGCGGGAAGATCGGCTGTCATTCTTTAAGGAAAACGTGGGGATACCATGCCTGGAACAGCGGGAAGGTATCCCCGGTTGTAATTATGGAAATCTACAACCACAGCGACTATGAAGTTACGAGGCGGTATTTGGGCGTGGCGCAGGATGACCTGGACGATGCCTACCTGGGGCTGGAACTGATGTGAGCATCATCCCCAAAGCAATAAAAGAGTGACAGATACAGCGTGTGGGTAAAAAGCAACACCTTAGCGCTTATTTTTCGTGCGCAGCGGGTATGTCAATATTGACCTTGCAGTAATATGGGGATCAGGACAATATAATTGGAGTTGGTCGTCACGTAAATTTACACCAGCTAACTATGCGTATTATGTACAAATTGACGGTAACAGTACTTATCCTTCAGAACATAGTAACGTTTGGGATGGTCGTTCCCTCCGCTGCCTTAGTACTGTAATAGATATATAGAGTGAGAAATGTATAAAAAGATCGGCACCCACCGCGGCGAACAGAAGGCAGCGGAGGGGAAGACCGTTGTAGCGATTGTTCGGGCCGTACGATGGGCGCGACTCGGTAGCAACAAACTCAAACCAGTAAGCCAGGGTAGCGGTGGTGGGCGAAGTACGCGACGACCACTCGTAGCCAATGTTGCCAGCGTTCCTGAAAGTACCAGCAGTATTTGTTGGATTGACGTGCCCGCTGCGCACGAACACGATCCGTACCGCGCATCTTTCAACCGAGTTCAGACGGCAACTGATGACAAACGCCACAGTCATTGGTAAAGAGACCTATTATGTACACGGAAATCATGATTGCCGCTAGAGCTATCCTTGTTATATCTTTACAAAGTTTCAAGGTAAGTCTCACGATCTTTTTGTTTGAGGACTGCCAGCGAACGGAGGAGTGAGCTCGGGTTGCTATTAGTTCCCATGGACTTACATTATCCACATTTTTATTTTATCATGCATCCGCTTTTACTCTATATATCTATTACAGTACTAAGGCAGCGGAGGGGAAAACCATACCAATGATCGCGTGGACCGTTGGATGGGTGGACCGCCGCACCAAACGCAAGGTCGTAACTGCTAGGGACGGTTGCGCCATCATAGCGGGTCATATTGGTACGCGATGACCGGTAATTAGCACCGGCTCCGGCATATCTGAATGCCCCATCTGTAATTATCAAATCCACATCGCCGCTGCGCACGAAGTTTGCATTATCATATCAGCCATCCTTCTGTTCATAATCACTAATTTAGTCTTGGAATTTTTGTATAAGTTTCCAGGAAGAATGACTTGCACTTTTCTCCATTCAGAGTGATGAATAGAACCGTCATAAAAACTGGTTAAGCTCTAAGTACTGTTTGGAGCTATTGTCAAAGAAAGGATGGGATCAAAGATGAGTGCAGGAACCATTGACAGGCTTTATAGCAGCATGATAAATGACTTGGAATATAAAGACCTGCCAGAAACAGAAAAGGCGAGAAAAAAGTTCAAAGCCAGCGTGATGAGTGAATATCTCAGCGCAGATGATGAGGAAGCATACAAGCAGTGGCTGGGCATGGAGAAACTGGTTGAGGAAGTGGCCGGTGCTAATGAACATCAGGGTTTTATCTATGGGTTCAGAGAAGCTATGGGACTATTTATCGGTGGTGAGGAAATATGTGGCAGGAACAGACTGGAGGAAAATATCAGCTCAGAATATTCCACACTGGCGGTAGAAGACATTGACCGGACTGACAAAGTAGTAGATATTCTGAAAGAATACGTCCCGGAAGAAAAATTCACCGATACGGTAGACGTTTTATGCGCCTGCGTCAATGAGACTAAATATGCCGTATTTGAGCAGGGATTCCTCCGGGGGATTGCCGTGGCAAAGGGCGGTGGAATATAGCGATGGGTGCAATGACGGTGCAAATGGGTGCAAAACATAAAAGTTGGGTGCATCGTGTAAAATGAGCCGTTAATTACCTGCTCAGGTATAATTATAATGTGCCTCTAAATCCGCATTCGTTTGCTATCATCTGCCAATAGATAAGGCGTTTACCCCTATAAATCGGGGCAAACGCCTTATCTATTTTGTATCAAACGTGACGTCCAAATATGACCCTCGCGGCATTCGTCAAATGGATGCTTCGCATCCGCTTGACTCATTGCTCGCGGGAATAAAACAGCGTACAAAAACAGCCGTAAACCATTGGTTTTACTGGAAAAACCTCTAGTTTCCGGCTGTTTTACGTGACTGCGGATAACAGGACTTGAACCTGCACGGTCTCCCACCAGAACCTAAATCTGGCGCGTCTGCCAATTCCGCCATATCCGCTTGCCTGCCGGATATCCCGGCAAATCACTCACGTAGATTATCTTAACATCTGCCACGATCACTGTCAATGATTTCTGTCAGCCTTTCTCTAAAAAAGCGTTGCTATTCGCGGTCTTGAATACCGCAAAACTTGTATTACACAAAGGAAGCAACACAGTACACCGCATAAATGCCAAGAAGCGCAATCCCCTGTATCCTGGAAGATTTCTTTCTGATCAAAATAGGTACGATCAGGATTGCCATGACCAGACAGGACAACGGCATATCAACTACAACAGCGGATCTCTCCAATGGGATCCCAGCAATTGCCGAAGGGATTCCGATCACCAGTAACATGTTCAGCAGATTGGCTCCGATCACATTTCCCAGCCCTACATTTCCATAACCTTTCACCAAAGACATGACTGAAGTCATAAGCTCCGGCAATGAAGTTCCCAGAGCAATAAAAGTTACTGCAATAACACGTTCCGGTACACCAATGGCTTCCGCTATAATGATTCCGTTATCCACGAGAAGGTTTGCTCCCACAAAAAGACATGCTGCACAAACTGCCAATATGATGATCTGTTTCAAAATAGAAATATCCTCTGCTTCTTCTTTTTCCTCCTCGTTACTGCCCTCTGCAGAAGCTCGTACTACATTCATGCAGGCATACACAATAAACAAGACCAATAAGACCACTCCCACCGGACGTCCAAAAGCCCCTGTCAAGAACCCGCACACGTTCAAAGCTATCAGCACCGCAAAAAAGAAAATCCCGCGCCATGACAGCGAAGCTGTTTCCACCTGCTTCGTAGGGCGTATCGTCTGGGTCAGACCGGCAATCAAAGCCGTATTACAGATAATGGAGCCAAAGGCATTTCCTGCTGCAATCGCTGCCGAACCGTCAAATGCCGCCGTAGTGGATACCAATATCTCCGGCAATGTAGTGCCCAGACTGACAATCGTGGCTCCCACTACAATCTGGGGGATTCCCAGCTTCTTGGCAATTGCCACCGCCGCATCCACCAGCCGGTCGCCCCCGAAACAAATCAAAATTAGACCTACCACAAACAAAATCACTGCTTTTAACATTTTTTCTTTCCTTTCTTCTTTAAGTATTCCATTTTTTGTGACTTAGATTCAAAAATAAAAAAGACCTTCGGCACACAATTTACGTGTGTCAAAAGTCTCGTACTTCCAAACCAGCGGAAGTGTCCAGCCACAGCTTAATGCTGGGGATTGTTGGCTGAACCCTTTTTACTACTCCCTTTCAACTAAAAAAACCTTACCAGAAAAAAAACTGCCTGTCAATGTTTATTTTATTCATTGCCGATATGCCGGATCACATTTTTGTTGATCCGAAGCAGGTAAAACACTGTTAAGGAAAGCGATGCCAGCTCCGCAATGGGAAATGCCCACCAGACATATTCCACTTTGCCTGACAATGACAGCAGATACGCTGCCGGAAGCAGCACCACAAGCTGTCTGGCTATGGATATGACCATGCTGTATACACCATTCCCAAGCGCCTGGAACAATGACCCGCAGACAATGCAAAATCCCGCAAACAAAAAGCTGAAGCTGATCGCACGCAGCGCAGGAATTCCAATTGAAAGCATAGTTTCCGATGCATCGAACAGTGCAAACAAAGATGCCGGAAAAATCTGGAACACCAGAAAGCCTATCACCATCAATCCCATTGCATACAAAATACTGAGTTTTAAAGTCTTAACCAGCCTGTCCTTTTGCCTTGCTCCAAAATTATAAGCTATGATCGGCACCATTCCGTTGTTTAATCCAAAGACCGGCATGAAAATGAAACTCTGCAATTTAAAGTAAACACCAAACACTGCCACAGCCGTAGAGCTGAACACGATCAGGATCCGGTTCATGCCATAAGTCATCACCGACCCGATTGCCTGCATGATAATAGAGGGAATCCCGACTGCATAAATCTGTCCGATCACATTCTTGTCAGGTAAAAAACCCCTAAACTGCAGCCTGATATCCGTATTCCTCTTTATATTAATAATGATCCCCATTGTACCAGCGATAATCTGCCCTGCCACCGTGGCAACCGCAGCGCCTGCAACTCCCATGCGAGGGACACCAAAATACCCGAAAATAAAAATTGGGTCAAGGATAATATTAATGATAGCTCCGGTTCCCTGTGTTATCATCGTATAAAAGGTTTTGCCTGTTGACTGCAACAGTCGTTCAAAAATGAACTGCGCATACATACCAAAAGAACAGCAGCAAATGATCGTCAGATATTGCTTTCCATATGCGATGATCTGTGCGTCATCTGTCTGGCTCAAATAAAACGGCGTTACTGCCAGAATGCCTACCAGCAAAAACAACAGATAACTCATCACTGCCAGAAATACTCCGTTAATGGCTGCCTTATCCGCCTTTCCATAATCCTTTTCCCCTAATGACCTCGACAGCAATGCATTCACGCCTACTCCTGTCCCGCCCCCGATGGCAATCATCAGAGACTGGATTGGAAACGCCATTGACACGGCTGTCAGTGCATTTTCATCAATCCTCGATACAAAGATGCTGTCCACAATATTGTAAAGCGCCTGAACCAGCATAGAGATCATCATCGGCAATGACATGCTGATCAGCAGCCTGTTGACCGGCATAGTCCCCATCTTATTCTCGCTTCTTTCCGCTGCAGCTTCCATAAAATCCCTGCCTTTCTCATTTTGTTCCATATAAGTACATACCCTATTATTATACTAAATGAGAGATGTTTTGCAAGATGGCATTGAGCCGAAGGTCATTTCCTATACATACAGTTCCTAAGCCATTTAGAAAGACCGGCATAAATGCCGGTCTTTCTATGGTCTGTACATCTTACATGATACTTTGAAATCTCACGATTAGCCAAGCAAGGATAGAACTCCCTGATTGGACTGGTTAGCCTGTGCAAGCATTGCCTGACCAGCCTGCATAAGGATATTGTTGTTAGAGTACCTAACCATCTCTGTTGCCATATCAGTATCACGGATCTGGCTCTCTGCTGCTGTGGTGTTCTCCGTAATGTTATCCAGGTTGTTGATGGTATGCTCCAGACGGTTCTGGATAGCACCAAGGTCTGACCTCTGCTGGGATACTGTCTTAAGCGCGCTCTTCGCAAATGCGTTAAGTGCTGCAAAGTCTGCTGCGGTTGGTGCATTTACTTCATCAAGTTTCTGTGCTGTTGTTCCTGAAACTACATTATGCCCCGCTTGTGTTGTTGTTAAATTTTTCAAATCATTCTCTTTAAGGTTATTATTTTCAACAAGCTTCTTATTGGTAAAATCTGGATCATATGCATAAAATTTGTTAAGCATACTTGCCGTTAATGTAATCTCCACTCCTGACTCAGATGATAATACGTTTTTTGTATCATCTGCATATAATTTATCAGGACTGTCAGCCTTAACTGCACCTGCAGCATCTAACTCTACATCCAAATGATTAACTTTAAACTTTGTTTCATCCATAAGTGACTGTGCTATCAACTGATTCGTATTCATGTTAGCAATAGTAATTGCAATATGCTGCCCAGCTTCTGCGCCAACCTGAAGCCCCTTCTTGGAGAACGAACCATCCAGCAAGCTCTGTTCATTGAATGTGGTCGTGGACTGTACACGGTCGATTTCGCTCATCAACTGCTTTACTTCTGACTGGATATAAGAACGGTCCACCGATGTCAGTGTTCCATTTTCACCCTTTACTGCCAGCTCGTTGATACGCTGTAACATATCGTGTACTTCATTCAAAGCACCTTCTGCTGTCTGCACACAGGAGATACCGTCTGACGCGTTTGCAGACGCCTGTGTAAGACCCCTGATCTGGCGTCTCATCTTCTCGGAAATGGAAAGACCTGCCGCATCGTCTGCCGCGCGGTTTACCTTGTAACCGGATGATAACTTCTCTGTTGACTTAGCCTGTGTCTTGGTTGTCAGCCCTAACATTCTGTTAGAGTTCATTGCTGTAAGATTGTGTTGTACTACCATAATTTTTCCTCCTTGAATTTACTCGCAATTCCTTTTGCATTGTTTATTTCTTTTTACGACTGAACTCTTGTATTTACTCACACCCAAAAGCCCAGCCGCTTAATTTGGATTGAAATTGCTATTTCCCCAAATCACTCCGTCATGCCAAAGCTGCCAAATTAACCAAGAAGCGAAAGAACTCCCTGATTGGACTGGTTAGCCTGTGCAAGCATTGCCTGACCTGCCTGCATAAGGATATTGTTGTTAGAGTACCTAACCATCTCTGTTGCCATATCTGTATCACGGATCTGGCTCTCTGCTGATGTGGTGTTCTCTGTAATATTATCCAAGTTGTTGATCGTGTGCTCCAGACGGTTCTGGATTGCACCAAGGTCTGACCTCTGCTCGGAAACTGTCTTTAATGCATGCTTAGCAAATGCATTCAGTGCTGCAAAGTCTGCTGCTGTAGGTGCATTAGTTAAACCATTATTTGCTATCGTAGCATCTGGACCATCCGCACCTTGAACATCTGGATCTGTACCATTTTTAGGAACAAATGTATAAAACTTCGCAAGCATGTCAGCCGTTAATGTAGTTTCATCACCAGCAGCCTTATACTCTTTGTAATCAGTAATTGTTTTATCCGTGCTAGCAGGATCCGTTTCAAGATGCTGAACCTTAAATTTTGTACTATCAGCAATTGCTTTACCAACTAACTCATTGGTATTCATATTAGCAATTGTAATAGCAATATGCTGTCCAGCTTCTGCACCAACCTGAAGACCTTTGTTGGTGAAAGAACCATCCAGTAAGTTCTGCTCGTTAAATGTTGTTGTGGACTGCACACGGTCAATTTCGCTCATCAGCTGCTTTACTTCCGCCTGAATGTAAGAACGATCTACTGATGTCAG
>ERZ808054.531-NODE-531-length-34015-cov-6.876775_pt1 | contig 34015 bp, 37 predicted proteins | sample MGYA00380201_ERZ808054 | MGnify/ENA primary metagenome ERZ808054 (study PRJEB31490, sample SAMN06133419) | mouse gut metagenome | isolation source: Z5_2 | host: mice | place: China: Chengdu | collected 2015-05 ...
CTTGGTGTTAAATTGTAACAATAATTTCTGCTTCGAAAACCGAGTACTATCTACGTAAAAACTGAGGAGTCTGTGTTAAAAAATCGAAATCAACTACTTACAGATATTTTACTATGCATGTAGGGGCGGATATGTTGAAGTAAGTGGTAATACAAATAATGCTGTCATCGTGCCAGTGGGAAGAGAGGATGAGGAAATGGAAGGCAAAGTTGTTTCGGTTGGAAAGTATGCAAGAGCAGGAGTACCATATCCGGTTGAAAAGACCAAGTTTATATTGAAGAAAATTTAGATGTAATAGGAAACAGAAGTGGGAAGCTCAATAATATGATTGGTTTTTTAACCGAATTCAATGAAGCATAAACCCGAAAACATCGGAAAGGAGATTTGATGGAAGATATTTTTATTACAGAGTTTTTTGAACTGGATACCGAATTTGAAGAACTTGGTGTGTTTGATTCGATAATCAATCACGACAGCCCGTTTTTTATTAATTTACTTCGATTAAAAGTGAATAATACTTCGGAATTTCAAGGTTCGTATGAAAGAATTAATAACTTCTATCGTCAAATAATGATTTTACTGGAGTCTTCAAAGAGCAAAGATGATAAGCTTTATCGAAGAGCTTTGCAACTTTTTCATTTTCCGGGAGTAAGTGGAATAAATCTTGGAGTTTCTGAAACAGGAATAGATGCAGGGTTTGGACCTGTCTTGTCAAAACAAGTTATTAGTGATGCCTATGATATAGTCAAATCTGGCTCAAAGCAGCCAGAGATATTTCAGTTGGTTGGTCTGTTTGAAAAAAATGTATCCGCTGATCGTCTGAGTGATATGATAGCAACTATTATTTTGCCAGATATTAGAAGATATACGGTCGAGGTAAATAGAAAATTAGGTATAAATGCAGAAAACTATTCAGATATTGAATTTAATAAAGAAATTGCGATAAACCCATATAAGCAATGCGAGCTTCTTTACTTGCCAGAAGAAATCTTACATGAAATACCGATAGCAGAGTCTTGGAGTGATATTGATAGGGTTATTCAGGAAAATCAGGCGATTCGAGACGAAGTAAATGAAGCTATTGGTAAAGAGTGGAGAAAAATGTGTTCGGCTGATAAAAAAGATTATTTGAAAGAGCATATTTTCAAGAACTCAGAACGATGTGGGAGAATGATTGACAATTATCGAACACAAACAATAGCACCGTATCAGCTTGATAGTAATGCTGATTACTTGGTAGCGAGTACATTTAAGCAGATAAAAAAGGAAGGTGTATTTAATGTACTTGCACATTCTGCGAACAGAGAATTAAGTAGCTGGGATGCAACACTTGAGTTACTTTGGATATTTAAAGATTGGATTGAAAATAATAGAGGATGGGATGAAGTATTATCTGCTTCCACAAGTAAAAGGGAAAAGTCGTTACAAAGACTTTTACATCTTTCGGGGAAATATTATTGCAGCCAAAATAACATAGACATGACTTTTGAGGCAAATGAAGGTCCGGGTCCAGTTGATTTGAAGATGAGCAGAGGAAACGACAAGACTGTTGTTGAGATAAAACTCTCTTCAAATGCTGACTATATTCATGGATATGAAGAACAGATTGAGAAATATGCCAAAGCAGAAGGAACAACACAAAGAGTATTTGTGTATGTGAAAGTTGGAAATCCTGGACGAGATAAAAGGATAGAGGAACTTCATGCATCAAGACTGAATAATGGGGAAAATCCGCCGGAACTTTTTATCATAGATTCTCAAGAACAAACATCAGCGAGTAAGAGATAATATATTATTTACAATTGTGCAGACGGTCTGCACAATTTGGAAGGAAGGTAGTATGCTTATAACATCGAATGAGTATTTGCAAGCAGTACAAGAAATAAATGATTATGTGAATCAGGCTAAATATAGAGCATCTGTTAGTGTGAATAGTGAAGTGCTGAAAACAAATTTGTTCATTGGAAGTGTGATTATTCGTAACTCCGAATGGGGTAATAAATTCGTTGATAATTTATCTAAGGAAGAAATAAAAAATTCAAAAAGGTATTGCATTGTAGAATTTGAAAGTATATAATAATGTTAGGATATTTAACAATAAATTGACATATACTTTATTGTGTGTTAAAATGTATAACGTATGTTTGGGGGAAAACGCAATGAAAACATTTAATACAGGGAAGTTTTGTCATCAATTAATAAGTTTACGAGCTGATAAAACGCAACAAGCATTTGCAAACGAAATAGGGATAAACAGAAGCACGCTATCTCTACTTGAAACAGGAAAGCAATTACCAACATTAGAAATATTAAACAAGATTTGTGATTTTTCAAATATGATAATTGATGAATTTTTTATTGAAAATGAAAAAGATGGCTTGATTTATCTAATGGGTAATATGGATGAAAACGATCGAAAAAAAGTTGGGACTATGATTGAAAAAATTCACACTAGGGAAAAGTATAGTGTTCTTGCAAGAAGGTGTTTGGATGATATCGGTAAATAATCAAGAGCTATTTGAACAGTATTATCAAAAAGAGTATGACTTTAATACAAATTCTTTAAGCGAAGATGAAGTTGATTCAATTAAAGCACTTGTAAAAGAGAAACGTGTTGCTTATGCGCTAGCTCCAATTGGAGAAAAGATCTTTGGATGGATAACTGAACAAGATACAAGTATACATTTTGAAGCTGTTGATTTTGAAAGTGATAAAATTGACGGCTTATTGTATATTCCACAATCTGGATGTAATAAGGCGTATATAGTTCTAAATTCCAAAAAGCCTTTGATTAACCAGATTTTTACTGCAGCACATGAGTATTATCATTATGTGAAAGATTACTCGGATATTAAGAAAGAACCCTATATATGTAATTTCACTGCACTAAGTAGCATAAATGAAAAACGTGCGAGTAGATTTGCAGCAGAATTCTTATTACCAGAGGAAGCGCTAAGGACAGAAATAAAATTTTTAAGAAAAAGAATGCCTGGTAAAAAAAATCGTGAAATGATTTTTGAAGATTATGCTGTTTTAAGTATTTTTTTGACCTTAAAATATCAATTACCCTTAAAAGCAGTTATTTATAGATTGTATGAAGAACATTATATCGATAAAATTGATGAATATATACAGAACTATCAATTTATAAAGGGTGTATTACAAGAAGTAAAGGTATTTCAAGAACAAGTACAATACTTATATACTTGTAAAAATCCTTATATTGAAAATAATAGTTTAATATATAGGCAAATGAAATTGGTTTATGATAATGGATATGCTTCTAGGGATGAACTTATAAAAGATGCTGAGATATTAGGGCTTGATAAAACACTTGTCGAAGATTTTTTTGATGACATAAGTGAAGAGGATGTAGGAGAAGATGATGATATTGAATTAACACAATACATATCTGAGTTATGGAGAGCGGATGTATGAAAAGCGCATTACAAAAGATACCTCTTAAACTTTTAATTAGACAACCAGTGATGTTTGATGCAAACATTTTTATGGTAGGAATTGAATATAGATCATCTGATTCCAATTGTTCTTTTGAAAATATGTTTAAGGTATATTTGAAACCTTTATTTGAGTGTTTTCAGCAAATTATAATTCATGAGATGGTATATAATGAATTAGATGAAGATACAAAAAGATTAGTTGATTTATATAAAGGTAAGAATGTTACAATCGTTGATGAGGGAGGTTTATATGGAAAAGATCCGCAATACACAACGATTTTTAATGCGATTGCTAACCATGAAAGAGTAATGTATACTAGGGGAAATTCAAAAGATAGAGGAGAGGTGTATAGCTTGGCCTATGCAGCTCATAACAAAATTAATTATTTTAGCTCTAAGGAAGTAATGGTTGATTTAATTGCGGAAGAGTTAGAAGAATTAAACGATGTTGAAGTTGTTACTTTTGATGTAGTTCTTTTGCTGGCATATATATACTATGCATCTAAAGGAGATAATAGTAATAATAAGGCATTGAAATCAATATATAAAAGGTATTGTGAGGATGTGATTAAACGCCATAAACTGCCTGTAACTCTAAAAGAATATGTCGTTGCCTCAACAAAATATATAGGCAATTAAGAGCTCTGATGAATTTTCAATTCACCGGAGCATTTTTTTAGAGAGTTGGGGAGTGCTGCGGCAATAGCTTCCTTTATTCCGCTAAGACCATTCGCGCAAATGATCAGATTATTGATAACAAGCCATTGGAAAAGAGCCTTGTGACAGATAAATTTGGTGTGGGCATCTGCATGGAGGAAATACAGAAAGAGCTGTCAAAAGAAAATGGTGAAGATATACCCGAAATGCTGATTGAAACGCTTCTCTGGAATGGTATACAGGGAAGAATAGATATTACGGCTGTAAAAGAAGAGTGTATAGCAAGACTGTATATAGAAAATATTAGAAAGCGTTTGGTTGGTTACGGTTATAAAGAAGGCTTGGTGCATTTATATGTGATTGGCGGAGGCGGATGTCTGCTTTGGAATTACATAGAATTGGCAAGTAAAGCGGATGTTACTTATATTACTGATACTTGTGCCAAAAGGGTATGAGTAACTTTGCGTTTATTGCGGTTCTTGACAGAGGAATATAGGAGATAAATGAGGCGGAGGAAGACACTGTTATCCTAAAATAACAGCTTGCAGATGCTATTGAGGAAGTGCTGGACAGGGCGTTGGAAAAAAGATTTTGAGATGCTCCAAAAATTAAAGGAAGTTTTCGAAGACAAAATAAGTAGAGGATATGCTTCTGATTCGTGTTCTAGTGCAGACAATCATACGCACAAATCCGATGTAGATGGAAAGAGGCAGATGTAGGAAACGGAATTATCCGAGGATATGATGGCGTTTGCATTTGTGATGGGTGAATACGCAGTTCAGGATTTTTATATTCGGTACTATTTTCTGAAAAGGAAGTCTATGGAACAGTGCTGAAATGTATTTATTCGGTGCCACCGCCCATAACGAATGATGGGGAATGAGCAGTCTGGTGTGGAAACTTTCACTACAGACTACGGATTCCTATAGGCAAACATTACCCTTGGAGAGTGCCTTACTTCTGATGCGTATGTGTCAGAAGTATTGCTGGACGAGTATGTAAGAATTTTTCAGGAACGAAATTCTAAATTAACCTGTTGTGCTAGTTGATTATAGATGTAGAAAAACTTCAACAACATATGCTATCCTATAGTTGTACACCACTACAGACTATGAAAGGAGGCACATGATGTTGAAGTTTCAAGATGATTATACCACTCTCATAGCAACTTTTGAAGATTTTATTTTGCCTGTTCATTGTCCAACTGATTAGCCACTTGACGGATAAGGTCATGAAGCAGTGCGACACCATGGACCGATTGTAGGAAAGAGCGTCTGAATTGGAGCGTTAAGAGTGTCATTTCGGAGGGGAACAGGTGCAGTCGATAGTAGGACGATCAAAAGAACGTTCCCAACGTGCCTTTGAGAAAAATCGTTGGAATGATAAGAAGTAAGGGGTGTGACGGTAGCCATATTTCTTATAGCAAACTGTATAGGGATATGCTATACTTAGCGTAGCAAAACGAAATTTAAGTAAGTAGTGCAGATACATATTGAAACGCAAAGAATGTAAGGAGCTGTTTGCAAATGAATAATCGTATCATAACAGATATTTCAAACTATATATTTGTTTCTGACGTGCCCGAAAAATCTGATGTAATCTTTCTGCCAGGTGGTTCGCACCCAGAACAGCCTGAATATGCGGCAGAGTTGTACCGCAAAGGATATGCGAAATGGCTTATTCCTTCAGGAGGTATCAGCGTTAAACGAGATAAATGGCCAGGCGTTCGGTCAAAGGCAGAGATATACAACGGCAATTATCAATCCGACTGTGAGTTCTTTACGGATGTGTTAAATAAAAATGGTGTATCTATGGATGCTATCATTAGAGAAAATAAGTCAGGACATACCCGTGATAATGCCTTTTTCTCTCGAAAGATTGTTGACGAAAAGGGGATAGAAATCAAAACCGCTTTGATTATCTGTAAAGCGTTTCATGCTCGGCGTTGTCTTATGCTATATCAAATGGCTTTTCCCGATGTTGAAATAAAGGTCTGCCCAATTCATTGTTACAATATTACAAAGGATAATTGGTTCAAGAGTGAACAAGGTATTAACCGTGTACTTGGCGAGCTTGCTCGATGCGGCAACCAGTTTGTCGGGGATATCAAAGAGTATTTGCTCTGACAAAGCAAATTTCCGATTGTGTGTATGTTAATAGAATGTTGGTTAAGTTTCTCTTAATGGTATAAATTACATGGTGCTAGTACCATGTAATATGGGAGGATAAGGACAAAATCAGTATTTTGCTACTGGCTCTAAAATTTTACAGAATAGTAAAAATGTAGTAAAAATCAGATAATATGAGATTGCCGAGAGGGAGTGCGGGGCAGTTGGAGCACATAAAAGAACTCTGCAAAAAGCGTAAAAACCTTTATGAAAAACAGAACAATTTAAAAGGACAGAAACAAAAAATTGAGAATTCGTTGGCACGATAAGAAACTGCCCTTATTTTTAAATGGTAAATGTGGAATGAAAGTGGTATCATTAATGAGCGAATAAAAATTTATGGAGATATGAGATATGGAGCAAATTTTACTAATCGAGCCTCAAAAGATGTATGCAGATGAAATATGGAAATTTCGTCAAGAAATTTTGGAATATGACGCAGAAAATGAAAACCAATTTGCAGGTTGCTTATCGCTTGATGTAAGTAAGTCCTCTGAAGAATGGATCAAAATATGTGAACTTAGAAAAAGTGAGAAGACATGTGACGATGCAGGAACGGCTGTTCCTGCGCATACATACTTAGCGATACGCAAGAGAGATGATAAAGTTGTAGGTGTGATAGATTTGCGTCATCACATCAATCATCCTATTCTTGGAACGTGGGGAGGGCATTGTGGGTATTCAGTGCGTCCTTCTGAACGAGGCAAAGGTTATGCAAAGGAAATGCTTCGTTTGAATATACAAAATGCAAAATCAATGGGAATAGAAAAACTTCTTATCACTTGTGATATTGAGAATGCAGCCAGTGAAAAAGTAATACTCGCTAGTGATGGGGTTTATGAGAAAACCATAGATGTTGATGGATGCAAGATGAAAAGATATTGGATAACAGTATAAGAAATAGACAACTTTCGGTTTTGTTGGTTAGATTGGTGGAGAAAATCGGTATTTCCCACTGGCTCTAAAAGAAAAGCAGAATGATTTGAAAGGACAGAAATATAAAATAGAAATATCGTTGGAACGATAAGAAATGTGGGGCATGGCGGTTGTAATGCTCCACATTTTATAGTAGCGAATAAAAGGTGAAAGTGATATAATCAAAAGCAAATATTTGTAGATTTTGAGCAGAATTTATAGTAGCGAATAAAAAGTGAAAGTGATATAATCAAAAGCAAATATTTGTAGATTTTGAGCAGAAGTGATATAGAGAAATTAGTTATTGCAATATAATGGGAGGATAAATATGGGCGAGAATATTTGTGAAGAAATTAGACTTGTTGACAATATTTTACAAGCGGAGGATTTTGTAAGATTGCGCATACAAGCAGGATTTGTTGAGATACCGGTGGAGCATGCTCGAAAGGCTCTGCAAAATGGTTTAATGAATGTTTCTGCCCTATATAATGGGGAACTTGTGGGAATGGGGAGACTTGTTGGAGACGGTGCTATGTACTGGTATCTTCAAGAGATAATAATTTTGCCCCAATTTCAACGAAAAGGTATTGGCACAATGATTGTAAATCATTTAGTTGATTATGCAAGAGAAAATTCTACTACTGGAAAATTTACAACAATCGGAGGCGTTTCAGCCAAAGGAAAAGAACCATTTTATGAGAAAATAGGGTTTGAGGTTATCCCAAATGGGATTAAAAAGATGATAGAAATTAAATGAACAAAAAGTGTGGGATAACTAAGTGATATTTATCACAAGATTTTCTTGTGTTTATATAGATATTTTCATGTAAAGGAGATGATGCGATATGAAAAATAATGGTAGTTGTATTCAAATACGGAGGGTGACTATAATTTAGCTCTCCGTAGACAATAAGGAGAGATTGATGAATATATTAAATTTTGAAAAAAAGCACGTTAAAGAAGCAACGGAAATTGCCCTTGCAAATTATAATGATGAGCGGCAATATGTAAAAGAATTGCCACAAGTGTGTGATATTCCTGACTTAAACGGTTTTGCCGAAAATGGATTGGGTGTTGCTGCATTTGAAAATGAAAAGATGATAGGGTTCTTGTGCTGTTGTGAACCTTTTGACAATGCGTTTCGTGCCACCGATGTGAGAGGGATTTTTTCGCCTATGGGTGCAAATGCAGCCGTTTCTAAAAACCGCCCCCAAATTTATGCAGCCATGTATCAGGCGGCAGGAGAAAAATGGATAAAGACCGGGGCAGTTTCCCATGCAATCTGCTTATACGCCCATGATGAAGAACTTCAACAACAGTTTTTCCGTTATGGTTTTGGGTTGCGCTGTTTAGATGCTATTCGTCCGATGGAATTGATTCATTGCGGATTTTGTGGAGGATATGATTTAGTCGAATTGTCAAAAGCAGAATATCATTTTATTTATCCGCTTCATTTAGCGTTATATCAACATTACCGGGAAAGCCCTTTCTTTATGAATCGTGAGCCCGAAACACGAGAGGCGTTTGTAGTATCTTCAATGCAGGAAGGGGCACGTTACTTTGTGGCAAAGCAGAACGGAAAAATATGTGCGTTTGTAAAAATTTCGGTTCCCGGCGAAACGTTTGTTGCAAGGGGCGACACCTATCGTCATATCAGAGGTGCATACTGTCTGCCGGAACACAGGGGGAAGGGATTATATCAAAATTTACTGAACTTTACCATATCTGTGTTGAAAAGAGAAGGCTATACCAGACTTGGCGTGGACTTTGAAAGTTTTAATCCAACAGCGCGCGGATTTTGGCTAAAATATTTTACTGCATACACGAATAGTGTAGTTCGGAGGATTGATGAGCGAATCATACAGTTGAGATGATAAAAGTATACTCGCTATCCATTGCTTTATAGGCGGTAAGAAGAAATGATTTTTCTTTATAAATATTCCTATATGGTTCTGATAGACTGGGTGTGCCTGTCAGCGCAGAACTAGTACAGCATTGCGCAAATAACAGTGAATACAGCACCTGCTATTTGCACCAGTCCTGCATTGTTGTCAGTCAACAATGCAACCGCATTGCCTCCTTCCTCCGCCTTGTCCTGTCACAAATATCAGGCACTGTTTTTCACTGTTATTTAGGCAATGCTGTACTAGGGAATATAAGAAAATAGAGCCGGATTGCCGAGAGGGGGTGCGTGGGTGACTACGAATCTGAAGGAAGCTGGATGTGAGGAACAGATTAACGCACGGGCAAATCTCTGGTCTGAGGAACAGAAATCTCATACGAGGTTATGCATGAGGGTAAGGTTGCATAACAAACTAAAGCCCAATAACGACACGGAATCATGCATGATAAATGAGACACATGGATGGAGAGGATTCTATATTCGATGGAGTATGAAAACACAAAATATATGTGCCATTTGCCGGATGAAACCGTTGAAGAAGTAGAAGATTTTTAACAGATGCTGAGAATGAATGGATTTATAGATTGCATAATTTTGGGAGGATAGTTTATGGCAGATAGGATTATACATATTTATGGTGCTTCGGGTTCTGGAACCACTACACTAGCAAAGTATATTGGCGAAAAGTGCAATTATGTTGTTATGGATACAGATGATTATTTTTGGATACCAACCAATCCGCCTTATAAAGAAAAAAGGAATGTTTCTGAACGGCTGGAGCTGATGAAAAATGATATTGCAAAGTCCGATAAAGTGGTTATTTCTGGCTCCCTTGTTGACTGGGGAGATGAGTTGATTCCTTTGTTTACATTCGTCATTCGACTCAGTACAGCTACTGATATACGGATAGAACGATTAAAAAGAAGAGAATACGAACATTTTGGCTCTCGCATAGAAATTGGTGGAGATATGTTTGAAGATCATCAAAAATTTCTTGCGTGGGCAGCAGCCTATGATTGCGGAGATATTAATATGCGTAGCAAAGCAAAACATGATGAATGGCAAAAAATATTGAAATGTAAACAAATTATATTGGATGGTAGCGCAGATGTAGAGGATAATTTTGAAGCAATAAAGCCATACCTATAACATTGGCTTGTGGTAGCATATAATAGATTTTCTATAACGGAATGAAAGGTATGACACTAACACGATGCAATAAGGACGATTAAGGAAAAATTAGTCTTTTGGTATGGCGTATATAAAATAGGAGTTGCTAATTTGAGTGTATTCACACAATATAAAAGAATGACATTTCAACAACAAATAGTATAAGTGAGTGAGATGGGGTATGGATTTGGAAAGCTATAAAGTCCTAATGATAGATGATGATGAAATGATAGCCACGGCTACTTCCGAATATTTCAATATGTTCGGCGTAAAGACTTCCTATGTAACAAGCTATGCTGATGCGGTAGCTTTTCTTGAAAAACACGATGTTTCGTTGCTCTTGCTTGATATCAACCTCGGCGAAAGATCAGGTTTCGAGCTTTGCAGGAAGATACGGGAAAATTATGACCTGCCGATTTTCTTTATAAGTGCCCGAACAAGCGATGATGATGTGCTGATTGCACTGAACATAGGCGGCGATGACTATATCAAAAAGCCCTATACACTCAGCGTTCTGCTTGCCAAGGTAAAAGCCGCCGTTTTTCGATACGACAGGACACGGAATCATACGCACACTGTCCGGAATTTTCAGCAGACTGAGGACGGTCTTGTTAAGCTGATAGGTGAGGTGTATCTTAACACAAATATTCACAAGATCATTGCAGACGGCAGGGAAATTACGCTCAAAGCACTGGAATACAAGCTATTGTATTATCTTTTCGCAAACAGGGGCAAGGTCGTTTCAAAGGACGATCTGCTCAGAGATGTGTGGGAGGATGAACATATCAACGAGGGTACCATCGCCGTACATATCCGGCATCTGCGTGAAAAGATCGAAGCCGACCCCAAAGAACCGCAGCTCATAAAAACCGTATGGGGTGTGGGCTACATGATGGAAGAGACAGCGCTATGAAAGGATATTGCAGATTTATGGCGCTTCTTGTGCTGCTGCTTGCTGCGGGGCTGTTTGCCGTTGTGAAGCTCACAGGCACAGATGATTTTTCACAAAATAATGATGACGTGCTTTTGCTCAATGAGATCGCATATAAGATGGTTCTGGACGATATGCCGCCTAAAAACACAGCATCGGAGCGGGAATACGTAATACTTGACGTAAACGGGAATGTGATTTATGATAACCGTTCTGACCGTTCGGAAGCGATAACCGTTGAGACGGCAATGCAAAGGTGTTATCCCTATACCTATATCACGGAGAATAATCAGATAACAGGCAGTGTCGTGCTTACAGACAGCGATAAGCATTTCGACCGTCTGCGTACAAATATCATCGCTGTTTACTGTGTATGCGGTTTTCTTCTGATCGGTACGGCGGCAGCTTTCGGGGCGTATATCCGCAAAACGATCCTGCGCCCATTTGCGAAGATGAAAGATTTTGCATCTTATGTGGCGGCGGGCGATCTTGACCGACCTCTTGAAATGGATAGGGGCAATATGTTTGGCGCTTTTTCTGAAAGCTTTGATATCATGCGGGAGGAACTGAAAGCGTCCAGAGCAAGAGAGCTTTTCTTGCAGAAAAAAGAGCGAGAGCTTATTGCATCGCTTTCTCATGACCTGAAAACGCCTGTGACGGGTATTAAACTTACATCTGAGCTGATGGCGGCGGTATTTTCTCAGAATGAGGGGCAGGAAATAACCGTCACGGAGGATATGGTTGTAAAGATGAATAATGTCTATAAAAGAGCGGATGAAATAGCGCTGCTTGTCAACGACCTGTTTTCTTCCACTTTGGAGGACTTAGGTGCGTTCAAGGTAAAATGCTCGGACGAAAATTCCGCTGTGATAGCAGAGATCGTATCCGAATGCGATGACAGAGGGCTTGTGCATATATCCGAAATACCGCAGGTCATTGTGCATATTGACAAGCTGCGTTTGTCGCAGGTTATTGGCAATATCATATTTAATTCTTACAAATATGCAGGTACGCCCATAGACATTTCTTTTCGTCTTGATGAGAGCTTTCTTGAAGTGTCGGTCAGTGACAGCGGCTTGGGCGTTCCCGAAGACGAGATAGCGCTTATCACCAACAAATTCTACCGCGGAAGGGAACATAGCGACAAGGAAGGCAGCGGTTTAGGCCTGTATATCGCAAGGATACTCATGGATAAAATGGGCGGAGAACTGTCTGTCAGGAGTGAAAACGGGCTGTGCGTAACGCTGCTTATTCCGCTCAGTTAAGAAAAAGACAAGATTTTGACAAGATTTTGACAAGGAAATCATGAACGGGATCATATATAATACTATCATAAGATAAACAATCTTGAATTTGAAAGGTAGTGTTATATATGATTCCTATTTTGCATACAGAAAAGTTGTGCAAGTCTTTTTCAAACGGCGCCACGCAGCAGCATGTTATCAAGAATCTTGATTTGGAGATTATGGAGGGCGATTTTACCGTCATCATGGGCGCTTCGGGTTCGGGCAAGTCCACCCTGCTCTATGCGCTTTCGGGAATGGATAAGCCCACTTTGGGAAAGGTATTCTTCGGTGACACCGAGATTCAGGACTATTCGAACGATCAGCTTGCTGTGTTCAGGAGAAAAAATTGCGGATTTGTTTTTCAGAGCATCTATCTGCTTGAAAATCAGAATGTCCTTGACAATGTGCTGACGGGCGCGTTTGCCGTGCAGAAAAATTCTCCCGAGCTTATCAAAAGGGTGAAGGAACTGCTCGCAAAGGTCGGGCTTGATGAGGCAATGCAGAAGAAATATCCAAACCAGCTTTCCGGCGGTGAGGCACAGCGTGTCGGAATCGTGCGCGCTGTGATCAACGATCCGAAGATTCTTTTTGCGGACGAGCCTACCGGTTCACTCAACTCTGCATCAGGCAAAGACGTTCTCGACATCTTCACCGAAGTACACGAGAACGGTCAGAGCATCGTGATGGTAACGCACGATATCAAGACCGTATTGCGTGGAACACGGGTCATCTATCTGCGTGACGGCAAAGTGGTCGGCGAACACAGAATGGCAAACTACGGCGGGGATGACTTAAAAGAGCGCCGTGAAAAGCTGATCGTATTCCTTGATGAGATGGGGTGGTGACTTATGAAGATATTCCGATTATCCTTATTTAATCTAAAGCGAAACAAGCGTGAGGCGGCAGCCATTGTCTTTCTCACCCTTGTCACGACATTTCTTATGGCAACCTTTGCGGTCAGCATTACGCAGATTGGCAGCGCATTTGACCGCGCATTTGAGGAAACAGGCTGTGCTGATTTTGTATTGTTATTTCAGGCTGACAAATATCGTGATATATACCGTGATATTCTGGAAGAGGAATATCATGTGACCGATGTCCGGGAAAGCAGTGTACTTTATGGCGCTGGTGCATCGGCACTATCAAAGAAGGGTGAAAGTATCGCCTATAATATGATCTTTGCGGACGAAAACACAGAGCGGAAGATGGAAAATTTCCAGAAACTGAATGCCCTTCCTGATGATGAGATCGAAAAACTGTCTCACCCTGTATGGCTGCCCCAGTATTTTGAGATCACAGTCGGCTATGCCCCGGGGGAAACATTTACTTTTGTTTCAGGCGGCAGAGATTACCCCTTTACCATAGCCGGTTTTTACAACACGGGTTTATATAATTCCAGCAGTATGTTAAAATGTATCATTTCAGAGGAGGACAGGGTGCTGTTGTCCGCTGTCTATGAGGAATACCGCATGATCGCATTTGACACGGAAAGGGAATTCTCCTATGAGGAATACTATGAAAAATGCGCCGCAAAGTCAAATGAGAATGTTTTAAGTGCAGTAATGCCACTTGATAAAGATATGGAGAAAATGGTAGAAACCGCTTATCTTGCTGTTTTTCTGTATATGAGCGTATTTCTTTCCATTGTCACCATGATATCCGCACTCTTCCTGATCCTTCACAAAATCTCAAAGGACATGGAGGAACAGATGGTGCAGATCGGCGTGCTGGAAGCATTGGGGTATACAAGCCGTGAACTTTCGCTCTCCTACATCTGTGAATATATCTTTACAGGGGGAATTGGCGCGATCATAGGCGGCATAACAGCGGCAGCCTTTTCCCCGGTCATGGATACGCTCACAAGGGGGATGATGAACCGCGACGTGCATACGGATGTGAATATTCTCCGCATTCTTATCGTGGTAATAGCAATCATAGCGCTCGTCACGCTCTTTGCGCTGTCAAGGGCGGCAAGGGTGAAAAAGCTCCCTCCTGTCGTGGCATTTCGCAAGGGCATAAAGACCCACCATTTCGGGAAAAATATACTTCCGCTTGAAAAAATGAGACACAGCATCAATATCCGGCTTGCCTTCAAGGGCATAGGTAACGATCTCCGCTCGAATATCGGTATGGGTATCTGTATGATTGCCGCAGGCGTTGCCATCATGTTCAGTGTGTACCTCTTTGACTTTTTCAAGAGCGGATGTAACGGACTGATAGGCGTTTTGGGAATGGAAACTCCCGATATAAGCATCATTATGATGAACGGAGTGAATGGGGAAAAATTTTGTGATGAGATCCGTAAGTTCCCCGAAGTGGAAAAGGTTCTTCTGACCCGCGCAATGGGAGATTATGTGGAAATAAAAGGCTGCAATCAGAGTGCGGCTGTCTTTTCTTACGCCGATTTTTCCCTCACGGATAATATCCGCCTGAAAGCGGGACGTTTCCCCGAGTATGACAACGAAATCATGATTTCGGCAAGGAGAGAGAAGACAGAAAACCGGCACATAGGCGACAGTATCATCATCAAGGGCGATGTCTGTGAAAAAAGCTATATCATAACAGGCATTGTAACCGCCATGAACAACAACGGCATCAGCGTCTACATGACCGAGGACGGTTTCCGGCGCATTCGCCCAAACGACCGCCCAAACGCAGTGGAGATCACGCTCAAAAACGAGGAGGAGCGTCCTGCCTTTACGGATAAGCTCACCGCTCTGTATGGTGCGAGCGCAAAGGACACGGCGTATGCACAGACTGTACAATCTGCACATAAAAGTCTTGAGGAATGTATCAGGGCGAAAGCGGACGAGAAAATGGCTGTGCTCATCTCTCAATACGGCGTTACCGACGTTGACTATGCGATCAGAATAGGCGACACTGTTATCAGCGGAAACAGCAGCCGTTTCGTGATAAAGGAGATATCCTCCATGAAGGATTTTTTGAAATCCCAGATGGAATCCATAGCCGCGGTTACAAAGACATTCTCGTTTTGCGCCGTGATATTCATTGCCGTTGTGGTGGCTGTGATATTGGGCATCATAGCCGTATCCGCCGTAAAAAGACAGCGCAGAGAATTTGGTATCATGAAAAGTATGGGCTATACATCAAGGGAGCTTATGCTACAGCTTACCCTGCGTATTCTCCCAGTAACGATTATTTCCTCCTGCATCGCTGCGGTGTTGGCGGTATGGGTACAGCGTGCATTTTGGATGGCAGCGTTTGGCGTACAGATTCCCGAAAGCCTGCCGCTGATGATTGGCACGACGACAGCGCTTGTATTATACTGCCTGATTATCACCTACATCAGCGCAGGCAGTATCAGAAAAATATCCGTGACTGAACTTATGACAGAATGAAAGTGAGGTTAAATCATGATGAAGAGAAAGATCATTGCGGCAGTATCCGCCTTGTGTATGGCAGGAACTGTATACGCATCTGCTGGAAATGCGGTGAATGCTGAATCCGCACAATTGGAACTTACAGACAAAACAACTGCTTCGCAGGAAAGGATCTATTGTATTGCGTCTGTAAGCAAAATGTATTCTTCCTTGGCGGTCATGCAGCTTGTTGACGAGGGAAAGGTCGAACTTGACGCTCCTGTCACAAAGTATTTACCCGATTTCAGGATGAATGACGAACGGTACAAAGACATCACCGTGCGTATGCTTATGAACCACACATCGGGCATCCCTTTGGGTCTGCCGATGAACCATTATCTTTATGATGATGTTGACAGTTTCGTTCATGACAATACACTTGATATCGTGTCGGGGTTACGTTTCAAAGCCGACCCCGGGGAATATGCCTGCTATGATAATATGGGCTTTAGTCTTATGGAGCATATCGTAGAAAATGTCAGTGGTATGAGCTTTACAGATTATGTAAGAAAGAACATCGCCTCAAAGATCGGCGCAGATCATACGGGAACGGCATGGAGCCTGTATGCGGGCGATTTGGGCGATACACAGGTATCTCTCTACCGCGGCTTTCTGCCAATCGAATATCCTTATGAAATGGCGGCGGGTTCGGGCGGCATTTATGCCACCGCTTCTGACGTGGCAAATTTCGGCAGTGCTTTCTTTACAGGAAATGATATTCTGCTTTCCGATGATGCCAAAACACAGATGTCCGACCGCTGGAATGATGACGCAAAATACGAGAGCTACGGTCTGGGCTGGGACTTTGTGGAACAAGTCAAATACGAAAAGGAAAACATAATGGTCATGGGCAAGGGCGGAGATGTGCCGTACATGAACTCGAGCCTCCTTGTCGCCCCCGATGAACAGATCAGCATAGCGGTACTGACTGCCGGAAATGGCAGCAGCCAATATGCAGGACTTATGGCATCTGTCCTGATGGACGTGGCGCTTGCAGAACGGGGAAAGGCGGTAAGCGATCTGACGCCTCCAAAGCCAGAGATAACAGACGCCATCCCCGATCATTATAAAAAATATGAGGGTCTGTACTGTAACGGCACATTCGGCATTGTTGGAATATGCAGGATTACATTTGACGATACCACTATGTACAAGGAGGACTTGGGCACTGACAACGCATCGCCTGAAAGATTTAAGATTACCGAGGACGGAGGCTTTGTCAAGATAAATGACAGCGGCAAGATGACTTCAGACAGGGAAATCGTTTATTTCGAGGAAAAAAACGGCAAAATATTCATCAGAACGGAGCTGTTCGCCGTATACCCGGGACTTGGAAATACATTAGATAGTATGTACACAGGGGAAAAAATGGACGAAAATCCCATCTCCCCCAGTGTGCAGCAAAGCTGGGACGAGCTTTCACAGACAGTATTCGTCACATATAACGAAAAATGGACTTCCCAGAACTATGAAACTCCGTTTTACTGGATTGTGACAGATCAGGCATTCCCCGGTTATATTCTGGCAAAAAACAGCAGAGGCGTCACAAAAGCGGAAAAAATGACCGATGAACATCATGCCCTTTTCTTTACTTCCATACCGAGCACTGCAAACAGAGATTTGTTTGACATAGAGCTGACCGAGCAAACCTATGCGGACGGAATATCGGCAGTTTCCTTTGAGCTGAGCGACGGGACGCGCTGCCGCAGTGTGGACAGCCTTCCGGCATTTACCGCTGATATCACCGAAATTCCCCTTCACAGCGGTGAAGCCGCATGGTACCGCGTCGGGAAAGATATGGGCGGAAAGAGTATCGCTGTCGAACGTCCTGACAACTCTGCTGTATACGTCTACAACAAGTTCCGCGAGCTGCTGTATAGCACCCACATCAAGGACGCAAGCAACACCATTGACCTTCCGCCAGACGGCTATATCGCTTTTGCAGGTGAAACCGGCGGCAGTGTGAAAATATTTAAGTAACGCTGTCAAAATTGGGAATGGCAATGTTAAGCAGCAAGAAAGAGATACTTGGCGAAACTGGAAATGTCTTATATGTGGTACTGCCGCCTCTACGCTATCATTTTTCTGCACGAAATTCAGTTGTTCATTTTCTGGAAAACCAATCCTTTTATATTGTATAAAAAAGATTAAAAAAGAGTGCCAAAAATTTCTTGACACTCTTTTTTAATCCTTATTCATTTGCAAACGGCGGTTTCTGATAAAGCTTTCTCTCTAGCTGTTTACGCTTTTTAGCGATTGCTTTTAGCGTTTCTTCCGCCTTTTCTTTTTGTGTTATCTCTTCCAGATCTTCTAAAATTGTAAGCTGGTCAAATCGCCGGACACACTACAGGAATTTGGAAGCAAGGCTCGCTTGTATCCGCTTGGAGGATGAAAAAAATTTTATGTATAAGGGAATGTGGGTGACGTTATTATGTCTTTATGCGTTTCATGTCTGTGTTATACTTTGTTCATAATATAAAATCAACATTGACAATTACACTCATAATACAACAAAAGTATCTCAGGAGGAAAATGGAATGGAAAATCAGAAAAATAATAGTTTGCTGCTGCTTTATGAAGTAAGAACAGACGCATTTTCAAAAGTAAAATGGGAAGAGCCTTATATATGCTTTTTCGATATGATTCATCTTATGCTTGAATTAAATAAAACAGCAAGAAAAGAGGGACTGCTTGCATTAGAGGAAGTCGCAGGGAAGCTTCCTGCGGAAACGATATTTTGTCAGGATGTGCAGTCGGCGCTTACGTTTGTGGTTGACGGCATTGATTCTGAGGATGTAATGGAGCTTCTCACTTCCCGCTACTTTGCCAAAAATCTTCAGGGTGACAATGCTATGCTGTATTTCCTGATGATTTCCGCTGTTATCAGAATCCAGAGCGGCGCGCCGCAACATCTGTTGGAATGTCTGCTTGTGGCATGTCTGCCTGATGAGGTGGCGAAACAGTACGAGACGTACAAAAAACAATTTCCGCAGGAACACAAGACTACGCCGAAAGAGCGTCTGCTTGCCAGCAGTCCGAACTTTGAGGAGGGGGGGATTTTAGTCGTCAAAGAACTGTTGGAGGAAAAGATTGAGCGGGCGGATGTGGAAATTCTGAAAAAAGTAATCAAGGAGCGTGGGGAGATCGATATTCCGATTGCGTTAAAAGGCTTGTCCATTTCCGCGAGGAAGAAACTTTTTTCTGTCCTGTCGGAGCACAAGGCAGATGAACTTGCCGAAGAATGTGAATGCATGGGACCTGTCCGAGCGATAGATGTGATGGCTGCTTTTGCGGAACTGATAGCTGTCTTTAAAAAATATCAGAAAGAGAATTAGAGATAGTTGATAAAAGATGAAGATTTGTGCCGACAACAAAAGGCGGCGGAAGGGAGATTTGTATGAAGATTTATCAAGGAAACAACACAATGGGAATCCCCGCTTTTACGATCAAGAATGAAAAGGTATACCGAGGAAACAACACAATGGGAATCCCAGCTTTTACTGTTAAAAATAATAAAGTTTACCAAGGAAACAACCTCATGGGAAAACCTGCTTTTACTGTTAATAATAATAAAATTTACCGAGGAAACAACCTCATGGGAATCCCTGCTTTTACAATCAAGAATGAAAAGGTATATCGAGGAAATAACACAATGGGAATCCCTGCCTATACCATTAAATTATGACGAAAAGAGAAAAAATCAGATGGAACAAGGACTGAACCGTTCTTTTTCAATCCCATAAAACATATTTTTATATATTGACATTTTGACAAGACTATAGTAGTCTATATAGTTTTGAAAATATTGTTCGGACAAAAACAAACATTTTATCCAATCAAACCGAGGAATACCGTGGCGGCTGGTCACTATATGATGGAAAAATCATGGAGGACTTTCCGAAAGTTGGGAATGGCGAAGCGAATCAAGTTGCATATTCATTGCTTTGTTTAAAGCAAGTGGTATTTGAAGATGGCACAGGTTGGAATAACCCAGACTATGAGAACTGGTATAAGGAGTATGCGGGGAAAAAAATAGATATGGACAAATTAAGAAATTATTATCCATATGAATACAAGATAGAATCAAACTGAAAGCAGTAATCGCAAACCATGCACCGCACTATGTGGGAGGACGCCGCTGAAAAAAAGATATCTGCGCCTATATTTGATGTAATATTACCATCAAATACAGGTGATGGCATTATGGTTGAAAAGCAGCATAAGTTAGTATTCAGTTCCTACATGGAAATATATGAATTAGTTGTTCCAAAAGTCAACCTGCTCTGACAGGTAAAAGAACAGGTTGATTTTGGGTATATTTATGAAGAGCTTATATATCACCTCCCTGTGAACTTTTATCTAAACTAAAGTGCGTTTGCTGTAAGTTGTTTCAAAATATCCCCAATATCATTATCAATACAAATAGACTGCTTCTTGATTTCTGCCGGAATATAGGGTTCTGATAGATTGATACATACATAAGCAGCATTGGGATTGCTATATGTCATTTGCCAGAATGGGTATTTGATAATTCCCGGCGTATTGCCGCCAACACCCAATTCCAGATATAAAATGTCTAATCCTTTATGACGGCGTATAAAGTCTTGATACCGTTCTGCCGCTGTATGCCAGCCGCTATCTTCAACAAAGGTACTATCTGCCCTTAAATTCATTGACATAGGCGCACCGCATACGGGACAATGGGGGATTAGCCCGGACGGAATACGCATATTTTCCTGTTCGGCAACCATTTTTTTGATAATGGTTTCATTATCGTAAGTCGTGTCGTGACAAGGCTCCCCGCATTGCCACAACCCATAATCGCCCTGCGTATAAAACAGTCTGTGTTTATCAAAACCCGCCTTTTGGAAACAGTGGTCTACATTGGTCGTCAAAACAAAATAGTCTTTGTCCCGTACCAGACTGTATAAATCGTTATAAACGGATTTCGGCGCATTTTGGTAACGATTGATAAAAATGTAACGGCTCCAATACGCCCAGTGTTCCTCTAATGTGTTGTATGGGTAAAAGCCTGCGGAATACATATCCTTAAAACCATATTTTTCTATAAAGTCCGCAAAATTATCTTCAAAGCGTTTCCCGGAATAAGTAAACCCGGCAGAAGTAGACAGTCCCGCACCTGCGCCGATTACAACAGCGTCAGCATTTTCGATTTTCTTTTTCACTTTTTCTATGGAACGCCTTACCTGCGTATTATCCCAATAACTGCTTATAGATTTTGTAGTCGCTGTCTTTGAATACATTAAAAACCACCTCCAGACTGTTTTGATTTTCCTTTTGATAGTCCTGTACCGTCTGTATTGCTATTTCGGCAGCTTTTTCATTGGGAAAATGAAACTCTCCCGTAGAGATACAGCAAAAAGCGACACTTTTCAAATGATAGGCGGCTGCAAGTTCTAGACAGGAACGGTAACAGTCTGATAACAGGTTTTGGTCTTTCACGGTAACTGCCCCGTGGATAATCGGACCGACAGTGTGAAGAACGTAACGGCATGGAAGATTATAGGCTTTTGTGATTTTTGCTTTTCCCGAAGGTTCTTCTGTTTTTTGCTTTTCCATGATACGGGAACATTCCAGACGAAGCCCTACGCCTGCGGCAGAATGTATCGCATTGTCTATACACCCGTGACAGGGAACGAAACAGCCTAACATGGCACTGTTAGCCGCATTTACGATAGCGTCTACGGACAGACGGGTAATATCGCCCTGCCATAAATAAATTCCCGGTTGTGCCAATGGAATATCTGATAATGAAATAATACCTTTTTTCGTACATTCTTCCTGTAAATATGCATCCTGCACTTCCAAAAATTCTTTTGAAACTGTTTTTGGCGGTCGAATGTTCATAAGGGAACGTAACAGACGTTTCCTTGCTGTGTCCTGTGCAGGAATATCTATTGATTTTAATTCGTTATTTTCACTTTGAAGATAGTTTATCAGAAAAGTAAGCCTTTCTGTCTGTGTCATAACGTCCTCCTTTCTACCGCCTGCAAGGGGCATATTTCTTTACATTTTCCACAATGCAGACAATGTTCCTGTTTTATTTTTGCATGACAGGCGGAAATATCAATGCAGTTTTGCGGGCAGGAATTAGCGCAGAGATTACAGCCGTTGCATTTATCGGTAACAAAAAAATAGGACGCATGGTTTCCCATTCCACCGAATGAAAATTGTTCCCGAAAAATAGGTTTGCGGCTTAAATCAAAAAACTCGCCGCTTCCTTTGTAGATTTGGAATACCGTCAATGCGGTACGGCTTTCCCTGTTCGGGTAAATGACTTCCATGTAAGGATTTTTTTCAAATATTTCTGATAACCGCTGCTGCCCGATTTCCCGTACTTCCCCACGCAGGGTAATAGATTTACTGGATAAAGTGTCAGCCCCTTTCATTCCTGTAATCGAAATAAAAGGCTGATTTTTGAGCCGTTCATAAAAGGCTTTTCCTTTGGCTGTCAGAAAATATAGTCCGTCATTATCTGATAACATAATATCAATCACGCAAGTGACTGGGAAATGGTTCTCGTCAGTTGTGGCAAAAACAACAGTATGAATATCCTGCTGTATCATCTGCAAATACTTTTCTGCACTCATATTTCCTCCTGTAAGAAGTCCCCCTGCCTTTGGGGGCAGAGGGCGCGGGCATTTGACAAAATGATTGACCTGTTTATTCTGCTACAACTGAAATTCTCTGCTGAATATGGTTTCCGTTTAACGCTTCATCAACCATAGCAACCGCATAGTCGGCATAGCTGATTACGCTTTCTCCCTTAGAGTTTAAGGTCAGTTCTTCGCCGCCCAAAATGTATTTCCCGGTCTTTGCCCCGTCTGCCTGAAAATCTCCGGCGGGGCTGATATACGTCCATTTTACATCGGTTCTGGTTCGGAGTTCGTCAAGAGCCTTGCCCATGTTGGAAGCAAGCGGCTTGAATATTTCCGGGAAGTCTGCCCCGTCCATGACCTGTATGGTATGCTCCGGGTTTACATACAGGCTGCCTGCGCCGCCCACAACAAGAAGTCTTGTTTCCTTGCCGCTTACAAGGTCGCAAAGATGTTTCAGAGAAGTGCTGTGCTGCGGCAGGGTCTCCGGCGTCCATGCACCGAAAGCGTCAACCACAACATCAAACCTCTCCAAATCGGCTGCGTTCAACTCAAACAGGTCTTTCTGAATGACCTGTTTTGCTGCGGACTGGTTCTCGCCACGGACAACGGCGGTAACGTCTGCCCCTCTTGCGATAGCTTCCTCAACAATCAATTTACCCTCTTTACCATTTGCACAAATAACTGCGATTTTCATAGATTCATTCCTCCTGTTTTCTTTTTGGTTTTGCTTGCGGCTTGTTTTTTCCCGCTTGCAAGATTATAATATATCCGTAGAGCGAAAACGTAAAGTAAGCACTTTATTGTGCCATAGTTACCAAAAAGAAACTATTGTGAAGAAATGGGGGTTTTCATGGAAAAAAATTTACCTGCCTGCCCGGTAGAAACTACCTTAATGCTTATCAGTGACCGTTGGAAAGTGTTGATTATTCGTGATTTATTGGACGGTACAAAACGATTTGGAGAAATAAAAAAATCTGTTGGGAATGTATCTCAAAAAGTATTAACTGCTAATTTGCGCTCAATGGAAGATAGCGGGCTGCTTACCCGAAAAGTATATCCAGAAGTACCTCCACGGGTAGAATATACTTTGACAGAAACAGGATATAGCTTAAAACCTATTTTAGACGCTATGGTGGCGTGGGGGACAGAATATAAACAGAAAAAAGGTTCGTATTAGTATGGAACGTTATCTTTCATAAAGATAGGAATGAGAGGGATTCTGTAGCAGCCGGCATTGTGGAGCTTTTTTACCATACACAAGCATCTATTACAGAGAAGTAACAACGGGATTGTCCTTAAAACCATATACCCGCTTTACTTCATTAGGATTTCTGGTATCTAACATCTGTGGGTGGTGCAAATCAAGTTTGGAAATCTCTGCCATATCATTATCAGACAATTCAAAATCCCAAATATTGAAGTTTTCTTTTATTCTGTCTTTATGGGTTGATTTTGGTATTGTTATAACATTGCGCTCAACATTCCAACGGAGTATTACCTGTGCAACAGACTTACCATGTGCATCAGCAATTTTAGTAAGCACCAGGTTTGAAAACATATGATTTAGTCCCTCCGCAAACGGCGCCCATGCCTGTGGCTGGATGTTGTATTCTCTCAAAATTTCAAGTTCATCTTCCCGCTGATAAAATGGGTGTAATTCTATCTGATTAACAGCAGGAATCGTGTCTGTATTATAGCAAAGGTCGATCATGCGGTCACTGGGGAAATTGCTTACGCCGATAGCACGGATCAGCCCTTTTTTGTATAATTCCTCCATTGCCCGCCATGCCCCATAATAATCGGCAAATGGCTGATGAATTAAGTATAAGTCCAAATAATCCAATCCCATTTTTGACAATGTCCGTTCAAATGCTTCCTTTGTTTTTTCATACCCCATTTCTGGCATAAATGCTTTTGATGTGACAAAAAATTCTTCTCTCGGTATGCCGCTTTTGCGGATTGCAGCCCCGACAGCACTTTCATTTTTATAAACACTGGCTGTATCTAATAAACGATACCCAACCGAAATTGCGTCCGAAACAACCTGCTCACATAGTTGTAAGTTCGTAATTTGGAACACGCCGAAGCCAAGCATAGGCATTTCAATACCATTGTTTAATTTTAATGTTTTCATAATAGATAACCTAACCTTTCTCTAAATATGCTGTATCATTTTCGATATGGTAGTCCTTATTCTTATTATATTCATTTTTTGAGGTATGTCTAATATTCATTTTTTATTTTGCGTTATTCTCGACAGGAATATCACAACAGGATATACTATATTCATGAACTTTAATTGGAAGGAGTTAACTAAATGGAAATTCGTGTTCTAAGATACTTTATGCAAATTGCACGAGAAGGCAGTATGACAAGAGCAGCAGAATATCTTCATGTGTCTCAATCTGCTTTGTCAAAACAAATGAAAGAGTTAGAAAATGAACTTGGCAAGAAATTGTTTCGCCGTGGCAGTAGCAGCGTTAGTCTGACCGATGAAGGGATGCTCCTCAGAAAGAGGGCAGAAGACCTTCTTGCTATGGCAGACAAAATTGAAAGAGAATTTAAGTCAATGGACGATATTACCGGTGGTGACATATATATTGGCTGTGCAGAATCCCGTCTCATAAAATATCTGGCTTATGCAGTTAAAGAATTAAATGAACAATACAGCAATATTCATTATCATATCACCAGCGGTGATACTCAACAAGTTACAGAGCGTCTTGACAGGGGACTATTGGATTTTGCATTTATTGCGGAACCACCGGATTTATCGAAATATAATTATCTTGAAATCCCTGAACAAGATACTTGGGGCGTTTTGATGAGAAAGGACTGCCCGCTGGCAGAAAAAACTCAAATTAAAATTGATGATATTCTTCCGTATCCGGTCTTTTGTTCAGAACAGGCTGCAAAAGTTGATCTTCCAAGATGGTGTGGAGAAAATATCGATCAGCTTAATATTATGTCCACCTTCAATCTGAGCGGCAATGCTGCCGTATTCGTAAGGGAAGGTTTAGGGATTACACTTACCTTTGATAAACTGATTGAAATAGATAAAGAAGGGGATTTGTGTTTTCGACCAATTACCCCGGTTCTTAAAACAAAAATGTATGCTATTTGGAAAAAATATCAGATTTTCACACCTGTTGCTCAGTTAATGCTGAAACAATTGAACAGTATTCTTGTATTAAAAAATTAAAGGGAAAAAATGCAAGTAGAAGGAAAGCTCCGTGCAAAGCTGAAGAAACTGACCGAGGAAGAATTTGCCGGGCTTGTGTTTCCGCCTCCTGAAGATATGGAATAATAGAACGCCGGGGAATGGCAGTCTGAGGACTGCTGTTTCCCGGTTTTTTCTTGTTTTATTTGCCTAATCGTATATGATTATAAATATGGCTATTGGAAAAACGAAAAAAATTTAAACTTGTTTGTAACAAATCGCACTTGAAAAGAACTAACAATATGAGGTGCTGATATGGATAAAGAAAAATTTGATGAAGTATATCGTGAAAACGCCGCCATGATATATAAATATCTATGCGGCTTAACGCAGGATGGCGGACTTGCCGAGGAACTGACGCAGGAAACATTCTTTCAAGCAATGAAAGGAATTGACAAGTTTCGGGGAGATTGTAAAATTTCCGTCTGGCTATGCGGAATTGCCAAAAAAATATGGTACAAGGAACTGGAAAAAAGAAGCAGGCATAAAACTGCCCCATTAGACGATTGCGTTCCTTCCGCAGAAAATGTTGAAAGTAAAAGTCTTAACAATTTAGAAAAAGTAGAAATTTTCCGCCTAATGCACAACCTTGATGAGGTAACAAGGGAAGTCATGTATTTACGATTGGCAGGAGAATTACAATTTTCTGAAATTGCGGCTATTTTGGGAAAAACGAAAAACTGGGCGAGGGTAACTTATTACCGGGGAAAACAGAAAATAATGAAAGGAATGAGAGAATGGAACTAAGGGAAAAAGAATTAGCTTGTGAGATTGTTAGAGATTTACTGCCTCTCTATGTTGATGGAATGGTCAGTGATGTTTCTAAAAAGGGCATTGATAACCATTTAGAGCATTGTACAGAATGCAGTGAGATATATCACGATATGGCTTTTCATTTAGAAATGGAAACACCGCCGACAGAAGTTTCAGATGTAAAAAGATTTTTGAAAAAAACAAAGAAAATGTATCTGCTATATGGCTTAGGCGGCCTGAGCTTTATAGCAATACTTGTCTGTCTGATCGTGGATTTGGCAGTAAACAAAGGAATTACATGGTCTTTGATTGCAGGAAGCTCCTGCTTATTTGCGGACATATTTTTATATGCTCTTTCAACCTGCAAAAAGAATAAAGGCTGTATTGCAATGGCAGTAATAAGCATTGGGGCGTTTGTTCTGCTTTCCGTCATACAGTTTACCCAATATTATCTTATTGGAACAGGGTCATTTTGGCTTTTCCGTTATGGTGCGCCTATCCTGCTGTTATGGCTTCTTGTCCTCTGGTTTCCAGTGCTTACAAGAACATTCCGAAAATGGAACATTTGGGATTGTATCGCATTATTTCTATTCTTGGTAATCGTAGGAAACTATATCACAAAACTAATTACGGGAGATTTTGTGTGGAATGATGTACTCCATATGCAAGGATTTATAGGTAATGCCCTTGGGGAAGTAATTGGAATCATAGTATTTGGAATTATTGGGAGGATTGATAAATGGAGAAAATAATCAGCGTAAATAATCTTAAAAAAGCATATAAAATAAGTTTGGTGTCACAGAAAGGAAATCAGTTTACAATCAGACTTGAAAGTATCTGTTTTGATGAATTTGTTAAAAAACTTGTAGCAAACCAGTTGCATATTCACTATCTTTCCATGCGGAAACACTCATTGCAGGATCTTTTTCTAAAACTGACAGGGGGAGATTAAGCCATGTATCCATTAACAAAATTATATGCAAGAAAACTATACAGACAAAAATTGATATACATTTTTTTTGCCTGCTTTTTTACAGCTTCTTTCTTTTATGCTTTTCTAATTTCAACACCGCAAATGGAAGAAATGCTGAATATCAATATTGGAATTGTCGGGAGAAAAAATTTTCCCGAATTTATGATGCGGTTTTATGTCGGGTCAGTGGGTATTCTTTTCAATGTATTTCTGCTGACACTGTTTATCTGTGAGGAAGATCGGAACAAAATGCTTTATCAGCCTTTATTGCATGGGGAAAACCGCAGCAGAATGATACGTTCAAAAATCTATGTTGCTGTTAGTATGTCAATGATTTTTGTTTTGTTGGTGGCTCTTATCAATTACATAACAGCCTTTATGCGTTGGGGCTATGAAATCTTTGAACAGGCAGCTCTTATCAGAACGATTATAAAATATCTGTTATCGGGTATCTATATGTCAGTTATAACGCTTGGGATCGTTACACTTTGTATCTGTACCAGAGGCGCTTGGAAAACAATATCTTTTGTGATTATTTATCTATTGATTGACCAGTTTATATACAGTTCCAACATTGTTTTATTACAAAAAATATGGGTTGGATATTACCTTAACCTTTGGACGTTTGCATATGAGTATCAGAAAATACCATTTAGCGAACTGCTGATAGGAATATCCGTTATGATATTGTACGGAATTGCTTTTTTTCAAATATCCCTATATAGAACACAAAAAATAGATTTTTGAGAGAGGTAAAGGTTGAATAAATTCTCTGATGAGCAATTTATTCAACCAAGAATTTGTGTCGAAGCGTCACAAATTCTATTGATCGCAGAGCAGAATCTGAAATTCTGCTCGCGTCCTCAGCGCAAAGCGCTTCGGAATGGAGGAAAAAATGATTATAAGATTATGCAATATACAATTTGCACGACTAAAAAGGCAAAAGATAGTATACTTATTTTTTGTCGTAATGGCAGTGATTATCATTTCCAATGCGCTGGGGTGCGCAGGCAGTTTAGAAGATAGTGGCACGGCGAATTTCGCCGCGGAATATTATGCAGGCAGTAAATTTCCAACAATGTGTATGCAGTCCTATATTGATATTGTCGGTACACTGTTTCTTAGCTTTGTCTGTGCAGTGTTGATTTGTGGGGAAAGGGCAAGCGGTATGCTTCGGCAGCCTTTGTTGAATGGCGTTTCCAAAAAACAGCTTTTCATCGCAAAAACTGTCAGTATTTTCACAGTTGCGCTAATATGTTTTTTGTTTGTGGTAATCGTCAGCATTGTAACAGGTTTCTTTTTGTGGGGCAGTCATATCTTCGATCATGCACAGGAATATTTGCTACAAATGTTGTTATTAGCTTTTCCGCAGGCTACTATGGTTCTATTTTTTGTGCTTTTATCCTTGTATATGTCGAATATATCCAGTATGATGTGCGCTTCATTGATAATTCTATTAGTCAATAATTTATTTAGCCAGTTTTTTGGCAGTTACGTATCGTATATAGACTTTATGTATTATCTGTATGCTTTTTCCGGGTATAACGGAATGGAATTAACAGGCAAAATGATTGTGTTAGGAATTGCTGTGAATGTCACAACAGGAATTATCCTTATCTATGGAATTAGCAGACGCACTAATAGTATGACGATGTGAAAATACATTACACTTTGAAAGCGGGCGATAAAGTAGAGATCAGTTACCGGGGCTGATTGATTTTGATGAAGAGCACCCAAGTGAAGCCGTGATGATTGTAGTGATTACAGTTGAATAAATTTTCATAAATCCCATCGCGAAGGGCAATGGGATTTTTGTCGTTTTGGCGTGCTTCGCCAGCTCCTCTCTATCCGCGTTTTGGAATTTCCCAGTTACTTGTCATGTTTTATGTGATACAATGAAAAGCAGAGGTGATGATTCATGCAGGAAAGCAGATTGTTTCGGATTGTCTATTATCTTTTGGATAAAGGAAAATCGACTGCACCCGAACTTGCAGAAAAATTCGAGGTGTCTGTAAGGACAATATACAGAGATATAGATATCATCAGCAGCATGGGTATTCCTGTTTATGCAATGCAGGGCAAGGGTGGCGGCATTGCGTTGCTTGATAATTTTGTATTGGATAAATCATTGTTATCCACAAGGGAAAAAGAACAGATTTTGATGGCTTTACAAGGCATTATCGCAACAGAACCAAATAACTCCGATGAGTTACTTACAAAGTTAGGAAGCCTGTTTCAGACAAAAAATACAAATTGGATTGAGGTGGATTTTTCTAATTGGGTGAAACGCAATCCCAGTCAAGATATTTTTCAGTTGATGAAGAGTGCTATTTTTAGCCGCAACGTCATTTCTTTTCAATATTTTAGCAGTAATAGAGAAAGCACAGAGCGGCGGGTGGAACCTTTGAAGTTAGTCTTTAAGAGTAAAGACTGGTATTTGTATGGCTTCTGTCTTATGCGTAATGATTACCGCTTTTTCAAATTGACACGGATAAGGGAGATGGAGATACAAGCCGAGGTTTATTCCCGTGAAATCCCTTCAACATGCTCCATCGGAAAGCAGATGGATATTCAGAATGCCATAGCAGTGACACTGAAATTTGATCAAGACATGGCTTTTCGTGTGTATGATGAATTTGCAGAGGGCGTTACAGAGGACAAGCAAGGGAACTTGTATGTTCGGACGAATTTGCCTGACAGCGATACACTATACAGTTATTTATTTTCGTTTGCGGATAGCGTGGAAATTGTTGAACCAGAAAATATTCGTGAACAGGTGAAAAATAAATTAGCTGCCATGCAGAAAAAATATGTAACCTGACATTAGCTTGCAAGTTATATATTGTATCATTAGCTTAAAAACAGGAGGTGCATATTGATGAAGCACGAATGGAAAAAGCAGGAGAAAGGGTTCTATGCTGCGAAGCAAATCCCCGCTATGATTATTGTACCTATACAGAACTACATTATGATAGACGGAAAGGGAAATCCAAACCACGAGGATTTTTCAGACAGGGTTGCCGCATTGTACGCATTGGCTTATGCCATAAAAATGGGATTTAAGGCGGCTGCAAACAACGCTGACGTTTCGAGAGAAGTGCATGACTTTTCTGTCTATCCTCTGGAGGGGGTATGGAAACAAAAGCAGGGTGATGATCTTGTAAAAGATGAACTGGAATACACCATTATGATACGTCAGCCAGATTTTATTACCGAAAGTATGGTATGTAAGGCAATGGAAGCTGTGAAAAAGAAAAAGCCGAATCCATTGTATGAGGAAATCCGTTTTGATACCATGCAGGACGGGAAATGTATCGAAATTTTGCATATCGGGGCGTTCGATGATGAACCTGCTTCTTTTGAGAAAATGACGCAGTTTGCGAAAAAAAACAATCTGGAACGCGACAAAAGCTGTCACCGTGAAATCTATCTGAATAATGCAAACAGAGTGGAAAAAAGCAAGCTCAAGACCATTTTGCGATTTTCGGTCAAGTAATACTATGTGAGGACAAAATCATGCACTATGTTCATGCAAAGGGAATTTTATCAGTGAAAAATGGAATGAACTTGTATCGTGGCTGTTCACATGGGTGTATTTACTGCGATTCCAGAAGTAAATGTTACCATATGGAACATGATTTTGAGGACATTGAAATCAAAGCAAATGCGATTGAGTTATTAGAAAACGCACTAAAACGGAAACGTACAAAGTGTATGTTGGGCACCGGCTCTATGACAGACCCTTATATTCCTCTTGAAAGTGAAATTGGAAATGTCAGAAAGGCACTATCATTGGCGGAGCAGTACGGCTTTGGTTTTACATTGATAACAAAATCAAGTCGGGTTTTGAAAGATTTAGACTTGCTGAAACGTATCAACGCGAAAACAAAATGTGTGGTGCAAATGACGTTAACTACCTACAACGAAGGTTTATGCAAAAAGCTGGAACCAAACGTCAGTACGACACGAGAACGCTTTGAAGTGTTAAAGGAACTGCATAATGCAGGTATTCCGACTGTTGTATGGCTATGCCCCATTCTTCCATTTATCAATGATACGGAAGAAAATATAATAGGTATTTTGAATTACTGTATTGAGGCAAAAGTATATGGCATTATCTGTTTCGGCATGGGAATGACTTTGCGCGAGGGAAGCCGGGAATATTTTTACAAGCAATTAGACCAATTATTCCCACACATGAAAGAAAAGTATATACGTACTTTTGGTAATCAATATGAGCTGAATAGTCCGAGGAACAGCAGCTTAATGAGATTGTTTCATCAAATATGCACAGAAAAAGGCATTGTGCATGATAACAGACAGATATTTGAATATCTAAACACCTTTGAAGAAAAAAATAACTATGTGCAGTTAAGTCTGTTTGACTAAATCGTATTACGCATCTACAGCGGAGAACCGCCATATATCTCCATCAGGCTATATTTTCCACAAAATTACTTCGATGGTTAGGAAAGAATTTTGATATAATGAAGCCCTTGGCTACATCGTAATACATTTTACGGCAACAGATAAACATTTCACAGCAATCAAATTGTTTTGGCATTGCTGACAGGCTATAATAAGATGTTTGTATATGTCAGCGGCAGAAGTGTATCTTTTGCCGCTGACATAGAATGATGAGGAGGTAACGCATTGATCCGTATTGCAATCTGTGATGATGAAAAACATATGTCTGATCATATAAGGTCTTTTGTTTCTGATTTCTTTCATAAAAAGAATCGGGAGATCAGCCTCCGTATATTTTCCAGCGGCGAAGAGCTGTTAAGCTACAATGGGCAGATTGATATTCTGTTTCTGGATATCCAGATGAAGGACATGGACGGTATGGAAACGGCAAGGAAACTGAGGGCGAATCAGTTCCGGGGCTTTCTGGTATTCATTACAGTACTCAAAGAGATGGTGTTCCAGTCTTTTGAGGTACAGGCCTACGACTATCTGGTCAAGCCGGTGGATAAAAACCAGTTTGAAAAGACGATGGAGCGCCTTTATGCTTCCATGCAGAACGCCAGCGAAGACAGCCTGCTGGTGCAAAAGGGATATGAGGGGCGCATCATTGCAAAGGATCAAATTATCTTCTGTGAGATCATAGACAGGAAAATATATCTGAACCTGACTTCCGGCGAGGTTGTTGATTATTATGAACGGATTGAAAACCTAGAAACAAAGCTGGACAACCGTTTTTACCGGTGTCATAGGAGTTATCTTATCAATCTGAAACATTTAAAAGGCTATAAGAACGGGACTGCCTATATGGATAATGGCAAAGAGATTCCTGTATCACGGCTGCGGAGCAGGGAGTTCTCCGGCGTTGTTCTGCAATATATGAAGAACAATTGTGGGGGCTGGTAACATGGACGAGTATTTAGATTTTTTTAATGTATATATTATGGGCGTGATTGAAACGTCTTTCCAGATTTACTTTCTGGCAAAAATTTTGAAAAAGAAAATGTGGCCTCCTTTTTATTTCCTGTTTGCGGTAGGTGCAGTGATTGTGGGCGAGTTTATCTCAGGCGGCACGATTGTTGATTTTGTGGTGTTTGTCTTGTTGATTTCGATATGTGGGGCTTTTGCCTGCCATGCGAATTTTAAGGCTTCCCTTCTGTATGCGACGCTGACAACGGAAATCATGTTGCTCTGCAGCGGAATCGTGAACGCACTGATGAGCCTTCCATACCCATGGCTGCCTGCTTTTTTCCATGAGACAGGCAATATTGCGGCCATGCTGATCTGCGAGGCGGCGTCCTTTTTGCTGAGTGGGTTTTGCTATTATATCGTATACCGCTATTTTTCCCGGGATGATCTTTATCCCGTGGATGCCCTATATCCTGCGGATGCTCCTGACACCACAATGGAAATGCAGCAGATGTTTCTGATTTTTGTTCCGATCCTGATGATATTTATTATGAGTAACTATATCAATGCGATTGAATATGACTTTCAGTTTGAGATCCTGACAGACAAAGGGCCCGCGGGACATTTTTTCAGCCATGGGCAGATGCTTGCCATGTATCTTCTGGGACTTGCCAGCCTGTTCTGTATCCTGTTTTTCTATAAGAAACTGCAGCAGATTTTCCGCCTCAGCACTGAGATCTCACTGCTGGAGCAGCAGGAACATTCCCTGAACCAGTATGTGGAGGAAGCGAAAACCCGTTACGATGAGACAAAGTCCTTCCGCCATGACATCAGGAACCACATCGCAGTGGTAAAAAATCTTCTGCAGAATGGGAAACTGGAGGAAGCGGTAAGTTACATGGAGGATATGGACGATATAGCGGAGAAAATGTCATTTCCCTGCAGCACCAATAATCCGGTAGTGGATATTCTGGCGGGAAATAAGCTGGGGATCGCAAAAAGCATGAGGATTGATGTGGTCTGTTCCCTCCTTCTGCCATATCCGTGCGGCATCAGGGATATTGATATCTGTATTGTCTTGTCAAATGCGCTGGATAATGCCATCCATGCAGTAAAAAGTCTGGATGCCGGTATGGAAAAGTACATCCGTGTGTCCGGGCGGATCCAGGGGGATTTCCTTATGATGGAAATCGAGAACAGCTTTT
>ERZ808054.532-NODE-532-length-33959-cov-4.295201_pt1 | contig 33959 bp, 25 predicted proteins | sample MGYA00380201_ERZ808054 | MGnify/ENA primary metagenome ERZ808054 (study PRJEB31490, sample SAMN06133419) | mouse gut metagenome | isolation source: Z5_2 | host: mice | place: China: Chengdu | collected 2015-05 ...
GGACGGTGTTCTGGAGATCGACAGGAGCGTATGCAACAACTGCGGGCGCTGCGTGGAAAAATGTCCGTTTGATGCGATCGAAGACGGTACGTATGGATACAAGATCTATATCGGAGGCCGCTGGGGCAAGAAGGTGGCACAGGGCCGTGCGCTCGGCAAAATATTTACCGACAGGGAAGAGGCGCTGTCCGTGATCGAGAAGACGATCCTGCTGTTCAGGGAACAGGGAAAGACCGGCGAACGCCTGTCACAGACCATCGACCGGCTCGGCTTTGAGAATGTGGAGGCACAGCTTCTGTCCGATGATATCCTGTCCAGAAAAGAGGAGATTCTGGCAGCAAACCTGCATACCAAAGGCGGAGCTGCCTGCTAGAGCAGGAAAGGCGCTGCGGCGGCAGTTCCATGCGTTTGCCTTTGGGACCGGTCGGTTCACAGTGCAGAGGCAGATCAGAAGAAACAGATCAAGAGAAACAGGGACCATTGCAGAATGCAGTCCTGTCCAGGTGTTCCGTACACGGACAGAGATGCGATCTGCAATGATCCCTGTTCTGCTGTCTTGTCAGTCATTTAACGGTCTGGAGGGAAGGCCGTCATGCAGCATGGTCATGAAAGACTGCCAGATATTAACCGGATAGGTGGAGCCGGCCACAGCGCTGTTCCCGCGGGGGGAGTCAAAACCGACCCAGACCCCGGTTGTATAGTAGGCAGAATAACCGACAAACCATCCGTCGATATTGTCGTTGGTCGTTCCGGTCTTGCCTGCGCAGGGCATATCCGGAATGCCCTTTCCCCTGGCGGTTCCGCGGGTGAGGACGCCTTCGAGAATATCGGTCATCCTGCGTGCGGCATCCGGTTCGTAGACCTGGCGTTCTTCCTGTTCCGGCATGAAGACGATGTTTCCCTGCATATCGGTGATCATGGTGATACAGGTGGGCTGACGGTAGACGCCTTCATTGGCGAGGGCGGCATAGGCGGCAGTCATTTCCAGAGAACTTGCCCCGGTGGTGATTCCGCCCAGTGCGGAGGAAAGCGTGTAATCCTCCGTTTCAATTGATGAAAAATTCATATCCAGCAGATAGGAAAGCCCGACTTCCGGGGTGAGTTCCCGGAACAGCTTGTAGGCAACCGTATTTTTGGACTGTTCTACGGCAGTCCGAAGAGAGATGGCGCCGGCGTACCGGTCTGAAGAATTGGAAGGGCCGTCTTTCTCTTTGGAGTCGATCACAGTGGAGGAAGCTGTGTAGCCGCGTTCCAGCGCCGGCGTGTATACAATCAGGGGCTTTATGGCGCTACCGGGCTGCCGGAAACTCATATATGCCCGGTTGTACTCCGGAAGTATGCCCTCCTGTGTGCGTCCTCCTACGATGGCGGTTACCAGACCGCTTTCATTGTTCATGCAGACGGCCGATGCCTGAAGCGCATAGGTTCCATTGCTGTTCAGCGTATTGTAGCCGGAGAGGTTTTCATCAATGGTATTCTGAAGTGTTTCCTGGGTATCCATGTTGATGGAAGTATAGACACGGTATCCGTCGGTGTACAGCCTGCTGCGGCAGGTATCATAATCCAGACCGGTGGCTTCCATCAGAGCCCGGGTGGCGCATTCATAGATATAGGTGTGCGCCCAGGTACGTGTGAATGTGATTTTGGACGGATTCAAAGTGATGGTTTCCGCCAGAGCCTGTTCATATTCGCCGTCGGAGATCATTTTCTGCTCCAGCATGCTCTTGAGGATCAGGTTCCGGCGCTTTAAGGTATTTTCCATGTGGAGCAGCGGGTCATAGCTTCCGGGACTGTTGGGAATGGCACAGAGAAACGCGGTTTCTGAAAGCGTCAGTTCGCCGGCGTCCCTGCTGAAATATCCCTGGCTTGCTGCCTGGATGCCATAATAACCGTTGGAAAAATAGATATTGTTAATATAAAATTCCAGAATATCTTCCTTGGAATATTTTTTTTCCAGGGCAGCGGCGATAAAGATCTCTTCTACTTTGCGTTCCCATTTGACGGTATGGGTCAGATAGATATTTCTGGCCAGCTGCTGGGTGATCGTGCTTCCGCCCTGCGTAATGCTGTTTTTGGAGATCAGGGACTGCACAGCTCTCAGGATTGCAAACGGATCAAAGCCGCTGTGCTTGTAAAAGCGTTTGTCCTCAATGCTGATAAATGCATTTTTTACCTGTTCCGGTATGTCCTCGCCGGACAGATAGATAATGTTTTTGTCATTTTTCAGCAGGGCGATCAGATTGCCGTCCGTATCATATACCTCTCCGCGCTGGTTTGTCCGGAAATCCTCAATGGAGGAGTTTTCCATAACGGTCTGCGCTTCCTCGTGCAGAAGCAGAACCGTCTGGATATAGCCGGCCTGATAAAAGATATAACAGGCGCCGGCGACAATGCAGAGCATGGCAATCTGGGTCAGGCGGAAGAAAAAACTTCCCATGTCCTTCTGTTTTTTCTGCGGCCTCTTTCCGGGCTTTTTCTTAACTTTTTTTTTGACAGATGATTTATGCATGATGACTCCTTCGTATCTGACAGGCCAATTTGGAGCAGCGGGTAAAGCTGCCTGCCTCTATGCAATTATAATACAAACCTGTGCCGTATGCAAAGAAAACCTGAATGTATGTTTCTTTTTACACTCAGTCGGCGCCCTGCCATGGGTCTTTCAGGAACAGATACCCATGGAAGGTGCTGAACAGTAACTCCTGCACAGCAACTTTGCGGAATATTTTATGCAGACGCTTTACTTGCATATCTTTTTACGTTATACTATAGGATGCGTGGCTGATGCTACGAAACAGGCCACTTATGAACATGCAGTGCAGGTCTGTATGACCTGTGAAATGGAGGAACATAACATATGGTAAGAGCAGTTGTAGGCGCAAACTGGGGAGACGAAGGCAAGGGTAAGATTACAGATGCCCTTGGCAAGGAGTCGGATATTATCGTCAGGTTTCAGGGAGGAGCCAATGCAGGGCATACGATCGTAAATGATTATGGAAAGTTTGCGCTGCACACACTTCCGTCCGGAGTATTTTATGACCATACCACCAGTATCATTGGAAACGGTGTGGCACTGAACATTCCGGTACTGTTTGAGGAGATCCGCGGGATTGTGGATCGCGGAGTTCCTGCTCCGCGGATTCTGGTGTCGGACCGTGCACAGATTGTGATGTCTTATCATATTCTTTTTGATAAACTGGAGGAGGAGCGTCTGGCAGGGAAATCCTTCGGTTCTACCAAATCGGGGATTGCACCGTTCTATTCCGACAAATATGCGAAAATCGGTTTCCAGGTCAGCGAGTTATTTGATGAGGAACTGTTAAAAGAAAAAGTGGAAAGGGTAGTGGAAGCGAAGAACGTGCTTTTGGAGCATCTGTACCACAAACCGCTGATGGATTGCGGCGGTCTGATGGAAACGCTGCGCGGGTACCGGGACATGGTGGCTCCTTATGTGTGCGATGTGTCCGCTTACCTGGACGGTGCGATCCGGGAAAACAAGACGATTTTGCTGGAAGGGCAGCTTGGTACCTTAAAAGACCCGGATCACGGGATTTATCCCATGGTTACGTCTTCTTCCACGCTGGCGGCATACGGCGCCATCGGTGCAGGGCTTCCTCCCTATGAAATAAAGGAAATCTATACCGTGTGCAAAGCATATTCCTCCGCCGTAGGGGCAGGTGCGTTTGTATCGGAAATTTTCGGCGGGGAAGCGGATGAGCTCAGACGCAGGGGCGGCGACGGCGGCGAGTACGGAGCGACTACAGGACGTCCGCGCCGTATGGGATGGTTTGACTGTGTGGCTTCCAAATACGGATGCAGACTGCAGGGAACCACGGATGTGGCGTTTACGGTACTGGATGTGCTTGGCTATTTGGATGAGATTCCGGTGTGTGTGGGTTATGAAATAGACGGGGAAGTGACCACGGATTTCCCGGTAACGGCGAAACTGGAAAAGGCTAAGCCAGTGTTAAAGACCCTTCCCGGATGGAAAAGCGAAATCCGCGGAATCAGCAAATATGAAGACTTGCCGGAGAATTGCAGGAAATATGTGGAATTTATTGAGGAACAGATCGGCTATCCGGTTACGATGATCAGCAACGGACCTTCCAGGAATGACATTATTTACCGTGAGAGTCCTTTAAAGAAATCAAAGACCCCGCTGTAAGCAACGGGGTATCAAACTTGCAGCGCTGCAGAGCAGCGGGGTATTTGACCCTCGCGGCAGTCGCCAAATGTCTGCAAGCAGCCACTTGGCTCGTTGCTCGCGGGAATAAACGGCGCCAGAGCCTGTTTCTGCCGGAGAAGGAGGGGCTGAAAACATCCATGATCAGCAATTTGGAGTACTACAAGGTTTTTCACCATGTGGCGGAATGTAAAAGCCTGACTTTGGCGGCGGCCCGGTTGTCCATATCCCAGCCGGCGGTGAGCCAGTCCATCCGGCAGTTGGAGCGGGAGGTGGGTGCGAAACTGTTCGTGCGCACCTCCAAAGGCGTGAAGCTGACCCCGGAGGGGGAGCTTTTGTTTTCCTACGTGTCCAAAGGCTATGGGCAGATGGAGATGGGAGAGAAAAAGCTGGCGCAGATGATGAACCTGGAACTGGGGGAACTGCATATCGGCGCAAGCGATATGACGCTGCGGTTTTACCTGCTGCCTTATTTGGAGCAGTTCCATGAAAAATATCCGAATATACGGGTGGTGGTATCCAATGCACCCACACCGGAGACACTGTGTTATTTACAGGAAGGAAAGATTGATTTCGGTGTGGTGAGTACGCCTTTGGGGGAAACGGCAGGAATCCGTGCGCTTAAGGTGCGGGAAATTGAGGATGTGTTTGTGGCAGGGCTAAAATTTATTCCTTATAAGAATAAAATGCTGGATTTGCAGGAGCTGGAAAAACTGCCGTTGATTTCCCTTGAGAAGAACACGAGTACAAGACGCTATATGGATGCCTTTTTGGAAAAAAACGGCGTGGTGATGCGGCCGGAGTTTGAACTTGCCACCAGCGACATGATCGTGCAGTTTACCCTTCGTAATTTAGGGGTAGGATGTGTGATGAAGGAGTTCGCCGCGGAGTATCTGGAATCGGGGAAATTGTTTGAACTGCGGTTTAACAAAATCATTCCGAAGCGGGATTTCTGCGTGGTGACGGACAGCAGGAACCCGTTATCGGCGGCAGCGAGGAAGCTGTTAGAGCTGATTCCGGCGGAGGACGGGAAAGGAAAGGGTGATGGAAATGATAAAAACGGTTATTTTTGATATCGGCAATGTACTTGCCGGGTTTGAATGGGAGGCTTATTTTCGTAAGTTCGGTTATTCCAAAGAAGTGCTTTCCCGCATTGCCAAAGCAACGGTGCGAAGCAGCGCATGGTCGGAATATGACAGGGGCGCCCTGACGGATGAGGAAGTCATGGATGCGTTCATACGCAACGATCCCGGAATAGAGAAGGAACTCAGGGAGTCTTTGGAAAACATTAACGGGATGCTGGTAAGATATGAGTATGCCGTGCCGTGGATTCAGGAATTAAAGCAGAAGGGGTATCAGGTACTGGTATTGTCCAACTTTGCCCACCGTGCGCATCATGACTGTAAAGATGTGCTGGACTTTTTGGATTATGTGGACGGAGGAATCCTGTCTTACCAGGAAAAGACGGTGAAACCGGAGCAGGAAATTTATAGACGGCTGCTGGACCGGTATGGACTCGTACCGGAAGAATGTGTGTTTTTGGATGATTTGGAAACGAATCTTGCGGCTGCGGCTAAGTTCGGAATCCATACCATCCTTTTTACAGGGAAGGATGCTGCGGTGGAAGAACTGCGGAAATTGGGCGTGGAAGCGTAAAAAACGGAAACAGGAAGTGGAGAATAATTACGGTCTGTCATCTTCCGCGGGATCTTCTTGAGTTGTATGGAATAGATCCATGGATGCCATCGTATGCCTGTCCTTTACTTTTCCGTATAACCAAATATAAATCCAAAGCAGGATGGGAAGCCCGACCGTTCCGGCAAGACAGGCGTAGAACAGGGCATCGGAGCCGGGAAAATCCAAAAGGGCTACGACGAAAGTGGCGATATATAAGGATAAAAGGGCGAGGATGCAAATCCAGGCGGCTATTTGTTTACGTTTTGATGGTTTTGGTGTCATAAGGCTCCGTTCCGGACTGCCATAAGAGACAGATACCCCACGGAAACAGCGGGGTATCTGGCCAGTCCAATTATTTCAGGCTTGTGTAAAGTTCCGCGATATGTCCGGATTTTTCCGGGAAACTGGATTTTAAGTACATTAAATATTGCAGGGCGCTTCCTTCATAGGGGTGGATGTCGCCGAACAATCCCACTTCATAGCAACTGCGGATGACGTTAATGATGCAGTTTTCCGTGTGGTCTTCTTTGCAGTCTTTACATTCTTTTAAAATATGCGCGATTGCAGTTTCCAGTTCCGGTTCATCGAACACTTTAAAATCCATGGTCGGAATATGTTCCATGCCTTCGGGAACTTCTTTTTTCGGTTCCACCTTGTAGTTGTGGACGCATTGCCGGGCATAGCCTATGGTGCATTTGTCACCCTGGCACTGTCCGCAAGAGGTTTCGCCTAAACAGCAATGTCCCAAATCGTTGGCAACTAATTCCGCATTGAATCCTTTTTGATGTGTTTCTGCCATATAGTACCTCCGTTTGATATATTCTTTATTCCCGCGGGCAACGAGCCAAGCAGCCGCACTTGTGCGGATGTTTGGCGACTGCCGCGAGGGTTAATTCCCCGATGCTTGCAGCGGGGGTGTTGACTCCCGCGGGCAACGAGCCAAGCAGCCGCACTTGTGCGGATATTTGGCGACTGCCGCGAGGGTATGATATGTCCGCTGCCCGGCAGCACTGTAAGAAGGATGTTCCGCCGCCGGTAGCAGGGTGCTGACATTGACACAGTATATCACAAAGGGAGCCGGGGCGCCACAGGAATTTTAAAATATATGGAAGTCAAAAAAATTTAAATATAAAATTTATAACTTCCGAATCTCCCTGGTTTCCTGAAAAATATTGTGGAAACCCATGGCAGTATATGTTATGATACATATAATCGGCACTGCATATGCAGCCGCCGCATTTCTGGAAATCAAAAAATTCTAACGACAAATCAGAAAGGAATCACATCATGAAGGAAAACAAACAGATCGGTACCAATCCCACTTCCGCTTCTGCGGACGGCATCTCTTACGGCGATTTTTTAATCCATGCTGCCGGAAAAGTTTCTTACCGGCTTACCAACGACTATCTTTTTCACGCCGTACTGCAAAAAAACAACAGAGTATTGAGGGCACTTTTGTGTTCCCTTCTCCGTCTTAAACAGGAAGATATTTTATCCGTCCTTATTACCAATCCCATTGAATTTGGGGAATCGGTTGAGTCCAAAAATTTCCTGCTGGATATCCGTATTTTAATGAATGATAATACGCTGGTCAATTTGGAAATGCAGGTAGCCAATGAAGGAAACTGGCCGGAACGCTCCCTTAGTTATCTGTGCCGCTCCTTTGATAACCTGAATGCAGGAATGCATTACGCGGAATTAAAACCTGCGATACATATCAGTATTTTGGATTTTATCCTGTTTCCGGATATGCCGGAATTTTATTCTTCCTATTTTCTGATGAATAAGGAAAACCACACTGTATATAGTGACAAATTGTGCCTTTCTGTGCTAAACTTACCTCAGATACATTTGGCAACCGAAATCGACAAGGCGTATCATTTGGACTATTGGGCGGCCTTGTTTCGTGCGACGACTTGGGAGGAAATTAAAATGATTGCATCAGAAAATGATATGATTCAGGAAGCAGCAGAAACCATGTACCGGCTTAGCCAAAATGAAAAAGTCCGTCTGCAGTGTGAGGCAAGGGAACGTTACTACCGTGACCAAAAAACGCGTCAGTACCAAATGGAGAAAATGAAGGAAATAGAAAAGAAAATGGGAAGTATGGAAATGGAGCTGGAAGCGGCGGAAGGAAAACTGGAAGCGGCGGAAGAAAAACTGGAAGCGGCGGAAGAAAAATTGGAAGCAACGGAAGGAAAATTGGAAGCAACGGAAGGAAAATTGGAAGCGACGGAAGGGAAACTGGAAGAAACGGAAGGAAAATTGGAAGCGACGGAAGGGAAACTGGAAGTAGCGGAAGGAAAACTGGAAGCGGCGGAAGAAAAATTGGAAGCAGCGGAAGAAAAATTGGAAACTGCTGTGATGAACCTGCAGCAGCAGGAAGGCACAATTAGGGAAAAAGATATCCAGCTTGCAAAAAAGCAGGCGGAGATTGACAGGCTCCGTGCGGAATTGGAGCGGCAGGAAGCGGCAGGGAGACGGTAAGCGGACGCCAAGAGGCATAGGAAGGGGACGGGACTTGGTGCTTTTAGGCAAATACGGATGGACGAAAGGGATGGCATTATGTTAAAAAAAGAGCTGGACGGTATTTGGAAATTAAAGGTATTGGGGAAAAACGTATACGGGATACCGGAGGAGTACATGGAGGCACGGGTTCCGGGTTCCGTGTATGGGACATTGTTGGAAAACGGGCGGATGCCCGACCCGTATTACCGTGACAATGAGCTGGATGCTTTCCGGTTGATGGAGAACGGGTTTGAATATGTAACGGAAGTGGACGTGGAACCGCAGATGCTGGATGCGGACGGGCTGCTGCTTCGGTTTGACGGACTGGATACGCTGGCGGATATATATTGGAACGGGGAATATTTGGGCCATGCCTGCAATATGTACCGTACCTGGGAATATGATGTTTCGGATGTGGCAAACGCAGGAGGGAATGAACTGAAAATCATATTCCATTCGCCCACGCGCTATTGCAGGGAGGAAAATAAGAAAATATATACCGGCGGCAGTTGGGACTGTACGGACGGCTTTCCTCATTTAAGGAAAGCGCACTGTATGTTTGGCTGGGATTGGGGACCGAGACTGCCGGATGCCGGGATTTTCAGGAGCGTTTCGCTGTTGGCGGTGGAAAAAGCCCGGTTTGAGTCGGTATATGTGACGCAGTTTCATGGGGAAAACGGGGTGGAACTGGATTTTGACATGACGGTGGAACTGTTTGGGGAAGGGGAAGACCAAAGCAAAACAAACATTACGGTAACGGCGCCGGACGGTGAGGTTTTTGGACCGGAAATTGTTTCCGGCGGGGCTGGGGAGTCCTGCAAGGTACGGATTCCCAATCCCAGGCTATGGTGGCCGAACGGGTATGGGGACCAGCCGCTTTACCATGTGGAAGTACGTTTGGAAGACGGGGAAGGGAAGCTGCTTGACCGTTGGGAGAAGCGGATCGGGCTGCGGACGATGACGGTGAATACCGAAGAAGACGAATGGGGGAATTGTTTTGCCCATGAGGTAAACGGCGTAAAGATTTTTGCCATGGGTGCGGATTATATCCCGGAGGATAATATCTTAAGCCGTGTTACACCGGCGAGGACGGGGAAACTGTTGGCGGATTGTGCCGCGGTTCATTATAACTGCATCCGCGTTTGGGGCGGCGGTTATTACCTGGATGACTTTTTCTATGATATCTGTGATGAACTCGGTTTGGTGGTATGGCAGGATTTTATGTTTGCCTGTGCATCCTATGAGCTCGACGATGAATTTGAGGCAAACATTACGGAGGAAATCAGGGAAAATGTCAGGAGAATCCGGCATCATGCATGTCTTGGGTTGTGGTGCGGGAATAATGAAATGGAAACGCAGACATTGGATAAAGCATGGAAGCCTTCCGTGAAACAGAAATACGATTACATCAAAATCTTTGAGTACTTGATTCCGAAGATTTTAAAGGAGGAAGATCCGCAGACCTTTTACTGGCCTTCCTCCCCTTCTTCGGGCGGTAACTTTGACAATCCCTGGGATGAAAACCGGGGAGATACCCATTATTGGGATGTATGGCATGGCAACAAACCGTTTACTGAATACCGGAAATTCCGCTTCCGCTATGCTTCGGAGTTCGGGTTCCAGTCTTTCCCCTGCCTAAAGACGGTGGAGACTTTTACCGTGGAGGAGGACCGGAACATTTTTTCCAGGATTATGGAAATGCACCAAAGGAATCAGGCGGCAAACGGCAAAATCATGAATTACCTGTCGGCAACTTATCTTTATCCCAAGGATTTCGACAGCCTGTTATATGCCTCCCAACTGCTTCAGGCGGATGCCATCCGGTATGGGGTGGAGCATTTCAGGAGGTACCGCGGACGCTGCATGGGGGCGGTGATTTGGCAGTTGAACGATATCTGGCCGGTGGCTTCCTGGTCCAGCATCGATTATTACGGAAGATGGAAAGCCCTGCACTATGCGGAGAAAAGAATGTTTGCGCCGGTCATGGTTTCCTGCGAGGAAAAGGGGGAAGTCAGCGAGAGACCTTTTTGCACCGCCCAGCCGGTTCCGTTTGAAAAATCGGCGAGGCTGCATGTGGCAAACGAAACGATGCATGAGGTGAGCGGCGAAGTGGTGTGGAAGCTGCGGGGACCCGACAGCAGCATTTTGGCAAAAGGCGGGGAAAAAATAACGGTTCCTGCCCTGTCCGGCGTATGGCTTGAGAAAATGGATTTGAAAGAACAGGACGAACTGTCCGTGAATTTGGATTTTGCTTTTATGGTGGACGGGAAAGAGGTATCTTCGGGCAACTGCCTGTTTACCGCACCGAAGCATTACCGTTTCTTAAATCCGCATTTGTCCTGCCTGGCGGAAGGGGATGAAATTGTGGTGAAAGCGGAGGCGTTCGCCCAAAAAGTCTGTATTGAAGGCATGGATGGGGATGTTTGGCTGGAAGATAACTTTTTTGACATGCAGGCAGGGGAAAAAAGAGTAAAAATTCTGGAGGGGAAAGCAAGCCGGTTCCGTGTCCGGTCTGTGTATGATATTGCGCATGAAGGTGGAGCGATGAATGCGGGCATTTAAAATGCATACAAGACATAAATCGTTACTGTTCACTCCGTGACTAGAAACACGCTTTGCGATGCGCACGCTGCAACCCTCGGGATTTTCGCACACTATATGTGCGAAAACACCTCGAAGCCGGCATGGTATGAACAGTAACCATAAATCACATGAAATGCAAACGGATAAAATAATGCATATTGCATAAAGTACGGAGGATATGATACGATATATATGACAAGGCATTTTTGTTTTTGCATGGTTGCAGGAACAGGAATGGAAATCAATGAGGGCAGGAAGTAAGGGATTATGCAGAAAGATGAGTAAAGGGGAATGATTGTATGGAAAAAAGGACAAAAAAGTACCAACTGACCCCGCGGGAGGTCGATATCCTCTATGTGATGTGGAAGGCGGGAAAACCGCTTGTGGCATCTGAAATTGCGGGGGAAGAACTGGCATTGGCAACTGTGCACACCACATTGAAACGGATGATGAAAAAGAATGTGGTGGAAGTGGAGGGCTTTGCCAAGAGCGGTAATGTGTTTGCGAGGTGCTACCAGCCGACAGTCAGTTTGATGGAATTTGAACTTGCCGCATTTTCTGACGCTTATAAAAGCATGACGTGCCGTGATATTACGGTGACGGATCTGATAAAAGCATATTTGGACGGTTTGGAGGGGGATACCCTGTTGGAAGAACTGGACGGTCTGGAACGGTTTATAAAGGAAAAACGTAAGGAAAACGGGATGGGAAAGCGGATTGATTAATCCGCTTTCATTTGTTCCTGCACACTTGTTTCACAGGATTTCATGGCTTCTATGGTTTTGCAAAACAATTCGTCCAGTTCCCAGTCGAGCATTTCCGCACCCTGGCGGATAATGTCGCGTGAGCAGCCTGCCGCAAATTTTTTGTCCTTGAATTTCTTTTTCAGGCTGGACACTTCCAAATCCATGACGCTTTTGGAAGGACGCATTTTAACGGCAGCGCCGATTAATCCGGTCAGTTCGTCGGTGGCAAACAGAACCTTTTCCATGGTGTGTGCAGGTTCCACATCGCTGCAGATACCGTAGCCGTGGCTGCATACGGAATGGGTCAGGTCTTCGCCTGCCTGGATTTCAGCCAGCAGTCCGGGCGCCTTTTTACAGTGTTCTTCCGGGTAACATTCAAAATCCACATCGTGCAGCAGTCCTGCAAGACTCCAGTAACCGGCTTCTTCGCCGTATCCCAAGTCCTGCGCAAACCATTTCATGACGCCTTCCACGGTGAAGGCATGGAGCAGGTGGAACGGTTCTTTGTTGTATTTTTTTAAAAGTGAGAGGGCTTCTTCCCTTGTAACGGATGTGGTCATTTTCATGGTCTCCTTTTTATTTAGATTGTAAGATAATCGTATTATACTACGGATGGATGAGCTGGACAAGGGCGCTGCCGCCGCCAAACAAAAAAACCCTTCCCGCACGTCCGCCTGATTCGTTACACATTAAAAATTATACGTAAAATGGATACTTGAAGAAATGGATGATATGTAATATAATGTTCAGTATCAAATTGCATCCGTCATTCATCCGTTCCAAAAAGCAGTGGAACAGACGCGCCCGTATAAGCAGGCGGCGCCATACGAAAACGGCGGGGCAGCCTGCCCCGCATGTACAAAAATAATGACTCCGCCCTATACGGCGGGGTCATTTGGCTGGCTTTGGGGAAAAGGGATGCGGGGGATGCTTTAAAAACGGAGGAGTGGTAAGATGGCAGCACAACCTAAGAGCGGCAAGGAAGAAGGCGGCTTTATGTTAAAGGTCGCCACATTCATTGTCGACAGACGCAACTTGTTTTTCCTGTTGTTCGGTATCGCTTTAATTTTTTCGGTGGTATCCATGAACTGGGTGACGGTGGAGAATGCCATGTCGGCATATCTGCCGGATACGACGGAAACGAGACAGGGGCTTGACCGTATGGAGGAGCAGTTTATGACCTATGGGACGGCTAAGGTGATGGTTACAAACATTCCGTATGCGGAAGCGGAGAATATTTCGGAGCGGCTCAAGGGGCTTGATTCGGTTATCATGCTGACTTTTGACAGTACCGAAGAACATTATAACAATTTTTCCGCTTTGTATGATATCACGTTTGGTTATGGGGAAACGGATGACCGTGCGCTTGCCGCCCTGGATGAAATAGAAGCATTGCTGGCAGGATATGACATTTATGTTTCCACATCCATGGGGGATGCATCGGCAGAGCAGATTGCCAGTGAAATGCAGGTTATTAGTGTGCTGGTGGCAATCGTAGTAGTTTCCGTACTGCTTTTCACGTCGGAGACATGGGCGGAAGTCCCGGTGCTTTTGCTGACCTTTTGTGCCGCGGCGCTGATTACGAAGGGAACGAATTTTATGATGGGAACCATTTCTTTCGTATCTAATTCCGTGACCATTGTCCTGCAGCTTGCGCTGTCCATTGACTATGCCGTTATTTTCTGTAACCGCTATAAGGAAGAACACCAGAAACTGCCCACAAGGGAGGCGGATATCGTAGCGCTGAGTAAAGCGATACCGGAGATATCTTCCAGCTCCTTAACGACGGTGGGCGGACTGATTGCCATGATGTTCATGCAGTTCGGCATCGGCAGCGATATGGCGCTTTGCTTAATCCGCGCCATTGTTTTAAGTCTTTTGGCGGTTTTTCTGCTTATGCCGGGTCTTATTATGCTGTTTGGCAATGCCATGGATAAGACGAAGCACAAGAGCTTCATTCCTAAAATTCCCTTTGTCGGAAAATTTGCATATGCGTCGAAATACGTGATGCCGCCCCTGTTTTTGGTACTGATTGTTGCGGCATACCTGGTGTCGTCCAAATGTCCCTACGTGTACGGCTATACCATGCTGGAAACGCCCGTGCAGAGCGACGCCATGGTGGTGGATGCGATGATAACGGAAAGTTTCGGCGATTCCAATATGGTGGCTTTGGTGGTGCCGGCAGGCAATTACGAAAAGGAAAAGAAACTGCTGGAAGAACTGGATGCCAGGGAGGAAATCGACTACACCATGGGGCTTGCCAATACGGAAGCCATGGATGGCTACATGCTGACGGATAAGCTGACGGCAAGGGATTTTTCCGAACTTTTGGAACTGGATTATGAGGTTGCGCAGCTTTTGTATATGGCTTATGCGGTGAACGATGAGAATTATGCGAAAATCGTCAACGGGCTTTCTACATACAGTGTCCCGCTCATTGACATGTTCATGTTCCTGTATGACGAGGTGGATGAAGGATATGTCACGCTGGACGATGAAACGATGGATACGCTGGAGGAAGCCCATACGAAGATGCAGATTGCCCTTGACCAGTTACAGGGGGAGGATTACAGCCGTATGCTGGTATATCTGAACCTGCCGGAAGAAGGGGAGGAGACGTTTGCCTTTTTGGATGAGATGCACCGGATTGCCGGAAGGTATTATGAGGGAAGCATATTGATTCCCGGCGAGGCGACCAGCCAGTATGATTTGTATAAGACGTTTCAGCGGGATAATACGGTGGTAAACGTGGTTTCGGTTATGGCGGTGCTGGTGGTGCTGCTGTTTACTTTTATGTCAGCCGGTATGCCCGTGTTGTTAATTATGGTTATCCAAGGTGTTATCTGGATTAATTTTTCAGTTCCGGCGGTACAGCAGAAGAATGTATTTTTCATGAGTTACCTGATTGTCAGTTCCATCCAGATGGGCGCAAATATTGACTACGCCATCGTAATTTCGGGACGTTTTATGGAACTGAAAGATAAAATGTCCAAAAAGGACGCTATTGTGGAAACGATGAACTTTGCGTTTCCTACCATCGTTACCTCCGGTTCCATGCTTGCCCTTGCCGGAATCCTGATTGGACAAATGTCTTCGGACGGCGCTATCTGCGGCATCGGACAGTGCCTGGGGAGGGGAACCATCATGTCCATCGTAATCGTTATGTTCGTCCTGCCGCAGATTCTGCTGCTTGGGGAGAAGATCATTGACCGGACGTCTTTTGCCGTGTCCATTCCGTTAAAGCTGGAGAAAAGCTCCGGGCTGATGCGTGTGGACGGTTTGGTGCAGGGGCAGATTAACGGTACGGTAATCGGTGAAATGCACGGTTTCATACGCGGGGACGCAAGCCTGTTTGTCAACATGGGAAAAATGGAGACAAGGGAGGATGACGGCAGCGACCTGGCATTGCTTGTGCAGAAGGAAAAGGAGGGCGCGGAAAATGAAGCGGAAAATAGAGCAGAAAATAAAGCATAGGAAGAACCGCCGGAATTTTTTTATAAAGGCGGCATCCTATGGGATGGTGCTGGCATTGACCGGCAGCATGATTCCGGTGCAGAACCTGTATGCGGAAGAAGCGGAAGAAAAAACGGAGAAAGAAGATGGGAAGGAAGCCGGAACGGATGCGGAAGAAGAAACCGTTTGGGAAGTGGTTGAAATCAATACGGCGGAGGATTTTCTTTCTTTTGCGGCAAACTGTACCGTGGATGCATGGTCCGCGGATAAAAGGGTGATACTGAATGCGGATATTGACCTGTCGGATACCGGATTTGGCGCCGTTCCGGTATTTACCGGCATTTTTGACGGGCAGGGGCACACCATTTCGGGATTCCGTTACAGCGGGGACGGCTATGTGGCGGGATTGTTCCGCTACATTGAGAAAGACGGGATTGTGGAAAATCTGACGTTAAAAGGGGAAGTCATTGCATCGGATGAAAAGGAATGTATCGGCGGTCTGTGCGGCGTCAATTACGGCACCATCCAAAAATGCAGTTTCCAGGGGACGGTCAGCGGGAAAACCACAGTCGGCGGACTGGTGGGCGTAAATGAGGGTATGGGTACGGTGCGGAATTGTTTTGCCGGGGGACGTGTAACGGGATATTATTCCACGGGCGGTATTGCCGGAAAGAACCATGGCGCCTTGTCTTACTGCGTTAACCGTTCCTGTATTAACAATGACAGCGAATGGGTGGAGGAAGACGATGAAATGGGTATGGGAATCTTCCTCAGTATCAGTATCACGGAATCCGAGGCAGAGATTTTCAGCGGTGTGGATACAGGGGGCATTGCGGGCTATTCCGACGGCGTAATTATCGGGTGTTCCAATTACGGCAGGGTCGGGTATGAGCATACCGGATACAATATCGGCGGCATTGCAGGAAGGCAGTCCGGCGTGGTAACGTCCTGTACGAATATCGGGACGGTGTACGGCAGGAAAGATGTCGGCGGTATTGTGGGACAGATGGAGCCGTATATTGAAGTGGATGAAGCCATGTCGCTGCGCAATGCGGTCAACCGGCTCCATGATTTAATCGAAAAGACTATCAATGATATGGAAGCCGGGAAAAATGTAATCAAGGGTGATATCGACAGTCTGGCATCTTACAGCGACGGGGCAGTGGATGCCGGGGATGCGTTAGTGGGGCAGATTGGGGACTTTGTGGATAATAATCTGGACCAGGTGCAGGCGGTGACGGACCGGCTGGGGCATGTCACGGATATGCTTCCGGCGGTGTTTGATGATTTTTATGCTGCGGAGGACAGTTTTTCCAAGGCAAACCAGGAATTTGGGAAGATTGCCGATGAGTTGAAGGAAATGGGGAATATCGGCGGCGAATATGTGGAAACGGACTACGCCAGGCTGACGCTGTTATCTACCGTAGGCGGGAATATCCTGAGTTTACAGCATTATCCGCAGGCGGGGGATACCGTACATATCATGGTGGAGCCGAATGCGGATTATGGTTTGGAAAGCATCCGTGCTGTGGATGCGGACGGTAACGGTATCGGCGTGCAGATGGAAAACGACAGGGATTATTCTTTTGTGATGCCGGAACCGAATGTCAGGGTGGAAGCGTACTTTGGTTATCAGGGAGAAACGGGGGATGATGGCGGCGGGGAGGACGATGGCGATGCGCCCGGAAACGGGACGCCGGATGGCAGCATACCGGGAGCAGGAAACAGCCAGCCGGATATAAGTGCACCGGAGCCGGGCGGCGGAATGCCGGAGACGGACGGAAAACGACCGGATGACAGCGTACCGGGGAGCGGGAACCCGGATGCCGGGAACGCAGGCAGCAGTGGAACAAACCCGGATGCCGGGAACGCAGGCAGCAGTGGAATAAACCCGGATGGAGGAACCGACGGAAACGGCGGTGTACCGGAAAACGGTGGTGACGGTGAGGATGGGAGTATACCGGGAAGCGTCAGCCCGGACGGCGGTATTACAGGAAACGGAAGCGGCGGCGCGGATATGGGTACACCGGGAAACGGAAGCGTCAGCCCGGACGGTACTGCTACGGGAAGCGGAACCGGAAGCGGTCAATCGGATGCCGGTGCTCCTGAAGCGGACGGAAATGTCAGCACGCCGGATGGTGCAGACAGCCAGCCGGACCAGGGCGGGACGGATACGGACGGCAGTATCCCTGACGTCAATGATGCCGGTATGGGTGAAGCCAAAACCGCATTATTTTCCGGCAGGCAGGAAGTTTACGGCAGCAGCGCCGTATATACGATGAAACTGCTTATGAGTGCGGGAGACGATATTGTTTCCGATAGGAAAAACATAATTTTGGATACGGAAGTGGAAGATTCCGGCAAAGAAAACGGGGAACCGCAGGAAACCGGCGGAGAGGAAGGAGGAAGCGGAAATCCTGCGGAAGCAGGAGCCGGAGAGGAAGGAGGAAACGGAAACTCTGCGGAAGCGGGAGCCGGAGAGGAAGGAGGAAACGGAAATCCTGCGGAAGCGGGAGCCGGAGAGGAAGGAGGAAACGGAAACTCTGCGGAAGCGGGAGCCGGAGAGGAAGGAGGAAACGGAAACTCTGCGGAAGCGGGAGCCGGAACGGAAGGCGGAAGCGGGAATCCTGTAAAAGACGGGGCTGGAAATCCGGCGGGAACGGAAGAAGGAACGGGGACAGGAACAGAAGCCGGCAGCGGGGATACCGGCGTCAAAGAGCCGGTGATTAAACTTTCTTCCAACCTGAGCGGTAATGCATCCTGTACGGTAGACGGAGGTGCGGCATTCCTGACCGTGAATCCTGACGGGGCGTATACCGTGGACGGAATGCCCTCTGTAACGGCGGAAGGAGGGAACATACCCGTCACAAGGTCCGGGGACGGCGAATATTCGTACCGGTTTGACGTAAGCGGCGGCAGTGTTTACCAGGTGGATATTTCTTTCCGCAAGTTGGATAAGTCGCAGGCGGTGGACAGCGCCAAAGGAGATATTGAGAGCGCGATTCAGGCACAGCAGGCGGCTGCGGAGAAAGTGAATGCCATCATTCGGGAAATACAGGAAAGTTCCGGTGCAACGCCCGGACAGCTTGCTGAACTATCCCAGGCGCTGGAAGAAATGTCGGGTGCCACGTCCGCTGTACTGGGCAATTTGACGGTGGTTTCCAATATTTTGGGACAGCAGGCGGCAGACAAGATGGAAGCGGTCGGGGACGAAATAAAGGCAGCGTTGGAACATATGCAGGGCGCCGTGGATTCCGTGAAATCGGCGACCAGGGAAGCTAAGGGCATGGTGGATTATGTGAACGGGCAGCCGGATATCCGTTTTTCCAAGCTGGGTGCGGAATTTGACAACAACAGGGAGAACCTGCACGACCAGTTGAAGGGCATGTCGGACAGCATTAAGAATTTGAGCGGGAATGCCTCCGACTATACGGATGTGGTAAACGACGATTTAAGGGCAGTCAATAACCAGATAAACGTGATTTTTAACCTGCTGGCGGATAACGTAATCCATTACGGGGACATCAGTATGGAGGAGCTTTACGAAGATATTGATTTGGAAGACACGGCAGGTATTACTACCGGAAAGACGAATAATTGCACCAATAAGGGAATCGTCAGAGGCGATATTAACGTGGGCGGCGTGGCGGGAGCCATGTCCATCGATGAGGAAGACCCGGAGGACAGTGCGGCAGGAAGTGTGGATTACCGGATTGGCAGCAGGTACTTTACAAAATGCATCATTACAGACAGTGTCAACGAAGGCTATGTAACGGCGAAGAAAGACGGCGCCGGCGGTATCGTAGGATATATGCGGCACGGTATCGTGGTGGATTCGGAAGGTTACGGAAGCGTGGAAAGTACAGAAGGGGATTATGTGGGCGGTATCTGCGGGGAATCGTATACGATGATTAAGCGCTGTTATGCGCTCTGCTCCGTTTCCGGCGGGAAAAACGTAGGAGGGATTGCCGGATATGCGGATACCCTGAAAGACTGCTATGCCATGGTGGACTGTGAGGCATCCATAGGGAGGAAAGGAGCCATTGCGGGACAGACCGTAAATTACGACGATGCCTTAAACGGCGAGGAAGTTAAGGTAAGCGGCAACTATTATGTGGGCGAGAATCTTTACGGCATAGACGATATCAGTTATGTGGGCGTAGCGGAACCCATCAGTTACGGGGAACTGCTGACTGTGGAAAACCTTCCGTCACAGTTCCGCCACCTGAAAGCCATTTTCAGGGTGGACGGTATGTATCTTGGCGTGCAGGAAGTAAAATTCGGGGAAAGCCTGTCCGTACTGGATTATCCGGCTATTCCCGAAAGGGCAGGGTATTACGGTACCTGGCCGGATTATTCCGGTCAGGTGATGACAGGTAATCTGCTGGTGACAGGAGAATATAAGGAAGACGTTACGGTAGTACAGAGTAACGGCATACAGGAGGCGGGCGGAAACGGCAGTTATGAAAAACCGTACGCACTGGTGGAACAGCGGTTTACGGAGGATACCGTGCTCCGTGCCGGTATTGGCGCCATGGAGCCGCCGGAAAAGGTGCATGGAAGGGAGCATGTGATTTATGACATAGCGCTGGAAAATGCCGGAATCAAAAATACGGATACCGTTGCCGTCCGGCTTTTGAACCCATACGGGGAGGCGGCGGTATGGGGATACCGGGACGGGACGTGGAAAGAGTTGGAAAGTAAGGCAAGGGGACAATACCTTCAGGTTGATATGACGGGGGCAGAGCAGTCTTTCTGTATCGTGGAAGAACCGTCGGGGATGTGGATTACCGTAGTCTGCGCTTTAGGCGCTGCGGCGGTATTGATTTTGTTTGTGCTGCTGGTGAAAAAAGGGAAAAAGGCATATACGGGGAAGCGGGCGAAAAAGGCTGAAACGCCGGATTAGAAGTCCTGTTTCCGGCAGGAAGTTTTTTGGAATAGGCATAAGCCGGCTATACATCCGTACGCCCTGATAAGCAAATAAAATCATATCAAAAACACCGTTTGCATCAAAACGGATACCGCCTGTCCGAACATGAGGCAGAACAGTTATACCGTCATTTGTGGATTTACACACACGGCATAGCGGTGCTTTGTGCAACCAACATGTGTATATTTACCGCGGAAGAAATAAGTAAAATGATTGCACAGGTATTCAAAGGGATACGGAAAGAAATTAAGGGAGAGGATTGTTAAATTTTAGTGCAGCGCTTTTTGTAAAGCCGGGAATGGAGAAAGGTTGAAAGAAAAGCGCTTTCAACTATTGATTTTGAGTCCGCTGAAGCGGACATGGGGTATAAAAATGAAAATATGGGCACACAGGGGATGCAGCCAAAGGTACCCTGAAAATACACTTTTGGCATTTGAAAAAGCCATGATGCTGGAAAATTTGGAAGGAATTGAGCTTGATATCCAGATGACAAAGGATGGGGAAATTGTAGTCATACATGATGAGCGGGTGGACAGGACAACGGAAGGAATCGGATATGTAAGGGATTATACACTTTCCGGATTAAAAAGGCTCCATATTTATGCAGGCAATAAGCAAAGCCAGTCCGTTCCCACGATAGAAGAAGTCTTTGACATGCTGGAGAGAAGGCTGAAAGCAGGTATGAAACTGAACATAGAACTTAAGAATAGTATATATCCGTACTGTGGAATGGAAGAACGGATTTTGGATATCGTACAGCGCAGGGGGCTGCAGGATAATATAACATATTCTTCTTTTTATGCTCTGTCATTAAAAAAGCTCCGTCTGTTGGAGCCAACGGCACAGACCGGTATTTTAGACAATAAAGTTTCGGATTGTTTTTTTAAACGAACCGGATGCGGTGCGGATGCCCTGCATCCATTTTGGAGGGGGATGGATCTTTCCGGGGAGGATGTGGCGGGTCTTACGGTACGGGCTTGGATGTCAGGACATTTGTTTCCGGAACAGCCCACAGGGAAAATACTCGATTTGGCATTGTTGGAAGCGCAGGGGATTACGGATATTATATTAAACGAACCGGAATGTTATTTATAGTATGTTATATGGATTACCACGGTTTGCGGCAGCTTACATGTTTGGAAAAAATGAAAATAAGATAGAAGGATATGCCAATGGACGAGTTTAACTATACACCCCAATTAATACGTAACATACAGTTGATTGAATTGGATATGCTCAAAGAGCTTGATAAGATATGCCGGAGAAATAACATCCATTATGAATTGGATGGAGGGACATTGTTAGGTGCGGTCAGACATAAAGGTTTTATACCGTGGGATGATGATATTGACGTAAGGATGCTCCGCAGGGATTATGATAAATTCTGCCGTATTTGTAAGCGGCAGTTAGACCGGAACAAATATTTTTTGCAGACTTACAGGACGGATCCGGGATACCGGTGGGGCTATGCAAGGATTCTTAGGAAAGGAACGTATTTTGGCAGGAAGAACCAGGAAATGCTTACCATGCGGAGGGGGATTTTTATAGATATTTTTCCCTGTGATAATATGCCGGAAGCGGCAATTCCGAAAGCAATCTATAATTTCAGGTGTTTTTTGGCGAGAAAAACGGCATATTCACCGGTAGGAGCGGTTCATGAACGGAATCTGTTTAAGAAACTCTGTTACCGTTTTTTAAGGCTGGTTCCACGCGAAGCAGTCTGCAGGGAATTTGACAGATTGGCATACCGGTATATAAATGAGAAGACACGGTTAGTCAGGACTCCGGCATGGGGGTATAAGCAGGAGGCAAAGGGATATTTAAGACGGTGGATGGATGATTACTGTGAGCTGGAATTTGAGGGAAATAAATTTTATGCACCGACTGACCACAACGGATATCTAAGTTATTTATTTGATGAACATTACATGACCCTTCCGCCGGAAAGGGAAAGGGTTCCGAGACACACGCCGACCAGGATTGATTTAGGCGGGCTTGTGTAAAGAATGTGGTAGGAAAAGACAGGAATATCATTTGGGAAAAGGGATGTTGCGGAAATGAAAGAAAGCGAGTTTTTAGTTCTGCGGGCGATGGCAGAAAGCGGGAAAGCCGGTGAAGACGGATATAAGGCATTGGAACCATACCGTGTGGACAATGCAATCATTATGGCAGCGGGGTATAGCGCAAGGTGTATGCCCTTGTCCAATGTGATGCCAAAGGGATTATTCAGGGTAAAAGGTGAAATTTTGATTGAACGGGAAATCGAGCAGCTTTTAGCGGCCGGAATAAAGGAAATTGTGGTCGTGACAGGATTTATGCATGAAAAATTTGCCTATTTACAGGATAAGTATGGCGTTATCCTAATTCATAATGAAGATTTTGATAAGTATAATAATATGTCTTCCCTGTATGTGGCACAACGGTACATGAAAAATTCATATATTTTGTGCTCCGACAACTATTACGAAGAAAATGTTTTTCACGCATATGTTTTTGAACCGTATTATTCCTGTGTGTATTCCGTGGAATACTGTGACGAATTTTGTGTCCGGGAAGTGGATGAAAATGGGTATATAACGGATATCCACAGAGGCGGCGAGCGTTCGTGGTACACGATAGGGGATGCTTTTTTCAACACCGGATTTTCCCAAAAATTCTGTGGAATCATGAACAGGGAGTGGAAGGATTACCAAACGCGGAATATGCTGATGGACGATTTCCATATAAAGCATATCAGGGAGCTGCCTTTGAAAAAAGTGGAGCGCCCGGAAAAAAGTATTTTGGAATTTGATACCCTGGAAGAAATACGTTTGTTTGATGAGGGGTTTGGAACGTTTATTGATGCAAATTTGGACAGGGAGAATACGGTTATTCAGGTATTCTCAAAATATTCGGACGTAAAGTCATATCATTCCGTACCTACGGAACAGTTGAGCGGAAGACTTCATTTGAACGAAAACCTGTTCCAACCGTCACCCAAATGTTTGGAAGTGCTGAAACATGTTAAACTGGAAGACCTTTATCTGTATGATTTGTCTTACAAAGACGAATTACTGGATACTATTTCCGGTTCCTGCGGTATTTCCGCAAATAATATTTTTATACATAACGGTTCGGCAGAAGTGATTAAGTCCATTTTCAGTATCTTATTAAATGAGAAGGATAACGTACTCATACCTTCACCGGGATGGAGTTATTATAGAAGCGTTTCGGATGCCAAATTTGCCAATTGTATTCCTTACGAGGTGCGGGAAGGGGAACAATCTTATGAGTATAACGTGGATGACCTGCTGCAGAAGGCGAGACGGTTTCATCCGAAAATTATAGTGGTGACATCTCCACAAATGCCGACGGGATGTGCAATTGCGCAGGAAGATATTGAAGAAATTATTGCCCAAAATGAAAATGCGGTTATTATGCTGGATGAAGCATATTGGGGGTACGGAAGGGATGACAGTACATTTGAAAAGAGCATGATCACGAAATACAGCAATGTAGTGATTACGAGGACATTTTCAAAGTTTTACGGGTTAGCCAATATCAGGATAGGGTATGGTCTGTGCAGTTATCCGTTAAGAAGGACGATTGGTTTGGATCTGCCCTTATTCCGGGCAAGCGGAATCAGCAGGAAAATTGCAGTCGAGGCAATTAAGGACAAGGTATATTACCAGAAAATGAAAGCAGAAACGAACGGAATACGGGATTGGTTTACCGGGGAATTAAATGCAATGGAAAATGTTAAGGCATTTCAATCGGAAGCTAATTTTGTATTTATCAAACTGGTTTGTGCGGATGCGGCAAAGGTGAAAGCCTTTATGGAGGAAAATAATATCCTGCTCCGTCTGTTTGAGGATAAAGATGCTTTGCGCCTGCGGATAACAATTGCACCCAGGGATACTATGGAACGGGTTTTGTTCCAATTGCGGAGGGCGCTCCGGTGTGAAAAAATATGACATAAGTGTAAAGAGGGACATCAGATGGAAAATTTCAGTGGTAGGGAGAGAGGGACAATATGGATTGGAGTGGCAGGCTTACGGCATGTGATGCGGAGAAATATGCGGATGGTAAATGGCAGTGCATGGATTGTGCGGGGGGGGTATTTCTGATGCCGGGTTAATAAAAAGGATATACCAAAGATTGGGAGATGATATTTCCAAAACGGTATTTACGGACAGACTGCTTTATAGTCTGACGCAGGACCGCAGGTATGTCATGCATATGGTAAGGGAGCTTCCCGAGGCGGGAGAGTTTTACCGTTTCATGGAACAAATCAGAAGTTCCGGTTCCGGGGCGGTGATATTTGGAGCCGGCTCCTGGGGAAAAGAACTGTATCGGATGACGGATGATTATCCTTGGAAATGTTTTATTGACAGTAAAAGCGGGGCGGACCGCTTTGAAGGACTTCCGGTAGTGGCATATAAGGATTTTGTGGAGAATTACCGGGATGAATTTGTTGTTATTTCATCAAGGGTTTATCACGGGGAAATGTACCGGCAACTGGTAAAGAGCAAAATTGCACATGAAAAAATTATAAATATGGGACAGCTATTGGATAAGTGGGCGAAAAAACAGTACTTTGATTTGGATGAATTGATACCGGGGGAAGAAGAAGGGTTTGTAGATGCCGGAAGTTTGGACGGCATGACTTCCATGGAGTTCATGAAATGGTGTGCAAAGAGTGACAGAAAGACGGTATATGCGTTTGAGCCTGATAAGGAGAATATTGGGAAATGCCGTAAAACTTTAAGCGCTTATGGAAGAAACTGCGAAATAATAGCAAAGGGGTGCTGGAGTGAGGAAACGTCCCTGCAATTCCAAGTACAGGGAAACGGTAATTCGGCAATCAATCCGGATGGCGGGGAAGTAATAGAAACCACCACGATAGACAGGGCATTGGAAGGGAAAAAAGTGACATTTATCAAGATGGATATTGAAGGAGCTGAGTTAAATGCTTTGTATGGTGCGAAAGATACCATCATGAAAAACAATCCGAGACTGGCAATCTGTGTATACCATAAGCCGGAAGATATTTGGGAAATACCGTCGGCTGTTTTACGGTTTCATCCGGGATACAAATTATATTTAAGGCATTATTCCCTGACGGATTCAGAAACAGTGCTGTATGCGCTGCCGCAGGGAAATGAAAGTATTTTGCCGTATTGTATGCAGGATGGAGGAGAAAACCGTGCTAAAGATATTTGAATTGTTCAGGAAGAAATTGGATGATGTAATGCTGAAAGCAATGGGAAAAAGGGTTGTTCTGTATGGATATGACCGTACAGGACAGTTTTTGGAGTGGTATGCGGACTATTACCACAGTATGGAAATGGATTATATCATTACAACGGACTGGTCACCGGGCGTGCCGAGAAATTTCCGGTTGTTCAGCGACAGCTTATTTGATTTTGACTATAAAGATGTAAAAGATGCGGTGGTATGGCTGGCAATCCCGGAGGATGAAGGCATCCGGGACAGGCTGGAAAGAAACGGATATCGAAAAGGAGAAACATGGTTTTCCTTTTTGGATATTGTTTACGGGCCGGATTATATGACTGCCGAAGATGGGGAAGACGATGTATTTTTCCAAAAGAAATCAGGGAAAAGGGATATACAGTTTATGGAGTGGCTGGAATACATGTATGGTTGTAATTTCGTCCAGTCGATATACAGCAATCATTTTGAAGGAGGCGGGAAGGACGGCCGGATTAGTTATGTGATTACGACGCAAAAGGAAATCTTCCCTATTTTGGACAAGTGTCATTGTATTCCACAGGGAAAGGATGCAATTTTTGATTTTGGCTGTGGTAAAGGAGGAGCGATGCTTTCCTTTTTGGATTATGGATTTCAAAAAGTGGGAGGGGTAGAATACGAGAAGAAAATTTATGATATTATGCTTTCCAATTTTGAAAAATTGGGGATTCATACAGGGGAGACGGTTTCGTGTATACACGGCGATGCGGTGCAAGTAAAAGAGGAACTGGATGATTATAACTGGTTTTATTATTTTGCGCCGTTTAAAGAGACAATGTTTGTAGAGACGATCAGGAATATCACCGCCAGCCTGGAGCGGAAACCGAGAAAAATACATATTATCAGTATTATTCCGACTTATCATGATGAAATAGTAAAGAGTGGACGGTTTGTACTGACAAACCAGTTTTGGATTGCTACAAGGCAGAAAGTGGTGGATGTTTTTGTTTCAAAGGAATTGTAAGCGGCAAGTCAATCGGCAGATGTTGGGGTGTGCTATGGAAGGTAAAAAAATGATTGCGGAAAAAGAAAGAATAAAGCTCTCCGTTATTATTCCGGTTTATAACGTGGAAAAGTATATTAAGCGATGCCTGGACAGTATCCTTGCACAAACGTATGGGAATCTTGAAATTATAGTAGTTGATGACGGAGCCACGGACGGCAGCGGGGAAATCTGTGATGCATATGCGCGCAAAGATACGAGGATAAAAGTCATCCATAAGGAAAACGGGGGAATTGTCAGTGCAAGGAAAGCGGGTGTATTACATGCTACCGGAGGATATACAACAAATGTGGATTCCGATGACTGGGTGGAACCGGGAGCGTTTGAAGCCATGGTGGAAGGGTTGGAAAAATACCGGCCGGATATGCTGGCAATGGGATATAAAAAAGAGCACGAAGGATTTCTGGAAGAATATCCGGTGGAAATGAAGGAAGGTTTTTACCGGAAAGAGGAATTTTGGAGTGCCTTTAATGAAAAGGTACATAAAACGGCTTTTTTTTGCCATCCGGTTGACATGTCTTTATGCAATAAGGCAATTAGGACGGAATTATGGAAAAAACACCAGTTAAACTGTCCGGATGATTTGAAGAAAAATGTGGATGATGCGGTTATTTTCCCCTGTCTTTTGGATATAAACAGTATTTATGTGGATTCCGGGATTTATTATCATTACTGCGTCAGGAAAAAATCCATCACATGGAAAATCCATAATCATGATTATGAGTACTTTTTGAAATTGTCAGAATATCTTATTGCATCGTATCGGACAGCCCGGGGAAAAGATATGATGGACAGGAATTTTCTGCTTTATAAAATTTTTTACCATTTGGCTTTGGATATCCCGGAAAAACTTATAGACAGCCGCCGGTGTATGATATATCCGCAAGTTGTTCCGAAAAGCCGCATAATTGTGTACGGAAAAGGAGTTTTTGCCCACCGGTTGACGGAGCGGATGAATGACATAAAATACTGCAGCATCGTCGCCAATGTGGATAAGTCTGATGCGCAGCGGCTCCTGGAAATGGATGACCGGCAGTATGATTATATCGTGGTTGCGATTTTTAATGCGGCCATGGCGATGGATGCCGTTGCACTTCTTGCGGGTTTAGGGGTTAAGAAAGATAGGATACTTTGTATGGATAAGAAGAATATGACGGTGGAAACGCTGCCCGATGATGTGGGAAGTATGTGGAGGAAATTAATGTAAGCAGTATTTTAAGTTTGGTAGGTGTGCCGGTGGATGAAATATTTGGCTTTATGAAAGACATATGGTTTACGGAATACGGAAGTTTTAAGGATGCCGTGGATGAAAAAAGAAATGGGATGTTGTCGGCAGATGAAAGCCTGTTGCTGGATAATGGCTTTTATTTGGATTTGGATAAAGCGGAAGAAATTCCGGATGGCAGATTCCATACATGGCAGAAAGGAATACTGTTTGAATGTGTTTTTGCTTATAAGGAAGAAAGAAGGCTGTATGTCATATTGAATGGGGCGCTGACGACGTCGCCACCCCAATTTTCGAGATGGAGTTATTATCCTTTTTTGGATGGCTGTATGCTTAATATTGCAGATCCGATGTACCGTATGTATGACGGTCTGAAGCTGGGGTGGTATTATGGGAGTCCGCAGTATGACCTGCGGGTTTATATGGCGGAGATGGTAAGGAAAATTGCGGGAATATATGGAATAAGGGAGCAGGATATTATCTTCCTGGGATCTTCCGGGGGAGGATGTGCGGCAGTGGAACTGGCAGGGCTTTTAATCGGAGCGAGGGCGGTGGCGATTAATCCCCAAATTATTTTGACGGAATATGATTATGGAAAAAAGTTTACGGAGATTACCGGTAATGATTTGGAGGGAAATGACCCATGGCATAGAAACGATGCCATACATTGGCTTAATAACAACCCGGAAAGTTACCATATCCTTCTGTTTAATTTGAGGTCCGCCCAGGATATGGCGCAGGTAAAGAATATATGTAAGCGGTTGGATATTTCCCTGAAATACGGGTTGAATGTATTTGAACATCATATGATATGGATTTATGATGCGGAATGCGAACCGTTTACCAGCGGCCACTCGGCGCAGGAATTTTATTGTATTATTTTTGCCGTGGAATTTCTGTTAAAGAATATTGGTGTGGGGAATTTGGAAAACCAGTATGCTTCTTTTTTCCGGCTGATAAATGAATTTTGGTATTTTAAATGGCAGCAGGAACAGCAGCTTAGAATGCAAATCTTGGATCCAGGGAAACTGGTGCTGTGCCGAGAAACGGGAAAAAAAGCGGCGTTATGGGGAAGCGGGGAGATCGCAGGAAAAATTGCGGACGGAATGCTTGATATATCCGGCAGGAACTATTACAGGATACGGACTATATTTGATAATGATGAGCGGAAAACGGGAACCTGTTTCCGGGGAGTGGAAATCATACATCCGTCCCGTGTCCGATGCTGGAGGGAATATTTTGTGATTGTTGCGGTGGACAGGGGACGGAATGACATATTCCGGCAGTTGGAATCGTATGGAATGGGGAATCAGACGGATTTTATCCATTGGACGGATTTGCTGAAAAAGTAGTGATTGGAGGTGGGAAATGGATATTCAGAAGATGCATGGACTTGAGGACGCGCGAAGCGGCGAATATGATGTTTGTATTTGGGGAGCCGGATTTCTTGGCAGACAGAAAGGATTGGAATTATTGCGCAAAAGGGGGATTTCCGTAGATTATTATTGTGATAACAATAGTCTGTTATGGGGAAAGGAAATTGTGGATGGAATTAAGTGTATTTCCCCCAAGGAACTGCAGGCAAAGGGGAAGCCTGTGATATGCTTCTTAATGGTAACAAATAACATTGCTAAGGAGGTCATGCTCCAGTTAAAAGGGATGGGTATTGAACGGGTAGTATTGTTTGATGATTTATTTACGGAGGAAAAGGAAGAATATTTTCCGTTCATGAAAAGGAATCCTATTGCATTTTATACGTGCATTGTGGGAGATTATGATGATTTGATGGAGCCCCTATCCGTTTTGCCGGGGTGCGATTATTACATCATTTCGGACAGGAAACCGCAGCAGGAAACGGTTTTTAAGTATATGGACATAAAGGAATGTCTCCCGGATAAGATTGCGGATAATACTAGAAAAAACCGGTACTGCAAAATAAATGCCCATAAAATTTTTCCCGGATACAGATACTCCGTCTACTTTGACGGACAGATACAGATAGACAGCGCTATTATAAAATACATTCAGGAACTGCCCCCCATCCGCCTGATGACATTCTGCAGGAACTATTGGAAAAGTCCGTATATGGAAGCCATGCGTGTGCTGCTGAATAAACGTGATTCGGAAGAAACCGTGGTAAGGCAAATGGAGAAATATTGGCTGGAGGGTTTGCCGGAGGACTTTGGGAATCTGTATTGCGGCATTCTGATCAGGGAACACAATCATCCGGTCTGTAGAAAACTGATGGAGGATTGGTGGGAACAAATTGAACAATTTTCGAAAAGGGACCAGATTTCTTTTTCTTATGTGCTTTGGAAAAACGGTTATACGGTAAACGACGTGAAGACGGTAACGGAGAGCTTTGGATACGAAGGAAAATACTGGAGATTAAAGAAGACCCATAACCAGCCGAGACTGGTATATGACGGCAGGATTATATATTAGGTGAGGAGGATGTTTATGTCGGAACTGCAGATGATCAGGAAAAAGGATAAACTTTTGGCAATTGTCATAAAAAATAATTATCACTGCGAAGGTATTGATTTTCTTACCCCAAATGAATATTCGCAACAGTTGGCGTATATGCATCACCCGGCAGGAAAAGTTGTTGATGCCCATGTGCATAATTTGGTACATAGGAATGTAGTTCTCACCCAGGAAGTTTTGTTTATAAAAAAGGGAAAAATGAGGGTGGATTTTTATGATGATTACAAAGACTATTTGGAAAGCAGGATTTTGGAAGCAGGGGATGTGATATTGCTGACATCCGGCGGACACGGATTCAAGATGCTGGAAGAAGTGGAAATGATAGAAGTAAAACAGGGACCGTATTCCGGGGATATGGATAAAACCAGATTTGGGAGTATTTCCGATGATGAAGTTGTGTTCAGGGAGGAATAACAGATGGATTTTATACCGGTAAATGAACCCCTATTAAATGGGAATGAAAAGAAATATTTATGTGAATGCATAGATACGGGATGGATTTCCTCGGAAGGGCCGTTTGTAAGGGAATTTGAGGAAAAGATGTGCCAAAGGGCGGGCAGGAAGTACGGCATTGCCGTTACAAACGGGACTGCTGCGCTTGAGGTTGCAATGCAGGCGGTGGGGATTAAAGAGGGGGACGAGGTTATTATGCCGTCGTTTACCATTATTTCCTGCGCAATGGCGGTTACGAAGCTGGGAGCAAAACCGGTGCTGGTGGATAGTGATACCAGTACGTGGAATATGGATGTCCATGGGATAGAGGAGAAGATTACGTCCAGGACAAAGGCCATATTGGCAGTCCATTTATACGGGCTGCCCGTGGAAATGGATTTGGTGATGGAGATTGCAGGGAAATACAACCTCAAAGTGATTGAAGATGCGGCACAAATGCATGGACAGACTTACCGGGGGAGGCCGTGCGGCAGTTTCGGTGATATCAGTACATTCAGTTTTTACCCGAATAAACATGTAACGACGGGGGAAGGAGGAATGGTAGTTACGGATGACGGGGCTCTTGCGCAACGTTGCAGAATGCTTCGGAATCTGTGTTTCAGGAAAGAGGTACGGTATGTGCACGATGAAATAAGCGGAAATTACCGTTTTACCAATTTACAGGCAGCAGTAGGACTGGCACAGCTTGAGCGTTTGGATGAATTTATTGTTAAAAAGCGTGAAATAGGACATTTTTACACAGAAGCACTGTCTGATATAAAGGGAATCCGGCTGCCCGTCGTGTCAACGGAATATGCGGATAATATTTATTGGGTATACGGGATTGTTTTAGATAAGGAATGCAGCGTTACGAACCGTGAGGTGGTGAAACTTCTTGCGGAAGAAGGCATCGGGGCGAGGACATTTTTCTGGTGTATGCATGAACAGCCCGTTTACCGGAAGATGAGGATGTTTGCCGGGGAAAGATATGAAAATGCCGAATATTTGGCGAGAAAAGGATTTTATATTCCAAGCGGGCTTGGGATTACACGAAGTCAAATGGAAACGGTGGTAACAAGGCTGCGGAAGGTACTGGACGTTATTGTATGATGGGAAGGGAGCGGAAAACGGGTTATGGACGTATTTCAGGATTATGCCTATTATTATAATTCCTTTTATAAGGAAAAAGATTACCGGGAGGAAGCCGGAACGGTAGACGGCATATTAAAAAAATATGGTTCGGGTGTAAAAAATATTATAAACTTTGGCTGCGGAACGGGAAGACATGACGTTTGGCTTGCGAAGCTGGGATATCATTGCAAAGGAATTGATAATAGTCCGCTGATGGTGGACATTGCCAAAAAAAATGCCGATTCTGAAGGGATATCCGTTGATTTTGAAACTGCGGACATCAGGGACTATAAAGACGGGAAAACTTATGATGCGGTTATTTCCCTGTTCCATGTGATGAGTTACCAAATTACGAATGAGGATATCCTTCGTGCTTTCCGGGCGGCGAGGGAATTGCTGCGGCAAACGGGGTCGTTGTTTGTGTTTGATGTGTGGTATGGACCGGGGGTACTCAGCGACAGGCCGGCTGTCAGGATAAAAGAAGCGGAAGATGATGCATACAGGCTGGTCAGGCTGGCAAGACCGGTGATGCATGATAAGGAAAATACCGTAGAGGTCAATTATGAAGTGTTTGCCATAGATAAACAGAGCGGTCATGTACAGGTAATTAATGAGGTACATAATATGAGGTATTTCTTCCGGCCGGAGTTGGAATGGCTGCTGGCGGAAGCGGGATTTGAACTGCTGGATCAAATGGACTGCCAGACATTGGGGGAAACGGATTATCATTCGTGGACAAGTTATTTTGTGGCTAAGCCGGTTTAGGAGGGAATATGGTAACATTCATGCCATATGAAGCGGATTATTTTGATATGTGGGAAAAAAAGGGGGGCAAAACGGTAATTTACGGCGCCGGAGCATACGGGCGGAGGGCATTGCCGTACTTGCGCAATGTGGCATACATGTGTGACAAACATGCGGACGGGATGGGAGAATACAGCGGGATACCGGTAATAGTCCCGGAGAAACTCGTGGAAATTAAGGAAACGCTTTTCGTGGTTGTTTGCGTGAAATCGGAGACGGCGAGGAAGGAAATAAGGGACGGCTTAAAAGGACTGCCGATAGATGCGTATATTTATGATTATTTTAATAGTATATCGTTTGACATATATAAAGAAAATGCTCCGCTATATCATCGGACAAAGAAGGAAATTGGTTATGTGCGCCTGATATGCGAAGACAGTGGATGGATTTTGCATAAGTTTGCACTCAAGATGCAAGAGGAATTGGAAAAGAGGGGAATCCGGTGTTCTGCCGGTGCGTCAATCGATCCCATGGCTGATATCAACCATCATGTGATATATGCAAGCTGCCAGCCCATTGTGCCGGATTTCAACGAAACATTTATGATTACACATATTGACTCCCATCATAAAGTGGAATTTCTGAAACATCAGTTAAAAAAAGCAAGAATGGGAATATGCATGTCAAGGGAAACCATGGAAAGGCTTGCGGCATACGGAGTGCCAAGGGAGAAATTATGCTACATCAATCCGGCACAGGACGGTGTCATAAAACCCAAAAAGTACGTACTGGGTATCACGCACAAAACGCACCGGGAAGACCATAGAAAAAAGGAAGATGTTTTGGTTGGTTTATGCCGGGCATTGGATCCGGAATATTTTGCATTCCGGATTATGGGATCCGGATGGGACCGTATCGTGGATTCCATATCGGAAATGGGGTTTGAAGTTTTGTATTATGACCGTTTTGATTATGACGAATACGTGAAGCTGATACCGGCTTTGGATTATTATTTGTTTTGGGGATTTGATGAGGGGTCTATGGGATATTTGGATGCGCTCCGCGCCGGAATCGGTACAATAGTCACTCCGCAGGGATATCATTTGGATGTTAAGGACGGTATCACATATGCGTGCCGCACCATGTCGGATTTCCAGGATGTGCTTTTGGAATTGCAGGAAAAACGAAAGAAAACCGTGCATTCCGTAGCCGCACTGACTTGGAAGGACTTTACGGATAAGCATTTGGAAGTATGGAATTATTTACTTGGAAATGAAAGGGATATTTATAGGAACCAGCATATGTATGAGGACGGTATTTTTTCCGTGTTAAGATATGATGCATAAGCGGTGAAAAGGATGGCTGATAGGGAGATTGGTTGGATATGGTTGGGATAAAAACGCTTACAATGTATTTACCGCAGTTTCACAGAACACCGGAAAATGATGAATGGTGGGGGGAAGGATTTACGGAATGGGCGGCAGTCCGTGCGGCAAAATCTTTGTTTCCCGGACATTTGCAGCCAAGGGTTCCGTTGAACCGGTATTATTATAACCTGCTTGAGAAAGAAACCATGTTAAAACAGGCGGAATGGATGCACCAATACCAAA